>Ga0308409_1001165_pt1 | contig 12752 bp, 13 predicted proteins | sample HotsprSampleMSe4_FD_203469 | JGI IMG/M metagenome (GOLD analysis project Ga0308409, IMG submission 203469) | Hot spring phototrophic mat microbial communities from Mushroom Spring, Yellowstone National Park, Wyoming, United States - 20060912_MSe4 ... | reverse complement strand
AGTTTCGAGCGGAATTCCCAAAAAGTGTAAGATTTTTCGGGATCGAGGTCCTCGAAAAAATAGGTGGAGGCGTGGATACGATTTTCTTGCATTTTCTGGAGAGCGCTCGATGGAAATCCTCTGGCCATCAGGATTCCTCCCTGGCATTCTTTTCCGATCTCGTGCATGTAACCCATGAGTTGCTCAACATCTTTTTTTCGAGCCTGGTTCAACTTGACTTCGACCACGAACTTCTGGGAACCACCCATGGGGGTGCGGTTCTTGATGAGGATATCCACGTGTCCGGTGGTGAGCGCTTTCTCTCCCAGTACTTCGAAATCCTGGGCACAGAGGTTACCCAGGTTGCACCATTCAAGGACGTTTTGAAGATTTTTCGGAACCGAAAGCCATTGCCGGATTAGAGTCTGGAGGAAGCACTCCTGGAAAGGAGAGGTTTCTGGAAAGCAATGGGGCCCTTTCAGGGTGAAGCGGGGAATAAAAGTTTCCTCGCCAGGCGTGCCGATCTGAGTTTCTTCAGAGCACGGTACGCCCATCTGGGATACCGCCTGGAGGGTGGTCTGGTCGGCCTGGAAATGTGTTTTTCGGTAACCACCTCGCAAAAGTAGGTTTTCAGCCACATAGGCGAATTCTGCCCGGACCATGGGTTCCTCCAGCTCACGAGAGAGACTCAGGAAGAGACGAAAGGGGAAAGAGTAGGTTTTACCCGACCGGAAGGTGATCGGTTTCCATGGTCCAAGCTGGTGGGCATTTCGAAAAGCCTTTTTTGCTTTTACCCGGTAGAGGTGAAATACCCGAGCGCCGTAGAGGAATGAAACGAAGTCACCTTCTTCGATTTCCGTAAAGGTCCACAGACCGCTCTTACTCTCGGTGAAACCGGCCAGTTTATATTTAATTTAAGGCACAGATCCAGGTTCTCACGGTTGGAGAGGGCCAGCAAAAAGTACGCGATATTGGTCGCCTCCTTCCTGACAGTTTTACTCATGGTAACACGTTACGCTCAAGCTTTTCAATCCGCACTGTGCACGGTTGGTTACAGTGTTCAAAGCTCGCCGGGGAGGATAAACTCACTCTGAAAGGGAAGAGCAACCGGGACTCCCTCTGTTACGGAGGAAAGCGAAACGATGAAGCATCGGGAGTGCTTGCGGTGACTTCCCGCCTTCCACCTCCGCAGTATGCGCGTTCTTACGAGCCGGAATTTTTACCCCCACTCAGCCACTGTGAACTCGTATTCTCATCGGTGAAGCCGTCTCTCTTTTTCACACTGTTAAAAAGGTTCTCTTTGGTTTAAAGCTGAAAAACTGCCGGATTGCTTCGGGCCTTCGGCCCTCGCAAAGACACAAAAAAGGGTGAAGCCGTCTCGCTTTTCACCCTTGTGAACCCTGGGAACTACGAGACTGCTTCGCACGGCTTGCAGTGACATTTTTGGGGTCATTGTGAACCTCGTATCATCGCTTGTGAAGCAGTCTCTCTTTTCACCCCTATCGCTTCAGCGTCTCGTATTTGCCTCTACGTCACCCTGAACTTGTTTCAGGGTCTCGTCTTTGTCTCTGCGTCACCCTGAATTTATTTCAGGGTCCCTTTTTTGAGATGCTGAATCGAGTTCAGCATGACGAGGTAGTAGCACCACCCAGAACACCAAAGAAGTGCGTCACCCAGAACAACACCTCTACGTCACCCTGAACTCGTTTCAGGGTCTCGTGTTTGTCTCTACGTCACCCTGAACTTGTTTCAGGGTCTCGTATCTCACCCTCTACGTGTTATTGCGAACCTCGTATTTTCGTTTCCGAAACAGTATCGGTTTCAGGGTGTAGAGGATTGCTTCACTCCTCGCAACGGTAGAAAAACCGCCGGACTGTTTCGCTACAAATCGAGGTTGTATTATCTTAAGGAGCTTAATTAAGTATGCCTGTAACAGTGAGGGAAAAGCGCTTCTCAGAGGCGAAACGAAATGAAAATCAGCGTTTAGTTCTTTGTGCCTCCTCATCCATAAAGAACCTTGGAAATGTGCCACGTTTCGTGATGTGATTTGGGTTTGGGATTCATAGCCGAATTTTGCAACAACTTCCGAAAAAATCGGGAAAAAATTTTTTGAAAAACGGGAAATAACCCTTCCTCATCTGGGTGATAAATCGGTATAATATGAAGTAGGTTCAATCCAATCTTCAAAGGAGGCGTGATGGGATGAAGAAGTCTGTGGTGTTCGTTCTGGTGGTCGCGTTAGCGGTGCTGTCCCTCTCTGCGGTGGCTTTTGCCAAGTACAAGATTGCCTTTGTGCCGAAGCTCATCGGAATCCCCTACTTCAACGCTATGGAAGAGGGCGGCAAGAAAGCGGCATAGGATTTGGATGTGGAGTTCATCTACACCGGTCCGGTGACTGCGGATGTGGCCAAGCAGATTGAGATCGTGGATAACCTCATCACCCAGGGGGTCAACGCCATCGCCGTGGCACCCAACGACCCGGCGGCCATTGCTCCGGTGCTCAAGAAAGCCAAGGAGAAGGGGATTGTGGTGATGACGAGTGATACCGATGGCGATTTCCGGGACCTCTTCGTCAATCAGGCGCTGCAGGATGAGATCGGATATACCACCATGGATGAGTTAGCCAAAGCCATGGGTGAAGAGGGTGAGTTCGCCATCGTGTCCTGTGGACCCACCGCCTGGAACCTGAATACCTGGATCCTCTATGAGCTGCAGCGGTTAGCCAATTATCCCAAGATGAAGCTCGTCACCATCCGCTATGCGGAAGAGGACGTGCAGCAGGCTATCAACGTGATGCTCGATCTCATCAACGCCTTCCCCAACTTGAAGGGTGTCATCGGGCAGTGCAGCACTTCCGCTCCGGGGGTGGCCGAGGCTATCGAGCAGGCGGGTAAAAGCGGCCAGATTGTCGCTACCGGTATTTCGGTGCCTTCCATGATGGCCAAGTACGTGAAGAGCGGTACCGTGAAGAGCTTCGTGCTCTGGAACCCGGTGGATCTCGGTTATCTCACCGTCTGGGCAGCCAAGTATCTCCTTGACGGGAATCAGTTTGAAGACGGCAAAGAGTACGAGGTGCCGGGTATCAGCACCAAACCCAAATACATTGCCAAAGATAAGATGCTGGTGCTCGGGCCGCCCAAGGTGTTCGATGCCTCCAACATCGAGCAGTTCGAGAAACTCTTTTAAAGGGTGAATCCCGAAGAAGCGCCCCAGACCTGGGGCGCTTCTTTTATTGGAGAGAAAGCCATGGAAACGGTCCTGGAAGTCAAGGGTATTTTCAAGTCCTTCGGTGGCGTGCATGCCCTCAAGGGGGTCGATTTTACACTCTCTTCCGGAGAGGTCCACGCCCTGGTGGGGGAGAACGGAGCCGGAAAATCCACCCTGATCAAAATCATCTCCGGGGCGTTGCAACCGGATGGGGGAACCATTTTCTACCTGGGAAAACCGGTGGTGGTCGATTCCCCCCGCAAAGCGCAGGAAATGGGGATTGCCACCGTCTACCAGGAACCTCTGGTGTATAACGAGCTCTCCGCCATGGAGAACATCTTCCTGGGACGGGAGATCCGCCGACCCTGGGGCGGGATTGACTGGAAGGCCGAAGAGGAAAAAGCCCGGTCGCTCTTTGCTTCCCTCGATTTACCCTCCCATTTTCTGAAAGAACCCATGGGGGAACTGAGCGTGGGTCTGCAGCAACTGGTGCTCATCGCCAAGGCTTTAGCCTATGAGTCCCGGGTGATCATTTTCGACGAGCCCACCGCCATCCTCACCGAACACGAGACCGAGCGACTTTTCGAGCTCATCAGGAAACTCCGGGAGCGAGGGGTGGGGATCATCTACATCAGTCACCGGCTGGAAGAAATTTTCCGCATTGCCGACCGGGTGACGGTGATGCGCGACGGGGAGATCCGGGGGACCTTCCCGGTGGGGGAAGTCAACCGGGACCGGATTGTGGAACTCATGGCCGGAAAGCTCCTCGTGGAAACCATAGAACGCAAGCGGAGTCGGGGAGAAAAGCCGGTGCTTGCGGTGGAGAACCTCACCAGAAAAGGGCGGTTTTATGATATTTCTTTTGAAGTCTTTCCCGGGGAAATCCTGGGGTTCTTCGGCCTGGTGGGTTCAGGGCGAACCGATGTGGCCCAGACCATTTTCGGGATTTTCCCTCCCGATTCGGGCCAGGTATTTTTTGACGGGGCGCGCATCCACTTTTCTTCCCCCGAGGAAGCGATGCGCAAAGGGGTGGCGTATCTTCCGGAAGACCGCAAAATCCAGGGACTTTTCCCCATCCTCCCGGTGGGGTACAACATCTCCATCACCTTTTTGAAAGAATTGCTGCGGGGGTTCGGGGTGGTGGATGAGCGGGAAGAACGCCTCCGGGGAGAGCGCTACGTGAAAAACCTCAATATCAAGACGCCGGATCTCCGCACCAAGGTCTACAGCTTAAGCGGCGGCAACCAGCAGAAGGTGGTCATCGCCAAATGGCTGGGGACTACCCCGCGGGTCCTGTTTCTCGATGAACCAACCCGGGGAGTGGATGTGGCTTCCAAATCGGAAATCCACACCCTCATCGCCCATTTAGCCGACGAGGGGTTAGGGGTGGTGATCATCTCTTCGGAGCTTCCGGAGATCCTCAAACTTTCCGACCGGGTGATCGTGATGCACGAGGGAAGAATTACCGGATGTTTCACCCGGGGTGAAGCCACCTCCGAAGCAATCATTCGTGCGGCGACCGGAGAACGTCTTTTAGGAGTCAGAACGCTATGACAAGGAGAACACTTTTTCGCAAACGGGAGTTTACGGTTTTCGGTTTGATCGTGGTGCTGGCAGTGGTTTTTTCCCTGACGACCGAACGCTTCCTCTCGATGAGTAACCTCACCAATCTCCTCCTGCAACTTGCCGGCACGGCCATCTGTGCCATCGGCATGACGATGATCATCATCACCGGAGGGATCGACGTTTCGGTAGGCTCGATGTTAGGGATGTCCTCGGTGGTGGCCGGAAAGCTCCTCATGGGAAACGCTCCGGTGCTTTTGGTGGTCCTTGCGGCCATGGGGGTGGGGCTTTTGATGGGTCTTACGAACGGCTCCCTCATTGCCTATGGGAAGGTGCCTCCCATCATCGTGACGCTGGGAATGCTCAACATCATCCGCAGCCTCCTCTTCCAGCTTCTGGGGGGGGCGGTGGATTTCCGGTGTACCCCCCGTCATCCGGGTGATCGGTCTGGGGAGGTGGCTGGGGATACCCATCTCCATGTGGATTGCGGTGCTCCTCATCCTCTTTTTTAGCTATTTCCTGAATTCCCGTCCCCTGGGAAGAGCCATCTACGCCCTGGGGAATAACCCCGAGGCCGCCCGGGTCTCCGGGGTGAACCTGGCCCGGACCACCCTCTTTGTCTATGCGCTTACCGGAGTTCTGGTGGGTTTTGCCGGTCTCATCTATGTGGCCCGCACCGGCATCGTCCAGACCAACACCGGAACCGGGTTTGAACTGGAAGTTATCGCCGCGGTGGTGCTGGGAGGCACCAGCATCCTGGGAGGGAAAGGGACGGTAATCGGAAGCCTCCTGGGGGCGTTTCTCGTGGGAATCATCAAGAACGGGATGATTCTTCTGAACGTCCCGGCGCTGAGCGAGGGGCTGGTGATCGGTGCTCTGATCCTCATCTCGGTGGTGATCGACGTGATTCGGGCAAGGGGAGAACGCCTATGAGACGCATGCTGGGACAGATCGTGGAAAACCGGATGCTCTTTCTGCTTCTGCTTTTACTGATTCTCTTCATCGTTTTTTCCCTGGGGGTGCCGGGGTTTTTCACCTTCTACAACCTCACCAATATGACGCAGTACGGGGTGGAGCTGGGGCTTCTCGCTCTGGCGGAGATGCTCGTCATCCTCTCCGGTGGTGGTGGCATCGACCTCTCGGTGGGATCCATGTTGACGCTGGTGGCCATGGTGATCGGGGTGCTCATCGGACGGGTCGGTTTCAACCCCTCCCTTTCAATTCTTCTCGGGCTTTTAGCCGGGGTGGGAATGGGTTACGTGAACGGGGTTCTGGTGAGTTATCTACGGATTCTGCCCCTCATCGTGACGCTGGCTTCACTCTACATCTATAAGTCGCTGGCTTTGATCGTGGCGGTGGATCCCCGCTTCGGCCCCAACCCCATGCCGGTCTCCAATTTTCCCGAGACCTTCTACTTCGTCGGCCAGTTCCGGGTGGGGGGAATTCCCTTTCAGGTGCTCTTCATCTTTATCCCCGTGATTCTCATCCTCTGGTTTCTCCTTGAAAAACACGCCTTCGGCCGCTACCTCTATGGTGTGGGGAGTAACGAGACCGCCGCACTTTTCTCCGGCATCGATGTGCGCCGGGTGCGTCTTACCGTGTACACCCTGGCTGGGCTTCTGGCAGCGCTCTCGGGGTGGATCATCACTTCCCGCATCGCCAGCGCCCGCCCCGACATCGGCCTGGGCTATGAAATGCAGGCCATCACCATTGCGGTCTTGGGAGGTGTGAACATCAAAGGCGGTGAGGGTACCATCGGCGGGGTGATCATGGGGGTAGCCATCATTACCCTCCTGTACAACGGCATGCAGCTCGCCGGCATCCACCAGATCTGGCAGCTCGGTTCTCTGGGGCTGGTGCTGGTGGGCAGTGTCTTCCTCAACCAGGCACTTTTGGCGCGACGGAAGTTCTGAAAAAACCTGCCCCGCTTCTCAAGAGGCGGGGTTGATTTCTCTTTTCGAGTTTTGCTATACTGTTTTGTGGAGGTGAGGCGCTGCCCCATGAAGCGGCTGGTCTTTATCGTCCTTCCGGTGGTATTTTTCTTCCTCCTTTCTTCACCCGGTCTGGCGCAGCTTTCCACCTTCTTCGACCTTCTCTCTCAAACCCCCCGGTTTTTGACTCCGGAATCCACCTCGGATACCCTTTCCCGTTACGGGGAAACGGTGCTCTTTCCTTTACTCGATGGGGAAGAGAAAGATCGCTTTGTGAAACTGGTGGAAGAGTTCCAGGGGGTGGAAGCGCAGCTTGAAGAGAATGCCCGCAGGAAAAACGAGTTCCTGCGGGTGCTCGAGAAAGAGGTCCCCAACCTTACTCCCGAAACGGTGGAAGCGAGGATTCAGGAAGTGATCCAGAGCGAGGAGGCTACCGCAGAACAAGAACGCCGGAAGCTCGAAGAGGCTCTGGAGGGCGAGCGGAAAAAGCTCGAAGAGCTTGAGAAGGAGCGACAGGAACTGGATAGGAAGTACCCCCTGGTGGAGTTTCTCCTCTGGTCCCAGATTGACAAGACGAACTACGAGTGCCGCACTCTCAGCGGTCTTAACACGTACCGCTTTGTGTTGTTTCTGGCTACCGATTTGCCTGAACCGGATGCGTTTTACGGAGAATACGGTGTCTTTCGGCGCCGGCTTGCGTTCGTGACCAGAATGCCGTTTCAAACCGTTGGGGGAAGTATTACTTGGCTCAATGTCTATACCCTTCTGGGCCCCGGCGAGGAGCGGGATTTTAACGCTTCTCTGAAAGAGATCGAAGCAAAGATTGCCCGGAAAGAAGATACCATTCATCAGCTTCAGGAAGCCCAGCAGGAGGTGCTCCGGAAATCCACCGTAGAAAGAGAACGCTGGGAAAATTACCGCAAAACCTGGCAGGATCTGCAGGCGCAGGAGCAAATGCTGGTGCGGTCTCGCCAGGCGATTCTTGAACGTGTTGCCGAGTCCCTCTTTCGGTGGGGATACGATTCCCTCATCGCCCCCCACTTCGGAGAGCGCTTCTGGCCTTTTTTGGTATCTTCCTCCCGGGATGGGGATCTCTCTGAGAAGCTGCGAAGACTCGAAGAGCGCTTCCTCATTCTCCTTACGGTTCTGGTGCGACCGGTTTTTAAAAACCCCAATCCCCAGGACGGCACCGTGACGCTTTCTTTTGAGGACGTGCTTTCACCTGCAGAGCGTAACCTGGTTTCGAAGCGGATGGAGCATTTCCCGCATCTTCAAACGGCAGGGTTTTCGCTTGAAAAGTACGTTTTCAACAAATGGCAGGGTCTTGCCACCCTCTCTACCCCCCTTGGCGGCCAGAGCATTCCGGTCAAATACGTCCCCAAAAAGCCCTATGATGAGTACCGTCTTTTGAGCCTTGCTTTTCCGGACCTTATGGTACCTTTTCGCTACGAGCACCCTCAGGAGAGCGTTACCCAGGAATCCCCTGCGCCTCCGCAAGAGGAGGTTATCCGGAGCGCTTCGGCCGAAGTTTCTGCCCCTCAAGGGACACCTCCGCCCGATACTGCGTCGCCACCACCCTCCGAAACGGGGTTCACCCTCCCGGAGAAGGTTTCTCTGGGGGAGGAAGTGCGGCTTACCCTTCACTTCCCCGGCTTTCTTGCCGGAGGAACGCTGGTGGTAGCAGATGGCGAATATACGGAGCGTTTTCCGGTTGAGGGAGATTCGGCAGTCCTTCGGTTGCGTTTGTATAAGCCGGGGACAAAGACCCTCTCTTTCACCGTTTTTGAGGGGGAGGAGCGGGTTTGGGGAAAAAGCGCAGAGATCCTCGTGGAAAAGAGCTTCCTCGGTGAGCCCCTTGAGGAAGGTGAAGAAGGGTATCTTCTGAGGGTCTCCGAGCAACTCCTTGAAAAGCTTTTTGGGGAAAACCGCATGGTTTCCATTGCCGGAGTGCTGCTTTTTGCGGGGAGAGAGGGCCTGGTGAGTTACCCCGGGGCGCTCCTTGTGGCAAGGGAGGTAGCGCTGCGATGTGGGCTCCCCCCGGGGTATGACGGTTACCTCAAACCCACCGGAAAAGGGGTGCGGCTTGCCTCTTTGGCCGTTGCCTGCCTTTCGGAGGAATTCCTCTGGGTGGAAGGTCTCTACGATTTCCGGGGAAGGCCGGTTTCCTGGCGCCTGCGTCAGCTTGAAGCGCGAAAGAGGGATGCAAGCTCTCTCCTTCAGGGAAAGGGTGTTTCGAAGGATGGCGAAAAGCTCTTTCCGGTGAACACCGAAGAACCCTCTCTTCTTCAAGCGGTGATCGTGATTCCGTGGGAAATCCTGCAAAAACCATTGCAGGGAGAAATAGAAAAAGGAGGTCGACCTCAGTGAAAAGGGTAACGCTTGGTATCCTCATCGCACTTCTGGTGCTTGTTTTCGCCGTTTCAGGGGGAGCACAGGAGAAGAAGGTGTGGGGGAAGCGCAACATCTGGGCTAAAGAGCTCACCGAACACCTCACAAGGCTCTACGGAGGGATAACCCAGCTTGTGGAGCGGGGTTTGAGCGAAGAACTCGGTGATCCCGACTTTTTGGAAAAAACGAAAAAGGAGATAGAGGAGCGTTTCCATCCCGAGCTCATCCCTGAGGGTGTGGAAAACGTGGAGCAATTTGCCACCGCTTTCGTGGGCTACCTCATCGACACCCATCAGACCCTCAAAAGCGAGTGGCTCGCCGATGAGGCGTTCATCGAGGAACTCAAAAAGGTAACCATCGAAAACCTTTCCAGCTGGAGCCGCTGTCCGTACGCTCTGGCTCCCAAACTCTTCGAGGGCTGGCGCATCCAGGCTTTGCCACCGGTGCGGGTAGGGGTTGAGTTTTCGAGTGGTAGCCATGGGTCGGTTTACCTTCATTCTATTGACCTCAACGGACCCCTGGCCAACGCAGATATGTATCTTCTCGGAAATAACGGCGAGAAGAAACTGCTCGGCAGGTTCCGAGAAGCTTTTCGTGACATCAAAGCTTTTCGTTACATCGACGAAAATGGAAAAATCACGGCTGATCCCCCCCGACTTCTTGCGGTGAACGACCAGGACGTGGTTGCTCAGGTCTCAGCAGAATTCTCGCCATTTCTCGACAGAATTCTCTGGAACCTTTATCCTGGTGATACCGTGACGTTTATCGTACGTGATTATTCTTCTGGAGGCGAGTTTCTTTTGAATATTCCCGTTGGCAAACGGGAACAGTGGCTGGTCCTTCCTGAGTCTTGAAAGCCCCTGCGCCCCCAGGGGGAAGGGGGGCGCAGGGAGAGAGGAGAGTTAGGGGGGATCAATCCACCACAATTTCCCGGATCCACTTCACCCAGCGGCTCCCATAAAAATCTTCCGCTACCAGACGTACCGGGAATCCGTGTTCTCTGGGAAGGGTTTCTCCGTTCACCCGTAGAGCCAGAAAGAGGAGATTGATTCTCTCGCCCTCCAGTTCATCCTGAGAGAACTGGGAACGGTAGTTATCAAGACCCACAAAGAGGATTTTCCGGTACTCTTTTACCGCTGCGAGTTTCAGGATTTCCTGCAGGGGCACCCCTTCCCACTCCGCATAGTCGGCGAAAAGCCCCGGGCAAATGAGGAGGACCTTTTTCTTCACCATGGGGAGTTTCTGCAGTTCCTCATAGGAAAGCCGCAGTTCCTTCCCCACGCTTTCCCCTTTAACTTCGAGATACCAGCTTGAAAGATCGAAGTCCTTCGGAGGAACGCCGGTGGTGTTGAGATTTCCAATGGGGTCAAGGGGTAAAAGAGAGGCATCCACCTCCGCCGGGTTCATGTGGATGATCTGGGATTTGGGGGTATCGGGGGCTAATTGCACCCGTTCTTTCGCTTCCACCACTCCCAGCGAAATCCAGAGAACCATGATCATCAGAAACACCATAGATCTCCGCATCGTTCATGCTCCTTTGCTGTTTTTCTCTTGTAACCGTAGGGGCAAAAGTCTATTCCCGAAAAGCAGGGTGAATTTCTGTGGAGCGCCACAGCAACAGTTCTCGCTTGCGCAGCCGGAACTTTGGGTTAATGATTGTCCATATTGACAAATTGCACATAGGTATTATAATTTAATAGTAGTCACGAAAACGAGGAGGTAAAACATGGGAGAACGGTTGGTTATTCCTACCCTCGATGGGGAAGGGTTGCAGGCTCAGGTATCGGAGCATTTTGGTCGGGCGCCGTATTTTACGGTGGTGGACCTGAATGAGCAGAAAGAGGTGCTACGGGTAGAAGTGGTAGCCAATTCCGGTGCGCACTTTGGGGGCCAGGGACATCCTACCGAGGGAATTCTTGCCCAGCATCCCCAGGTGGTGATTACCCGAGGCATGGGTCCGCGGGCGCTTCAGGAGTTTGCGGAGGCGAGGGTGGTGGTTCTCCAGAGTAACGCGGTGACGGTGGAGGAAGCTATCGCTACCTATAGAGAAGGGCGGCTCCAGAAATTCACCGAAGGTTGTGATCATCACCATCGTGGGTGAGACGATGCGACGGCGATTTCGGGGTTGTGGGTGTGGTCCTCTTTTGAATACGGAGGTTCTTTCGCCGGCGATTCTTCTGGCGCTATCCCGAAAGCCGGGTTACGGATATGGGCTTTTCGGAGAATTGAAAGCCCTGGGTGTGGAAGTTCCCGGGTGCCATCCCAGTGTTCTCTACCGGATGCTCCGGATGCTGGAGATGGAGGGTCTTTTGGCGTCTTTTTGGGATACCGAGGGTTCCGGTCCGGCGCGGCGAGTGTATGTGCTCACCGAGCAGGGTCGGAGTTTTTTGCGGGAGTGGAGCCGGAAAGCCCGGGAAAAGGTGGCGGTGATCGAAAAGTTGATCGAAGAAATTGAGAAAGGAGGTGTTTGAGATGATGAAGCACGGATTTGGTTTTTGTGGTACTACCCCTCCATGGCCGTATATCGGGAGAGGCCGAGGAGGACTTCCCCGGTGTGCCTATCCAGGATGGTGGGGAATGCCGGGCGAAGGAAGGACGTTTTCCAGAACGGAAGAGCTGAGCTTCTTAAAAAGTCAGGCCGAAATGATCCGGCAAGAACTGGCCCGGATTGAAGAACGGATCAAAGAATTAGAGAAGGAAGAATAATGGGGTTATAGGGGCATGGAAATCCGCCGGGGAACGTTTGCGGATTTTGAGAGGGTGGTGCAGCTTTTACGCTTGGTTTTCCCCCAGGATGCGGGAAGCTATTACTATGGTTTTTTGCGCTGCGACCCCCTCTTTCATCCCCGGGATGTGTGGTTGGCCGTAGAGGGAAATGAAGTGGTTTCCTGCCTCTTCATCCTGCGGCGACTTTTCTTCGATGGTGAACGGTTTCTTCTGGGGGGTGGGATCGCCAATGTGGCCACCCACCCCGCTTTTCGTGGGAGGGGGCTGGCTTCTTCGCTTCTTCAGGAAGCCATACTGCAGTCCAAGAGGGAGGGGCTTTCCTTTCTCATCCTCGTCACCGAGATCCCCTCGTTCTACGGGCGCTTCGGGTTTCAGGCCCTGGGGAAGTTCGTAGCCGACCTCAAACCGGAGGAAGGTTTTCGATTGACGCTTGCGCGGATTCAGGGTGGGGAAATTCTGGAAGCCTATGAGGCTTTTTACCGGAGGATGAAGCTTTGGGTCCCCTTTCGAAACCTGGGGTATCTGCGGGGGATGCGGGTGTGGAACCGCTCCAGTTCTCGTTTTCGGGAGGGGAAAACGGTGGCTTCGTTCCGCCAGGTTGGTGGAATGGTGGGATATTTCCTGGAGCGGGAGAAGGGCATCGAGGTTTTCGATCTCTTTACCCGTGAGGAATCGATGGATTCCGAGCTTTTGCGCCGAATCGGAAAGCCCCTGCGTCTCTTTCACCATCCGGTGGTTTTCGAGCGCCTCGGTATCCCCTTTTCCCGCGACCGGGAAACGGTGATGGTCCTGCCCTTAGGCGCTTTTTCGGGGGAAGTCTACCTTCCGGTAGCGGACTATTTTTAAAAAACTTTCATCTCCCCCCTTGCAAAATCCCCCCAAACCATATACAATACCTATTGCTCTTTCCGAGCACGAACCTTGACAGGTGAATAAAAGATTTGGGGAAGCAAGACC
>Ga0308409_1001152_pt1 | contig 12807 bp, 5 predicted proteins | sample HotsprSampleMSe4_FD_203469 | JGI IMG/M metagenome (GOLD analysis project Ga0308409, IMG submission 203469) | Hot spring phototrophic mat microbial communities from Mushroom Spring, Yellowstone National Park, Wyoming, United States - 20060912_MSe4 ... | reverse complement strand
ACGCGCTCGCTACGACCCCGCCCGATACGACGACGAACCATTACTTGTCCGGTAATGTCATAATCTTCCCATGAGAGAAGAAGCTCCGGCGCAGGCTCGTAAGGATCAACATCATCCACATCCTGGAACTCCATACCCTCAAACAAGAAATCCAACATGTTGCGGACTCGGTCCAACACGTCTGAGGCAACAGAAGCACGGTGACCATACTTCTCCACCTCAGTCTGTCCCTCGGCTTCCATCGCTTCCTGTACGGCAGCAAGGTTCTCTGAAGCATTTATAGCATCGCGAAAGATGTCATATAACTGCCGTTCGGTGAGAATCAAAGGGTTACCGGCAGCGACGTGTTCATACACGCGACGCGCATTCTCACCACGCCAAATCAGTCCCTGAGCACGGGGACGTAATACATCCTGTTCAAACCCTAAATCCACCTGAAGCCTGGGAAGAGGCAATTCGCGAACATCAAAGGCATAAGCCTGAACACGCTCGGCGCCCGGCAGAAGCACAAACACCCTACCCGAATAGACGTCCTGCTGACCATAACTAGAGCTCATCTCGTGAGCCAGACCACGCAGGTCATCGTCGGACATGCTTCCAGCCTGATGGATTTGAAGAATCTTCTCCGCCACACCGATAGGCAGATGAGAGAAATCTCCAGAATTAAGTCCACCAAAGACTCTACCAAACACACGCTGCACAATGAGACGACTAATATCCTCTGGAGAGTAGTCGTAACCCAGAGCACGTAGAGCCAGATTAACAGGATGATACTCGCTAAACTCGCTACTATTCAGAAACTGACCGAAGCGCTCCGGTAAACGAAGTAGATCAGACCATGTGTATCTAACTCCAAAACCATAGGGAGCTTTGATCGGTAAGTAAGGAGGTTCACCCCCACCAGAAACTGCGTCGTGGATAGATGAAACTAACCTCTGTAGATTCTCTTCATTGTCAATCTGTATATCAAGCGCAGATAGTGTTGATGAAAGAATGTACTCCACCTCGGACTCAGAAACATATCTGGTCTCCTTCAGCCTATACATCGCCTCCGCCATGGCCGCATCAATGGCCAGAGTCAGACGACCAAAAGGCACAGGGGAGATATCAGACATCACACGGTCTAAACGGAAGATGTTACTTTGTACATCGGACATGTCGTTTCTATCTTTGGGGACGAGTTCAATGCTGTGTCGAAGCACTCTTGCCCATATAGAGGACACAGCCTTCAATATTCGATAAGCATCATTATTCTGGTAGAACGAAGGGTGTGTCTCTGTCTCACCTCGCGTCTCTTGCACAAACTCACGGAGCACTTTCGGTAGCAAACCCTCGTTTACAGAGAGCTGAGCGCGCACAATCGAAGAATCCAAAGATGCATGAGCCGTTTGCATTATCGGACCCATCGCTTCAACAGAACGCTGCGAAGCTTCGGGAGTTAGTCTCTCGGTGGGGAAAGCTTGAGCGATTAATTGGTAGAGCTGTTCTGCTTGCTCTACAGTGATTCGACCGGCCTCCTTAGCCTGTTGCTCTATCTCCTTCATCTTATCCAGCGCTTGCTCATCGAAAGGCTTGGGTTCAAAAACCTCACGAATCAAACCCAAATCCGGTGTACCCTGAGTACTGGACATCGCCTGAGCCGCCGGAGAGGGAGGTGGTGTAGTTTGAACCTGCTGAGTATTCGCAGGCTGGAACAGCCGCTGTAACCTGTTGCGCGAACGCTCTTTGCGCTCACGATCTACCTCCGCCAGCATCTGACTGCCCTTGGCATATACGATATGTGCATCTGTGCCGGTCAAAGGCTCAGGAGGCTGAACCATCTGGTGGTGGGTCACCCGTAGCGTCGTGCGCTCCACCATCCTGTCCAGAATGTACCGATCCACACCTAATACAAACAGCTTGGAGTGGGCGTCAGACTGGTCGGTACAGGACTGCTGAATAGCTATGTAATACTGACGCTGACGGTTTATTAACCTCTGCTCCAACTCCAACAGCCTCGGACGTAGCGCAGGATGGTTCAAAACCACATTGAGCGCACGCGCAAACGATGGGGAAAGCAAAGTCGAGCGGTCCAGCTCCCGCCGATAACCGTAATAGGAAAGAACGGTCTGTAACTCCGGTATCCTTACACCACGCTGCTGCAACTCATCCACGGCGATGTCGATGAACTCGCGCAACAACGCCTGGAACGGACGCATCAACTGTGGGGAAATATCTATAGAACGGACGAAGTAACGCTCCGGAGACAGACGCAACCTGTTCAAGCGAGCCTGAGGGTTCGTTTCAGACATGAGCTCATCGGGTACGACCACCAAACCACGGTGCTCGTGCAAACAAGAAACCGCGTCCACAAACTGACGGAATATGTCGGTGACTCTAACTTGAGGTGAGTTGGGTAGGGGATTCAACGGCTACCTCCAAACAAAGAAAGAAAGGGCGAAGAGAACCGCGCTGGCAAACGGCACTCTCCGCCGATCTCAGTACCACACCGCAAGGAGGAACCTCAAGAGGACGAGAAGACCACAACAACACTAAAGAACACCTGCACTACCTTCCATGATTACTATCCATTCCAAAGATATATAACAGTCCCACTGTACGAAGACACAGACACACTCTGAAGTCACAGACTTACTGTACAAGGACACTGTGTGTCCCATCTCGCCTCCGTCGAGATGGGGGGTTATCCCCCGCTCTCCCCGAATGGGGAGAGCGCAGACAGGGGCACAGTCCTCTTGTACCGCCTTTTCGGAGAAGGCGGGGAATCCCCCGCCCTCCGCGAAGCGGAGGGCGGTAGGGTCACAGACCCTTTGTGCCTAGGGAATGTGTGTTCTGTGATTCTGTGTCTCGTATGAGAACTTCCGGTAATACGGCCTGACCGTCTTGCACACGCACACGCAGATGCGGTGCCATCAGCACCAGTGTTTCTTCCGTTCCTTCGTTTACGACCTGATAGCACCTATCATTCGCGGAGTAGCCGAGTGTCACTCCGTCGAGGCTATGGGCGATAACGCCGATGCAGCCTGTAGCTCTAGCTGCTGCGACGAACTCATGGGGTTGCGATGAGGCCGAATAGAGAATCAGTGCGATATCCAGCGGTTTCATCGCCTTCAGTACCACATCGGGCGCACTCTGTTCCACGAGTAGGAAGAAATCCGGCAGGTTTGCGCGTACTTGGTGCTCAATGCGATGCGGGACGAGCCATACCGGTCGGAACTCGCCGCTGCGTAAGAGTATAGACGAACCAAGGCGATCAAGGCTTCCGACGATCAACGAGACTGTATGCCAGAACGAAGCGAGAAGTAAGGGTATGGGAGTAACCTCCTTGACCGATTGACGAATCATCTCGTCGGAGAACCCGCGCATCTGACCCAATTCCTGCACCGATTGTTTGGCGGCAGACGTAATGGTAGGGATTACGCTCTCATCGAAGCACGGGCGAACTCGGCTGCCGGATGAGGTAACGATGAACCGGCAAGCCTGCCACACACCGTAGGGGTCCACATTCACTCCGACCGATGAGGAGTATCTATCCCTGCACCAAAGAGCGGCGCTGATTGCCACCGAGTGCTGCCAGACACCAAGGTCCTGCATGTCCAGCACGATGGATGGCATACGGTTATACTGTACCTTCACACCGCGTACAGACAGCTTGCTGTGATCCCTTTGCGATGCGTTCTTGTGCTTACGACCCATATCTGACCTCTCTACTCGGCTCGTAGAAGTAATAGTTGGAAAGGTTTACATCGGTCACGCCATTGCGTTGATAGAGCACGACATAACCCATATTTGGTGGGTGGTATGCCGGTGAGTTCATGACATACTGCATCATGTCGGCAACGCAACCGCACTCAAATAGCGTTAGTCTTCCCCATTGTAGCTTGGCAAGGCGATGCACATGCGCCTGTACCAGTACACGAATGACGCCAGGCTCAAACAGAACATGCTCCCATTGCGCCAACCAGTCCACAGCGATACCGTGAACCGTGCGCCCAGGACCTTTCAAACTGCGCTCGAAGTGACCTAATAACGCATCCCCAATACGGAACAGATGTCTAGCGAACACAGAGCGACCTTCGTTGTTTACCTCCAACATGGGGAACTCTACGTTGGAGTAACGTCGACGGATACCACCGCCATCCCACACATACTGCAGATACTCGAACGGATGGAGCAACAACGGAGCTATCTCCGGACGGTTCGTCTGCAACCATCTTTGAGCACGTGAGTCGTGGTTACCCTCTAGCACGACCACACGGGGGAAGCGCGTCGCTAACAGCTCCAGTATCGCGGCGGCGTGACTCATCTCGTCCATAGGATCAATGTTCCTGGAACGCGCGAACCTGGATGCACTATACATGTCCATAAAGTCACCTAGTAACACCACCACGTGTGCATCTCGGTGCTCGTTTAAAGCACTCATCAGCAACTGTTCGCTGTGGAAAGGAACATGTAAGTCACTGAGGACCAGTATCTTCTGGATGTCACCGCTCCATGATAGCGGAGGTGGAGTCGGCTTGTCGTTTAGACCAAGAGCCTGCTGAAGGTAACGTACCCGCGAAGCAAACACCGGATTGGGAATCCAACCCTTCTTGTCGGCATCCTGAGATACGTTACCTAACTCGGTCAATTCCATCAATATGTCCTGAAGCTGACGGCGCAATAGACGCACATGCTGCGTGGGATCTAAACCGAGCTGCTGCAGTAACTGGTTTCGCTTGCGGTAGGCTCTTCCGCAAACGGACATGTAACTGCCCTCTAATCCCATGAGCTCTCGACCGAGTTGTTCCAGTGTCGCGCCAGACGCAAACATCCTCAGAAAGTCCATGTCTTCTTCGCTAAGCGAGGGCAGAGAGGGAACGGATGTAGTGCTTGTATACATTCTTCTCGTACTCCCTGTCGTAATAGTCCACGTAGGTGTAGTAGCTGGAACCGAGTCTACCGCCGCCAGATGCACCCATCACACGCTGCCAGTTGCTCTCACCAAGCAATGTGGCGAGACGCGCCGCTACATCGTTTCGTGTGATAGGCACCGGCACACCGACCTGTTCCAGGACCAGACGGGAGACCGCACGCTCGGTCGGGAACACTCCGGCCTCTACGGGATCCAGTCCACCCTGCTCCAGAAGCTGGGAGCGCAATAACTCCAAATCGACATCGGGATCCCATCCACGCCAGGAAGGACCGGGCAAACCGTACTTTCGGAACAGCCTGGTGGGGTCCGGACGCTTCGGAAGCGGTAGATCCGGAGCCAAAAGGTCGTGGAACACTACCTTGTGGTAGTCCGGTAGCAACTCGTAGAACCTCCGCTTCTCCTTCGGCGTTCCGGTCTCCAGTATCTGACGGTAGATGTCACGAACGTAAGGTCTAACCGTGCGTAGGGCTTCACCATGGGTGCGAGCGGTACCTGTGCCCGCTGCGGTCTGCTCCGCCATAGCGCGATACAACAACGCACGCCTCGCATGATCGCCCAGACTGCTGAAGTCGATCTTGCGACGCTTGCGACGCTTGCGACGAGTCTGCTCCGGATCCGATTCCAACCGCTCTATCTCCGACAGCAGCCGAGCCTCTTCTTCACGTAACCTATCACTGGGACGCTCCGATAGTCTCCGACGAACACGGTCCAACTTCTTTACCAACTGGCGGCGACGCCGCTCTGCTTCTTGGCCCTGCTCCCGATCCTGCTCCTGCATGTCGCGAAGCAACTGGTCCACATCGGTGCCCTCTAAACGCTTCGCCAGCTCCGATTCCTCACGCGCTAAACGCATGTATTTCGTATACTGCAATGCGTCTATGTACTCGTCTATCTCCCACTTCCTGCGGGTACGGGAGGGGATGTAACCGCGCGGGGATACGACACTGCGCATCAACGATAAAGCGAAACCGGCCGCAGCTCCGTACATAAGACCCTCTCGCTTGGCGCCAACGGTGAAACCGAATAGACTCCCAAAGAAAGCACCGCTCATCGCCGCGTATATGGGATTCTTGTTGATAATGGCGGTGATAGTCGGCTTAACGTAGGTGCGTATCGGGGACTCCCACGAGCCGGACCTGGTACCGAAGACGTGACTGCGCTCCCACTCCTCCAACGGGGACCTGACCCGCAGGAACTTCGTGTGGAACGGCGTGTCTAAATGGGTGAAGAAGTCCACTAACCGAGTCCAGAGCCTGCGCAAAGGTCCCCATCGCAAGTAACGAGACTCCATCGACTCGTCTTCCTCGTCACGCACCGCCAAACCGGAACGCAACAGCAAACGGTTCAAGTTCCGACCGCGTGCGCGAACAATATACCTGGGAGCACGGCGAGTACCGCGAATCCCACTGTGCAACAACTCCACACGATCCGTTAATCCAAACTCTTCGGCGAGTCTGCGCAAAGCCTCCTCACGCGGTGCGTTCTCCGGCAAACCGTAACGACGCTTAATCTCACCGAACCTCAACTGGATACCGGCAAGCCTTAACGCCTTCTCCTGACCCTCAATCCGTAAACGACCCTCCTCATCGAATCCAAGCGCACGCGCCTCCTTAGCCTCTAACGGCGCGAGACGATACGGATAGAGATGGTAACGCTCGCCGGTGCGCTCGGCAACGTCCCGCGCATACTCGAACCGACGACGCTCCTCATCGGTCAACTTGGAAAGATTCGCGGAAATCGCTGACTTGAGATGACGGAAGTAGGAACTCTTCGGGGAGACGTCAGCGAGAACTTCAAAACGCTGGAGCGGGGAGTAGAACATGCCTTCGTTGATGTCTCCGGACTCGATGTCACGTATCAACGACTCACGGAAACGGCGCCAACGCGCAAGATGGGGGCTCAATACGCGGTCGTCACGACGAACAGGTATCCGACGGAAAGCACCAGTCTGTTCATCCGTCACAACCAACAACTCACCACGCCGAACACCCAACTGTCGCATCCGCTCCATCATTGCAATCTTCGCCGACCTAATGTCCATATCAGCAGGCACGGCATGAACTATATTGGCACGTCTGCCCTCACCAACCATCAACATAGTGTAAGCCGATACGCGATTCTCATCGTCGCGTGTGATTATATCCCTATAGATAGCAACATCATCTGAAAACTGCTCCAGATAACGACGTGCTACGCGATTGATGACCTGATCCGAAAGTTGAGTCCTTAGTCCGGCTGCCCTCTCCATACCGGTCAGCACGGCAAACTGACGCTCGCGGTCCATACCAATCGCTTCGGCAGGAAGTGTCAGCAGGTTGGTGTCACTGATGTCGTGCGGTCCAGGTCGCGCCACACCGAACCTTGCAGGGTTCGCCCATCGGTAAGCGGCGCCTGGTAAGCGCAATTCACCGGCATAGACGCGTACATAGGGGTCACCGTAACGTAACCGCTCAGGCATCCAGTAAGGCATGGTGTTAGGGATGGGGTTATAATACACATACTCCGTTGCGCGGCGCCTGGGCACAAACCGACGCAGAAGCTCGTTCAATTCGTTAGACCACGGCAGTATGTCCAGACCACCATAAAGCGATTCCCAGAACCGTCTGGAGAAGGAGTATGCCCATGCAGGATCTTCGGTAACTATCGGGTTCTCGCGACCAAAGAAGGCATCCGACACCAGCCGATTAAACCATCCATAAAGACCCTGTATTTCGGAGACCTGATGGAAGATGTTACGGGTTGCCACACGAGCGGTCTCAACAGGCGATGCACCCAGAGTGACCGGCATACCGGCTTTCACAGGGGTCTCCGCACCAGGAGCGGTTACCAGCTCCTCGCGCAGCCGAGGCGACATGCCAACTGCCAACATGAAAGACCTGAAGTTCGGTCTTGGTTCTGTTTTGGTTTGAACACCGCCTCCACCGACGGAGACCAAACTACCGGCACCAGACACCGAAGGCACAGCCTGAACAGTCACAGATTGAACATGCCCAGCCTGAGCAGACACATCCTGTGTAGAAACGGCAGGTCCGGCAGCGATTGAGGCAGCCTTCCAGGCACGGTAGGCAGGAGACGGCACTGCCTCCATGTCACGGTAGGCGATGGGGTATGGACGGTCCTTGCGATGACGCTCGGCGAACTGACGGTCCGAGATACCCAGTGTGCGACGTACGACGTAGAACACAGGCGCCAGCGGGTTCCTTGGGGTCGGTAGCGGTACGTCACCTCTGGAATATGCCGAGAGTGTCGCAATGTCTGCATTAGGAGCAGCCTGCCAGTAGGAACGAATGCCGCGATACCATGTCGGTAAGTTCGCCTGAACTCCTTCACCGACTAACGGAGTGCGGCTACCACTAAGCCATCCGCGTCCGTATCGGATGGTAGATAAACCATACCGATGATAGAACTCCAACTCATCGGCGCTGCGCGGGTTGAAATAGACATCCAAACCGGGGATTTCGTTTACCAGGAACTTTTTGAGACGGGTGATGCCGGTGACATCCATGATGCGGGTGGAGCCCATCTGCGCCATGCGGAACGTGTCCGCCATGAGATCCGCCGGAGCGTAACCGAATAAGTGGCGCATCTCGGTGTTGATATATCGCCAAGCGAGATAACCACCAAGCGCCGGCATCAGTCGATAAAGTGCGATGTCCCGCAGTGCCCTGCCACCGGAAGACAAAGACGAACCACCAAGCGCCAATCCGTAAGGACGGAGCATCTCATTGAGACGCCAACCGACGAAGTATCGGTAGATGTCTGACTCGTTCTCTACACGATTCCAGCGCGTCAGATAACCGGTAAACCACTCGAAGCTACCAATCCGTGGACCCTTCTTCATGACGAAGACGGATGCACGGAGCATCGGGTCCTCGTCCACATCCACCTCGTCGATGACGTTCAGTCCCTGCCACTGACGAGTTAACTCCCGCTCAAACGCCTCGATACCCCACTTGTAAAGTTCACCGATCTGCCCGCTCTTTGCCATCTGGCGAAGCATCAACAGGTTGGACATGCCGTAACGACCGACTAGATTGGTCGCAGGATCTGCTTCGGCGGCTTCTCGGAACAGCGCACCCATAAACCACGCAGCTGCTGGCTCGTCACCCATCCTACGGGCAGCGGTCAGCGCCGCATACATCAGGTCATCCGTCTCGCGCGTCTTGCGAAGCTCCTGCATAGACGCTTCCAACACCATCGCACGCAGGAATTCGCTGATCCTCAGCTTCGGGTCGGGAACCCCAAACATCGAACCGGTCACAGGGTCAAATAGGGACTCCGGTCGGTCCGGAGTGTAGTGCTGGTACAGATACGGGAACAGCGAGGAGCGCATGTTCAAGTAGTTCATAAACTGAGCCGATTGCACGGAGACATAAAAGCTGCCTTCTATGTCTATGCCGGTGCCGGTCTCTTCAACCATACGGGCGCCTGGCGATATGAGACCAAGGTCCATCGCAGCCGCCTTTCCCATCCTGTTTTCACTGAGAGGGAACATGGTCGCATAAAGCGCTTGCCGGAAACGCTCCATAAACTCGTCGTTCATGAAGATGGAAAGCGCTTCCTCTTCATCCTTCGCCTGCGCCAGTTTCTTAAGTACTGCATCCCAATTCAGGGAGACATGAAAGTCCGGAATGGTACCGGCTTGAGCCATTTGGACAAGGTCCGGATCCTGCAGGGCTTGCTGGGCAGGATGCCCTGCCAGACGCATACTCCTCAACTCCTCACGCGCCTTCACAAACTCACGCAGGAACGCAACGGAATCGAAGTCTTCACGGAAGACAAATGTGGTGAACATGCTCGCCAAACGACGAGCCATGTCTGATTCCAGAGGCTTGTTGATGTAGGTGTCATCGGCGATAAGACGAGCCCACACATTGCGTGGGTCGCTCATATCGTCGGGGTCCGGGAAGAACCTCCGCTTCGCCTTGGCAAACCAGGACTCCTCCATGCGTAACCGAGCCGATTCGCGCCAGTCGCCAGGACGAGCGTTAATCAAAGACTCCATCATACCACGCATACTCATGCCTTCCACGCGCATGGAAGTCCACTCGCCCGGCATGTCGCTCATTACCGCATGAATCTCTCTCAGTAAGGGGTAATCCACCGCAACGCCAGGTGGGACAGATGACTGAGCCCTATCCTGATACTGCCAACCAACACGCACAGCCCTGCTACCAAGCAGGAATACGTCCTCATCCAGCCGTTCCCATGGTTTCTTGCCAAGCGACTGCGCAACTATAGGTTGCTGAGCAGTTGGATCCAAATGCACGAACCAGTCTACATTCGGACGTAACCACGGAAAGAGCCTAAACGGCTGCAGCATGAACATGCCAGGAGCAACCGGAATGGCAAACCTTGTCCACCCCTGACGACTATACTCTAAAGCGCCGGGCACGAAAGATAGGTCAATCACACGACCCGTATCTGGAGACTGCACCATCGTGGAGACGTCAATGTCGTGTAGTCTGCCCAGTACCTCCGATATAGCGTTCTTGTCTATCTTAGTGACCAGCGGTTTGCCTTGTTCCCAATCCGGATGATCCTCCTCCGTCTCGAACGCAGTATTCCTGCCCCTGTATCGTCTAGGTCTGGGGAGACCGGCTAAATCGTAAGCCTCCAAAAGGATATGAGGTCGATGGTCCTCACGGTAATACAGGAAACGGGCCAAGGCTTTGATGGGGTCCTGATTGACCATCTCTTCCAGCTGACGCAAACGCTTGTCTATCTCACCTGGATTGGACTCACCAAGAATCTGTTCACGCTGGACGCGATACCAACGAATGGCATCTCTAACCTCAGAAGGTAGTTCGTGCAGTGGGGTGAATATGTTCAGGTATTTGTAGTGCTCTGGAGACACATAACGAAACGACCAGGCGACCTTCGGGTCTTTGATGGTGTAACCATAACCAAGGGCCTCCACGAGGTTAACCTTCTTGTAGCCGCGAGCTAACAAGGACCGAATGGCGGGACTGTCGTCAATCTCGCCGCGGGTAGCAGCCCTATAATAAGCCCTCCGCAATTCCTCATGTACCTGTTCGTACTCCATAGGAACGCGCGAGGCTTGACCGACCACATTGTGTATCAGGGGAGCAAAGTACTGACGGCTGAGTTCCTCTATCTGATCCTGGGAGAGATTCATCCCCTCCAGACGACGACGGTAGGCGTAGAAGGAAGGGGATGTCAGAAGGCGCCTGGCGATAAAACTACTATCCGACGTCTCATTCGGGTCCGCCCAGCTCATCAAGTAGCTGCGACGGGTACGGGTGGCGAAGAGCTCCTGGAAGATACCCTCATCGTGCATCCGACGCACGAAATCAATCGCCTCGTCCTGCGTTTGCAAACCGAGCACCTTCTGGAGATTCTTTAGGTGCTGACTCTCATAAGCCGAGAACTGTAACTGGTCAATGACCACACGAGACAACAAAGACTCTCTGAGACGACGATCTGCGAACTGCACACCCTGTGCAGCTACCAGAACGGGGCGGTAACGTGGCATACCTGGGTGCTCTAGCGCCTCCTCCAGTGACCAGTCGACAAGACGTTCGACACCACTACGCACCCAGCGATCCACCATATTAAATGGGCCGGGATAACGCTGACGGAGCAGGTTCCACTGCTGCTGACCCCAAGGGGAACGAAGAACGGCTCTAGCACCAAAGTAGCCAAGGGCGCCCAAAGCACCATAACGGAGGAGACGGGTAAATAGAGGACGACCCTGACGAGGACGCATGAAACCTTCGCGCCTGGACTCCTCGTCCTCCTCTAACCTTCTGAACGGGGAACGACGACGGTGAAACAGCCAGAAAATCATCGGGTACCGCCCCTTATCACAGGTTCAGAACCCTTGCGCCACTGGAACGAATACTCCTCCATAGTACCGGAACCACGAACGGGACCGACGGAAGGTGCCATCGGGGAAGTCGCTGCCGCTTTCATCTGCTCACGTAACACCTTCATGAAAGCAGTCAACCCTCCATCGACATACTCGGTAACACCCATACCTAATAGCACCGAAGCTTGCAGACCGGCATGAACGTGGACCGCCCACTCTTCGGGCGGCATCATCCACATTCTCTCTAGACTCAATCCGTTCATTACCATGCAGGCTATCAGTTCTAGACGGGAATCCATCGATTCAAACCAGTTCTCCGCCCATTTGTGTAACCGAGTGATTGACTCCTGGCTATCCAAATGGGAGACCTTCATGATGGCAGCGGCGAGCGTGGAAGCTACACCCGCCCACATCTTGTCTACCTCGGCAACCGTCGGCGTGACCAGACCGATATACAGCAGAAGACGCTCCAGCTCGTGAGTAGGTAACTTCACGGACTGGAGCGTCATCCACTCGTAACGTCGCAACTGCCTGATGACAAACAAACGGTCGGGCAGTATCTTCAACCGAACACGGAACTTGCGCGGCTCAAAGCTGAGACGGGGAACCAACCGCAAATTGTCTACAGCACCTCCTCAATCTCAGGCTCCTCGTTGAACCCACTGACCCGCAAAGCTGCAGCGGAAATCGCCAGCACATACCCCGCAGGAAGGGTATCCAGATACTCGGCAGATGGGTGAATCAGACAGGTCTTCACCAACTCTAAATCGGGGTCGGCATCGGAACGCAGCGCCACCTGCTTCTGCAAACGCTCCCACTCCATGCGGTTCACCGCACGCACGGCAAACCGAAGACCACGGACGGTCACAATAGCAAACCGAGCATATTTGCCCTTGAACTCATCCACCATCTCAGGCGTTAAATCAGGTACGGAGATATTGTTGAAGAGCTCCTCCGTCGGAGGATCGTCCTCAAAGCCGGAACGGTCCTGAATACGACGACTGAGGGTACTCAATACACCGGCAGGCATCGCCAAGAAATCCGCTATCTTCCAGTCCGG
>Ga0308409_1001149_pt1 | contig 12816 bp, 10 predicted proteins | sample HotsprSampleMSe4_FD_203469 | JGI IMG/M metagenome (GOLD analysis project Ga0308409, IMG submission 203469) | Hot spring phototrophic mat microbial communities from Mushroom Spring, Yellowstone National Park, Wyoming, United States - 20060912_MSe4 ... | reverse complement strand
CTTCGCGCGCGATGGCATCGCCCTGGCCGCTACGGCAGAGGACGGCGTGCTGCGCAGCGCCGATCAAGGGGTCACCTGGCACGCCTGGAACTATGGCTTGCTCGACCTGACCATCAACGCCATCGCCCTCTCGCCGAATTTCGGCGAGGACGAGACCTGCTTCGCCGCCAGCGACTATGCGGTGTTCATGAGCGTGAACGGCGGGCGCGCCTGGCAAGAGCTGCCCCTGCCCGCTCAGGCCGGCCCGTTCGCTGCCCTGGACGTCACGGCCGAGGGCCAGCTTTACGTAGGCACGGAGGGACACGGGCTTTGGACGGCCGCGCCGCCCTACGAAGCCTGGCAACAGGTTACTGCGCTCCCCGCTGACGAGGTGAACTTCGTCCAAGCCGGCTGGGCGGCGACCACGGCAGGCGTGTTCATCGCGCGCGCGGATACGTGGCATATTGCGCTGGATCGGTCCGATGTGCTCTGTCTATCATTGCTGGATGACGGCACGCTGATTGCGGCCACCGCCGATAGCGGCCTCTGGCACGCCAAAAGCAAAGAACCCTGAGGGGGCGTCCCTCAGGGTTCTCATAGGGTCAGTTGCGGGAATATTTCTTAGTCGCCGTAGCCCGCGCAGCCATGCGCCTTGTAGCTATTCTCGGCCGCCTTGGCCTGCTCGGCCTGCTTCACGGTAGCTGGCACGGACGGCGCAGCGGGTGCTTCGACGCGCTCCGGGACGACCGCCGCCGGCAGCGTTGTGCGCTCCTCGGTCACGGCAGGTAGAACGGTCTCCTGAGACGGCGAGAGGCTGAACGACTGGACAGTTAGGCCATTCGGGCCGGTCACGATCTGGCGGCTGCTTACAGCAAGCACAAAACCTTCGCCAACGCTGATAGGGATCACCTTTGCCGCCAGCGACGACCGAGAACTTGGTGAAGAAGCAAACTTTGCCGACGTAGGACTTACTTTGGAACTGCTAGAAGTGCCAAGCATGAACTCAGGCGAGCATAAGCAGCGGCCACTAGGCGCTTAATTGGGCGTAGTCCGCTTGACAAGTCCACTTTGCCAGTGAAAGCAAATCTGCCGATTACCTTGAATCCAGCCTTGCTCAGCAGAGCGCATAAAGTTTGATTCGAGAAGTAGTACAAGTGTCCTAGGGGTTCGATCTGATCCCAAGACTGTCCTCGCATACGAGCCTTGAGGCTCTCGATATTTGGCACTTCCACTGCGAGGATGCCTGATGGTTTCAAAGCACGCCGGGCATCCGCCAGCATATCAAGTGGCGCGTGGACATGTTCTAAAACGCTGATCATCGTGATGACATCAAAATGAGCACTTGGCAACAAAGAAAGATCATGGCTCAATATTCGGTTCGGCCCAAACTTGAGCCGTAGTTGCTCAATCAATGATTTACTGACCTCCGTCCCGTAAACTTCGTAGCTGCGATCGCGCGCCGCCTCCATCAACGTACCATCGCCGCACCCGATATCTAACCACTTGCCGCTAGTCACAATGCTATGAATACAATCCAGCAAGTTTAATGCAGCAATTCTTCGTGCAGAGCGTGTTCGTTCAAAATAGATGGTCTCGGTATTGCGATCATATGGTGTCAGACGTTCGTCGAAGGCTACTCGAGGATTCACGAAAACTAAGCCACAGCTCACGCACTTTACAATATGCATAGGCTGGTTGATAGGAATGCGTGTGCGCTCATGCCACATAGCAGACAGGCGAACGCTGTTCAAGTCGATCACATAGACCGTTTCGTGTTCGGTGCTGCCGCATAAGCAGCAAGTAATGTATTCAAGGCGGACTTGTGGGGCGTCCTCTAAGGCATTCATTGTGTGGCAATCGTCGCTCAGCCGAGTTATGCTTAGCGCGCTGTTCCGCACTCTAGTTTATAACGTCAGTTCGGATTCGCGTGAGCCCAAACGAGAGCTGTCAAATACATAAGCCTGGGCAGGCATAAATTTAGTTCGGAACGATGCAAAGCCGGACGGCCCACGGTGATATTTCGGGCAGCGCTGCTGAAAAATCTGGCGCGCATTCCGGTAGTGCACAAAGAAAGCACGGGCGCCTGGCAAGCTCGCGCGCCTGACATGCCGGCTCAGCAACTTAGCTCAGCGTTGACCTGCTATGTGCTACTAAGTGACGGCCAAGTTCACCTGCTGGTGATCGGTCACCTCTAGGTTTAGATAGCTAGCGCTCAACCATGAGCCAGCAGCTAGACGCGGAGAACACAGAAAGCTCATAGCATCCCTGCCAGCATCTTGGGTGTGTTCACCAATAGGGGCAAAGCTATCCCCAGCGACTTTTTTTGCATTATTGATGTAGGGACATCCTCCCGCAGGCTGCGCAGCCTGCGGGAGGATAAAGGGGCGCATCTGTCATGCTGAGCAGAGCGAAGCATCTAAACTCGCACCCAACCACACCCCTGCGCAGCCACCGACCCCGTGCCTCACTGTCATGCTGAGCGCCCCCTTTCTTTCCCCGCTTCCTGGGAAACAAGCAACTACGGCTGCTGTTTCCCCAGGAAAAATGATGGCCCGCCATCAATAGGTGTTGCGGGGGAATGATTAGAAAGAGACGCGCTCAGCATGACAGCTTGGGCGGCCTTTCATCCCGAATTGGAACACTCCCAAATAGCGAATGGCAGGTAGCGCCTAGCGCGCGCCGGCGGCGATCTGCGCCGCGACCGCGCGCCCCAACCGAACCGCGTAGTTCGTGCCGCGGTCCCAGGGATAGACCTGGCTCATGCTGGCGAAGAACAGCCCAGGCAGCGGCGTGCGGGTGGCAGGGATGTGGCGCGCGTGATGGACGAAGGGCACCGGCTGGGCGTAGGCTTCGCGGAAGACCCAGGCCGCCCGCACCCAGGCCGGCTCGAAGCGCGGGTTGAAGCGGCGCAGCGAAGGCAGGAACGCCTCGCACAGCGCGCCCTCGCGCAGCGAGAAATACGGGTGCTCAGGCGGCAGGTAATCGCCGCAGTATACCAGGTGCTGGCCGCCGAAATGCGCCGCCGGCACAAAGTTGGTGTGCTCGCACATCGCCAGATAGGGAAAGCCGGCCCGCTTGGGCAGGTTGTGCCAGTAATACCCCTGCGCGTCCAACTGGCGGTCCAGGGCAAAGATCACCATCACCGCGCCCAGCGAGCGCAGCGCGTTGAGCGCGGCCAGGTAATCCGCCGGCAACTGCGGGGCCAGGCGCGCCATGGCGCGCGGCGAGATGGTGCTCAGGACGGCGTCGAAGCGCAGCGGCGCTTCGCCCAGCGGCGCGGCGACCTGTAACGACCAGCGGCCGTCGTCCTCGCGCCAGAGGCGCTCTACCGGCGCACCGTAGTGGATCACCCCGCCCTGGGCGCAGACGCGCGCGGCTAGGGCGTCGAAGAAGGCCTGGAAGCCGCCGACGAAGGTGCCCAAGCGCGGCGTGCGGGCCTTGATGCGCGCCCACAGCCAGGCCATGTTGACCTGCGTGTAATACGCGCCGAACTTGCCCTCTAGCAGCGGTTGCCAGATCACCTCGTAGGCCCGCCGGCCCATCCAGCGCGAGGCCCATTCATGGGCGGTGTAGCGCTCCAAGGCGCGCCAATTGCGGGTGAGGTATTTCAAATACACCAGGGCCAGGCCAAAGGGCAGCTTCTCCAGCAGCGAGAGGCCGGGGAAAGCCAGCACGGCCAGCGGCGAATCCAACGGGTAGAAGCGCCCCTCCCAGTATGAGACGGTGATCGGCCGGCGAAAGATCACTCGGTCGCGGACGCCGATCTCGCCCGCCAGCCGCAGCAAGTCAGCATCCGAGGCGAACCAGTGGTGATAGAACTTCTCCAGCGACCAGTCCCAGCCGGCTGCCTTGAAGCCGGCGGCCAGGCCGCCCGGCCGGTCGCCCAGCTCGAAGATCGTCACGCGGTGGCCGGCGCGCAGAAGGTCGTATGCAGCGGCCAGGCCGGTCGCCCCCGCGCCGATGATGGCGACATCCATGCCGCCAACTATACGGCGCGGCCGGTCTCCAGCGGCGCGGCGCGGGCCAGGAAGTCGCGGGCGAAGCGCGCTGCGTAGTCGTCGAGCAAGGCTTGGACGCGAGCCGGATCAGGCGAGGCCACGATCAGGCCAGCGTGGAAGGGCTTGCGCAGGCGCCAGACCACCTCCAGCGCGTCGTAGGCCGAGAGGTCGGGCTGCGCCTGGCGGGCCAGACAGATCAAGACGCCCGCGTAGCCCTGGCGCGTCGGCGGCAGCGCGTAGGGCTGGCCGGCGTGGCGAGCCAGCTCAATATGCGCCCAGGCTTCCCAGAGGTTAATGCCTGTTGCGAATTCGATCGCGTCGGCGATGTGCGCGCCGCCCACCCGCGCGCCGATCTCCAGAAAGCGCCAGCGACCATCGGCCAGCCCGCGCAGGTACTCGGCATGGATAGGGCCACAGTAATCGGGCGGCGCGAGCGCAGCGAGGACCTGGGCGTTGAGCGCGAGCAGCGCGCGGGCCTCGTCGCTTTGGGCCGGCAGGGTGCGCGAGACGAACACCCCACCCCCGTGCATCACGTCCAGCGGAGGCGCGCCGTAGGCGCTGGCCACAGCGAAGATCACCTGGCCATTCCAGACCAGCGCATCCACGTGAAAGACCTGGCTGGGGATGAACTGCTCCAGCAGCCGGCGGGATTGATCATCGCCCAACTGGTCGAGCCAGCGCCACACCTGCTCGGCATCGTCGCAGCGCTTGATGCCCATCGCGCCGGCCTCCTGGCGCGGCTTGAGCAACCAGGGCGGCGGGACGCGGGCCATCCACGCGCGCAGGGCGTCGTAATTAAAGGTGGGGGTGAAGTCGGGCGTGGGGATGCCGGCAGCGCGGGCGCGGACGCGCATGGCCAGCTTGTCGCTCAGCGGCTGGGCCTGGCACGCAGTGAGGCCGGGCATCACGAAGTGCTCGCGCAGGACGCCGGCCGTTTGCACCTCGTATTCATCGAGGGGGATGATCAGGTCGAAGCGGACGCCGCGCGCCATGTAGCTGGCCGCGTTGATCACATGCTGGCGGTTGCTCAGGCTGTGCATGTAGTGGATGCCTTCTAGCGCGTCATAGGGCCATTCATCCCCCCGCCAGCGCTCCTCGGTCAGCAGGAAGACGCGGCAGCCGCAGGCCCTGAGCGCGCGCAGCAGGCGCTGGCCCTTGACCGCGCTGCTCAGACACAGCACATTGACGACGGCGGACATCAGATGCGTAACTGTCGCCTGATCCGGCGCGCTTGTCAAGCGGTGATTAGGCGGGCGTATTCATCAACAGGGATAACACGATTTTCTGGAAGTGCTGCCTTCAGAGTGCTCAACTTCGGAGTGATTTAACTGATCAGGTGATCTCAACCGCTGAGACGCCGAGGACACAGAGGTCTGTTAATCTCTGCGTGCTCTGCGTCTCGGCGGTGCGTTCTCCGCGTGAGAATCAGCGTAGCTGTGAATGCACTCGATTAGGCGTCAGGTAGCGCGATATAGTCAGCGCGTTGTGTTTGGGATGGCGGCGCGACAGATGCGCCGGCTGCTGCGCGACTTTCGACGGCTGACGATCAGCCTGGGGTGGTTCTTCGCGGCAGCGCTGGTGGCGCTGCTCGCGCTGAGCAGGCCAGCGGGCGATCTTTCACTGGCAACGCTGATGCGAGCGGCTGCCGCCGCGGGCGCGATCGCGGTGATCAACTTCGCGCTGCTGCCGGCGCTGCTATGGCTGCGGGTGCCGATGGTGGTCTTCAGCGTCGGGGTGATCACCTTCGTCGTCAACAGCGCCTTGCTGCTCGGCGCGTACTCGATCGTGCGCGGCGGGAGCATGCCAACGCCGGACTGGCTGCTGCCGAACGCGCTGGCGCTCTCGCTGGTCAACACCTTGGTCAACGGGCTGATCGCGCTGGACGATGACTACACCTACCTGCGCTTCATCATCCAGGCAGTGCGCGATAGCCAGGTGACGTTTGGCCGGCCAAAGGACCCGCGACGGCGCGGCGTGGTCATCCTGGAGATCGACGGGCTGTCGTATGAGCGGATGCGCACAGCGTTGGAGAGCGGGCTGATGCCCGCCACGCGCGAGTTGCTGAAGGCCGGCTACTGCCTGGGCAGCTTCGATTGCGGGCTGCCCTCGCAGACCTCTTCAGCCCAGGCCGGCATCATGTATGGCAACAACGAGGATATCCCAGCCTTTCGCTGGTACGACAAGCGGCGCGGCAAGTTATGGGTCTCGAACCGGCCCAGCGACGCGCACGCGCTCAATCAGCGCTACAGCAACGGGCACGGCCTGCTGCACCAGGGCGCTTCGATCAACAACTTGATCAATGGCGACGCGGCGCGCTCGCTGCTGACGCTGAGCGCGATCGCGCGCCCAAACACGCTGCCCACTGAGCGGGCGCTGGACGTGTTGATCGCCTTTTGGTTGAACCCCTACACCTTTGCCCGCACCCTGGCGCTGTGCGCGAACGACCTGCTGCTGGAGATCGCGCAAGCCCTGCGCCAACGCATCCGGAACAAGCAACCGCGGCTGGAGAAGCGCTTCCCCAGCGCCTACACCGGCCTGCGGGTGATCACCAACATCCTGCTGCGCGACCTGGCGATCTACGCGACGATGTGGGAGATCACGCGCGGGGCGCCGGTGATCTACACCTCATTCCTGGGCTACGACGAGGTGGCCCATCACGCCGGCCCGTGCAGTCCCGACGCCATGCACACGCTACGAGGGTTCGACCGGCACGTGCGGCACGTCCTACAGACCATCCGTTACCTGGCGCCGTTTGAGTACGACCTGGTCATGCTCTCTGATCACGGGCAGTCGCACGGGGCGACGTTTCGGCAGCGCTACGGCAAGACACTGCGCCAGTTGGTGCACGAGCTGACCCGCGGCGATGTCCAGGTGGGCGAGGCAGCCACCGTCGAGGCCGGTCACTCCTTCGTCGAGGCGCTAATCGCAGAGCTGAACGCTGCCAGCCAGCAACTGCGCGGCCAGCGCATTCGGCGGGCGACGATGGAAGCCACCGCCCGCACGTTGGAGGGCGTGGAGCGACACATCGCGCAACAACAGCGCCGGACCGGCGATCGCAACGACATCGTGGTATGCCCGTCGGGCAACCTGGCGCACATCTACTTCAATACCATCGCCAAACGACGCGCGGCGCTGAGCGAAATCGCCGCGCGCCATCCGGGGCTGGTGGATGCCCTCGTTAAGCACCCCGGCATCGGGTTTGTGGTTGGCCTAAACGACGACGGCCACGCCCTGCTGCTGGGCAAGCAAGGCGCGCGCGATCTGAACACGGGCACGATCACGGGCCGCGATCCGCTGTTGCCCTTCGCCGGCAGCGAGGTGGAGCGACGGGCAGCGCAACTGCTGCGCCTGGCGCAGTTCGAGAGCGCCGGCGACCTGATCCTCAACAGCGCGCTATATCCAGATGGCAGCGTGGCCTCGTTCGAGGAGCTGATTGGGTCGCACGGCGGGCTAGGCGGCGAGCAGACGCAAGCCTTCATCCTGTATCCATGCGCGAAACCGCTGGATCACCAGCAGATCACCAACGCTGCTGCGCTCTACCACGTGCTAGAAGCGTGGGCCAGGCCACTTGACAAAGAGGCGACGGGCGATACATTACACGTCATAAGGAGGATGCATCATGGCAACTGCCAAACCGAAGAAGACCACTAAGAAGTCAACCACCAAGAAGACGAGCGCAAACAAGAAGACCAGCAGCAAGCAAGCGACAACCAAGAAAGCGGCTGCCAAGAAAGCCGTGGCGAAGCGTACGACCGCCCGCCCGCGCAAGCCGGCTGCCCCGCCGCCAGAGATCACGCCCGAAGCACCTGCCGAGGCCGTCCCCGAGCCAGAGCCGGTAGGCTGAGCACTTTCACATTTGTGAATTAGACCTGTGGTATAGTAAAGGCTGTTGTGCAGATGAGGTTGTCATTCTGAGAAGTCTGCTGCTCAGGAGTGGAAAAAACCCTCCCACCCCCTCCCCCTCGCCGACACTCCTGACACGGGCTTCTCAGAATGGCAACCTCTCGCTTTAGCACAACGCGCAACCACACTCCTCCTTTTTGTCCTACGCGCCGAGATGCGCGCCTCTTTTTATTGCGCGGCTGTCCAGCCAAGCGGGTGCATTCACTGAATAAGGGCAACGCGATTTTCTGGAAGTGCTGCCTTCTATGCGGCCAAGGATGCCAGCAGGGGTGTCATACTTTACTCTCTATCAACTTTCCATGTTCTCCGCGTCTCCGCGTGAGGATCACCCTGGCCGTGAATACACTCAGCCAAGCAAGCGCATGCCCTCGACACGCTGATGCAGGCGTTCGTTGAGAAAGTCCCGTTGCGCACCAAGCTGGCGTTCGGCGCGGGCGACGTCGGGCCGGCCGTGGCCACGGCGGTCATGAGCTTCTTCCTGCTCTACTTCTTCACCGACGTGGCGCGCCTGCCGCCGGCGCTGGCCAGCGTGATCCTGCTGGTCACCAAGATCTGGGACGCGGTCAACGACCCGCTGATCGGGCTGCTCTCCGATCGCGTGAACACGCGCTGGGGGCGGCGGCGACCGTGGTTCCTCTTCGGCGCGCTGCCGTTCGGCCTGTCCTTCTTCCTGCTCTTTCAAGTCCCGCAGCTCGACGAGGCCGGCAAGTTCGCGTATTACCTGGTCGTGTCGCTGCTGCTGGACACGATGTTCACGGTGGTCAACGTGCCCTACACGGCGCTCACGCCGGAACTCAGCCGCGATTACGACGAGCGCACCAGCCTGAACTCGTATCGCTTTGCGTTCAGCATCGCCGGCGGCCTGGTCGCAGCCGTGGCGCACCCGATCATCGTGGACGCTGTAGCCGCTGGCAGCGACGTGCAGACCGGCTACGCAGTCTCGGCGCTGATCTGGGCGGTCGTCTGCACGGCGCCGTTCTTCTTCGCCTTTTGGGGGACATACGAGCGCCACACACCGGAGGAGGCCGAGGCGCTGCCAGTCGTGGAGAGCATCAAGTGGACGTTTCGCAATCGGGCATTCCGCTATGCGACGGGCATCTACCTGCTCTCCTGGCTGGTGGTGCAAACGGTGAGCACGCTGATCGTGTATTACCTGACTTACTGGCTGCGCCGGCCGGAGATCACGCCGCTGGTGCTGCTGGGCGTCCAGGGCAGCGCGATGATCTGGCTGTTCATCTGGAACGGGGTGAGCCGGCGGCTGGGCAAGCGCGAGGTGTATTTCATCGGAATGACGGCCTGGATCATCACCTCGCTGGCCCTGTTCGTCGTGCAACCGGACTGGCCGACGTGGAGCGTGGTAGCGCTCGCTGTGCTGGCCGGCGTGGGCGTGGCGGTGGCCTATCTGGTGCCGTGGGCGATGCTGCCGGACGTGATCGAGTTGGATGAGCTGGAGACCGGCCGCCGGCGCGAAGGGGCGTTCTACGGTCTCTTTGTGCTCTTACAGAAGCTAGGGCTGGCGCTGGGGCTATTCGTGGTCGGCCAAGTGCTCAGCCTGACAGGCTACGTCACCCCGCCGGCGGGATCAAGCGCGCCGATCGAACAGCCGGAGAGCGCGCTGCTGGCGATCCGCGTGATGATGGGGCCAGCGGCAGCGCTGGTGCTGACAATCGGCATGGCGCTGGTGGTGCGCTTTCCGATCACCAGGGCCAGCCATGAACAGGCATTGCGCGAACTGGCGCGCCGGCGACAGGCTCAGACGATATAAGCCAGGCCAACTGCGCCTGGTCCGGCATGGGTGGCGATGGTGGGGCCGACCTCAAGGACTACCGGCGACTGAATGCCGAGCTGCGCGCCGATCTCGCCGGCCAGCTCACCCGCCAGTTGCGGCGCGGCGGCGTGCAGGAAGAATACCTTCGGCGCCTTGGCTCCTTGCAGGTCGCGCAGCGCGATCTCTTTGAGGCGCGCCACCGCCTTGCTGAAGGTGCGCACCCGCTCTAATGGCTCTACCCGTCCGTCGCGGATGGTGAGGATGGGCTTCATCTGGAGCACGTTACCGATCAATGCCTGCGCCCCGCCGATGCGCCCGCCGCGATGGAGATTCTCGAGCGTCTCCAGCACGAAGTGCAGGCGGGTGCGCGGAATCAGCGATTCGATGTGGGCTTTGACCTCGGCGGGGCGCGCGCCGGCCTTGGCCATTTGCGCGCCCTCGGCCACCAACAAGGCCATCCCAGCGCTCACCATGCGGGTATCTACAAGCGTGATCGCCGGGTCACCTCCCATGAGCGCCATCGCAGCCTCGGCGCTGGCGTAGGTGCCGCTTAGCTCGCGCGAGATGTGGATGGAGATTACCTCGCCGCCCTTAAAGCGCCGATAGACCTCCTCAAAATCGCCCACCGAGGGTTGCGATGTTTTGGGAAAGTTCGGATCGGTCTTCAGCAAGCTGTAGAACTCTTTAATCGGCAGCTCAGTGCTGCGAAAGCTCTTCTGGCCGAAGAGCACGTAGGTGGAAACGACAGCGTCAATGCCCAGCGCGCGAATCAACTCAGGGGACAAATCAGCGTTGGAATCGGTCACAACATAGGTCATGCGTGGCATCTCCGAGATACAGACAGTCTCATAGAGAGTAACACCCGTGCACGTGGATAGTTACTCGCTGCCGGCAGCGCCCAGCGAGAGCGCAACTATGCGCCCGCACAAGGGCGCGTCTGCGTATACTTCTTCTTGTGATCCCCCAGCGGATTCAACTGCGCCACTTTGGGCCGGTCACATCTGGAGATATCACTTTCGGAGCGCTGACCGTCTTTGTCGGCCCGCAAGCAACTGGCAAGAGTCTAACCCTCCAGCTCGTCAAGCTGCTGGCCGATACCGGCGCGATTCACGAAACGCTCAGGCGATACGGGGGCGACTGGGACATACATAAACCTTCCACGTTCGTGTGTGCGGTCTTCGGCGAAGGCATGGAAGGGATCTGGCAGGAGCGCACAAGCGTCAAGAGCGACGGCAGGCCAGTGCAGTTAGGGGCTTTGGCCCGGCGCGGCAATCGCAACGTGAGAGAACGCGTGTTCTACATTCCCGCGCAGCGCGTCCTGGCGATTAACCCACAAAGCGGCTGGTTTCGCGGTTTCTACGACTATCGCCCAGGCGACCCTTTCGTCGTGCGCGACTTCGGCGAGAAGCTGCGCCAACTGGCGGAAGAAGAGCTCCTAGAGAGCAGCGAAGCGATCTTCCCACAGAAGAAACGGCTGAAGAAAGCTATCCGCGATGCGCTCAGCGATGCGATCTTCGGTGGCTTGAGCCTGCGCCTGGAAGCAACGATGGGGCAACGCCGGATCGTGCTGCGGACAGATAAAAACGCTTCGCTGCCGTTTACTGTTTGGTCGGCCGGCCAGCGCGAATTTGTCCCACTCCTGTTGGGCGCTTATCACCTGCTGCCGCCTTCTAAGACCTCGCGCCGAGAGTCGCTCGAACTGGCGATCATCGAGGAGATCGAGATGGGACTGCATCCACGCGCTATCTCGGCGGCGATGCTGATGGTGCTAGATCTCTTACAGCGGAACTATCGGGTCTGCCTCTCCACGCATTCGCCCCACGTGCTCGATGTCGTCTGGGCGCTGCAGCAATTTCGTGAAAGCCAGGCAGGCGAGCAATTCGTGCGCGCGCTCTTTGACTTACCATCTAATGCCGAAGCAAAAAAACTCGCTGAAGCTGCGCTGAATCCAGCGAAGGAACTGAAGGTGTACTACTTCGAGAAAGAGACGGGAACTGTGCGGGACATCTCGAACCTAGACCCTGCTTCTGAGCATCCCTTTGAAGCAGGCTGGGGCGGCCTAACTGAGTCCACTGGGCACACAGGCAATCTCGTTGCACAAGCAGTGGCAAATGGCAAAGCCCTCTCGTAAAAGCTCCCCCCAGGGAGTAGCCTCTCGCTTTCAGCAGGCAGTGAGAGCTACGCCAGCCCTCGCTTCAGCCTACTATCCAGGGTTGAAGGCAATCGCGTCTGCCGACAGGAAACGGATCACCTGTTGCCACCCAGCGAAACTTACGGGGAGCGTTCACGTTGACGCAGCCTTCAAGCAAGCAATGCCGTCTGCGCCGCGCTGGGATTATGCCATCGGTTACAGCGATCAAACAAACCAGGAGCGGATTGTGTGGGTGGAAGTTCATCCTGCCACAAGCGGGCGCAATCTCGATGAGATGGTCAGGAAACTCGATTGGCTGGTTGATTGGTTGCAGCGCGCAGCGCCAGCGATGAACTACGAGCCGCGTCGCATAGTATGGGTGGCCAGCAGCAGAGCCAGGTTCTCGAAAGGCGATCCGAAGCTGCGCGCACTCAATCGGCGCGGCCTCGAATTCGCTGGCAGCCATCTGGCGCTCTGAACATGCCATATAACACAAGCAATGCGAACGTGCATCTCCCCGCGCCTTGCGCTCCCCCTCATCCTGCTCGCCTACCTCATCGCCGGCGCGCTCTACGCAACCAGCGCGCCGTTCCTGGAAGTCTCGGACGAGGTGCGGCATTACGCCATGGTCGAGCACCTGGCGCAGGGCAACGGGCTGCCGATCCAGGATGAGGCGCTGAACCAGCGCATCCTGGACGAAGAGCGCCAGGCGCGCCGACCACTGACCTACTACGCGCAGGAGGGCAGCCAACCGCCGCTGTATTACGCGCTGATGGCGCTGGTCGCGCTGCCCTTTGATCGCAGCGACCACGCCGAGCGGGTCTGGCCCAACCCACACGCCAAGCTGGGGCGCGCCGATGCGACGAACAATTGGAACCAGTTGATTCACGCGCCGGCGGAGGAAGCCTTTCCCTGGCGCGGCACGGTGCTGGTCGTGATGTTGATGCGATTCATCGGGGTGGCGCTTGGCGCAGTGACGGTCGCCGGCTGCTACGCACTGGGGCAGATGCTGGGCGGACCGGCGATCGGCGCGCTGG
>Ga0308409_1001140_pt1 | contig 12852 bp, 17 predicted proteins | sample HotsprSampleMSe4_FD_203469 | JGI IMG/M metagenome (GOLD analysis project Ga0308409, IMG submission 203469) | Hot spring phototrophic mat microbial communities from Mushroom Spring, Yellowstone National Park, Wyoming, United States - 20060912_MSe4 ... | reverse complement strand
ACGGACACAGGCGCGCAAGCCGACAACATCAGGTTGACCAGCAAGAACACAAGCAATGTGCGTTTCATCCTTCGCGTTCTCCTGTGGCAGTCAAGCCGCCCAACGGCACGCGCTTCAGCCGCCGCGAGCGAGCGCAGCGAGCGAAGCGGTCGGCTGGATGCGCATGTTAGGCGGTGTTTAGACTCATTTTAGCAATAACTTTGAATATATCCTGTTCAACAATTCAAGCAAAGTTATATCAGGGCGATTTTGCAAAACGCTTGCACGATAGCAATCAAATACTTCCAATATTTCTCTTGCGCTATTCTGTGAAACAGCTTGCAAGTCTATTACTTTAGAGTTATTCAAGTCGTTAGGCTCAAACTTCTCTAACCCATCACCATATTCACGGCGATTATCATTGAATATTTCACGAGCAACGTCCGTGATCAAATAGGCCATCAAAATATCTATTTTGTCCATTGCAAACATATCGAGATAAAAGCAATGAAAACAAGTTAGGTTTCTGACATCCGCTTCGTTTCTCACAAACCGCAGACCGTTGCGATTAAATACGGTTACAAGAATCGGCGCGGATGGGCGACTTTCTATCGAATACCAAGGCGTTCTGTGGCTTGTGAGGTACTTTTTATGTACACCGAGTTTTTCTCCCAGCTGAATGTATCGGCGGACTGCGGAACTGGTAACATCAGTGATATTGAGGAGATATACGTTCTTGCCAGCCACTCTTAATTTTTCAAAGTCTTCCTTTGTGAAGAAATAGGAACTGGCTTGATTAGCCTTCGTAAGGCAAGGTAGCAAGTATTTATCTTCAATTTCAAACTCACGCTTCTTTTGTTCATTAAACGTAAAGTAGTCATTGTCGCCAGTGGCAATGCCCCTGACGATTTTTCCGTATGTTGAAAGCGGAACTAAGTTCTTATACTTACTCCCGTTTTGTTTTTGATAGTATGCCCGCCATTTGATATTCTCGTCTAAATCTTCATATAAAACCGCTTTTCCACTTGTCTTGATGTTCGGATAAAGAGGAAATTGACTTTCAAGGTATGCTAAATCGTCAAGCGACTTGACCGCGATAAATTCAACTGCTTTTATATCAGCAGAATTATCAAAGAGCAGAATACAGGACGTAGTTATAACATTATCAAACAAGTTTTCAGTGAAATCAAAGACTATAACATATTTCAGGCTCTTGTGTGTGATTAGATTCCGCTTTATGAATACTCCATAATCTGCGTTTAGGAACTCTGATGGCAGAATATAGGCGGCTCTGCCGTTTTCTGAAAGTTGGTTTACAGACTTGAGTAAGAAAAGAGTATGCAAGTTTGTTAGCCCACTCAATGCCAAACCCAGGCGGCTCTGAAACTCTGCAAGTATTTCATTGCGGTTCTTGTAGTTTTGGAATCTCTGATATGGTGGGTTGCAGATTATCCCATCATATCTATTGTTCCAGTCGTTAAACATATAATCGCGGTTGATAAGCCTAATGCTGTCTTCATAACCCTGAAACAAGATTTTTGCTTTCTTCAAAACTTGCGGGTCAACGTCGTAGCCAATTAATTGATATGAAGTCACGTCGGCTTCTTTGAGAATTGCTCTGAAAAACACGCCTAATCCCACTGCAGGATCGAGAATAGTATTGCACTGTGGGTTACTGGTAATCCATTTCGCCATAAAGTGGGCAATAGGAAAGGGAGTGAAGAATTGTCCTAAACTCTTCACATGCTCACTACTGATATTTGCAGCGTATTCTCTTTCAGGTGTGTCAGAAAAAAAGATGTCGGCTTGAATCTGCTTAGTAACGGTCATTGCTTTACTCCCAACGTGGTAAATTCAGCAGGTTCAACAGGTTTTCAGTGTTCAGATAAGCTTCTCCGCCTTCAAACTTCACAAAAAACAACAAACGGCACCTGTCAAGTTCCCGAAAGTCGCTTTGGTGGCTTGGCATTTGCACCTTTAACGTAATTTCGACATCTTCCTTCCCATTTATCTTGATAGTTGCCTTCTGCTGATTCTTTTAATCTTTCTCAATGAAGTATTTTGTGTTGCGATTGGCAGGTTCTCTAATCAACCCAACCCAGGCTTGCCACAGCAAGCTGCCTGACGGGGGCGCGATGTGAACCCCTACCGGAATCAGGCGCTCGCAGCGCTAAGTCGGCTGGAATTATAAAGCTCGCTAGCCCGCCTTGCCTGGCCCCAGGGCTGGCTCAGTCAAATGGGATACCAACAAATCGAGGCAGCACCTGCGGGTGGACGCACCCCGCACTGGGCGGGTCGGTGCTATAGTTGCTGCTATTGCCGGATGTGCTCAAGGTGGAACTTCACAACGCCTTCCTACTGAATGCTCACATAAACAACATACTTTTACCGAAGCGCTGCTTTCTTATTTATATACTATACCCATGATTTTTTATTTTTATTTTAAGTTTGTTTAGGTAATCAATTAACAAATTTTCCTTTCCAGATTTCATCACGTCGCCCAAGTCCTTTTCCTCCGTGATGCCTTGTACAGCGAAGGGGATGAACGGCGTGTGTTCTTCGCCCCCTGCGTGCCAACTAAAGCAGGAGACGCCAAATTGCCGAAAGACGTTGCCGATCTTCTGCGCCATGATATATCCCGCTTGATCCCTGTCCAGCATGAGCAGGCACGGCTTGTGGTGTTTTTTCAACCAGCGCGCCAGCGCCAGCCAATCCTGGGCCCTCCCAGCGCCGAGCATCGCGATGACTGCGTAATCTTGATGCGCATTGGCTTGTATCAGCGCAGCAGCGTCCATGATCCCTTCGACGATAATGACGCCTTGTCTTGCGCTCCCGATGCGATAGGGGCAGCGTTTTGCCAGCGATGACCCCAATCCGATATAGCGCGGCTCGCGATCGGGATCGATGGCGCGCCCAACCGCGTATGAAGCATACTCGCTGCTTGCGCGCAGGATGGGGAAGACAATTCGCCTAGCAAATATTTGCCTGCCGCTTGCAGTGATCAGGCCGGCAGCAGCGAGATGGATAACGTTCGTGTTCAGCGTCTTTGACAGCTTTTCGATGTCCTCCTCGCCGTTGCACCAGCCTAATCCCATCAGCCTGATCGTCTCGTCACGCATCCCACGGCTGTGCAGATATGCCAATGCTTCCTCAGATTGCCACAAGCACGCTTGGTAATATCGGCAAGCGTGTGTGATAAGCTCTGCAACATAGGGGGGCGTGCTCCACTTCCACCTCGGATGACTTGGTAAAAATTTATCTTCTGATTTTTCATGTAAATCTATGTTTATATCCTCGTTTTTTCTCTTGTAGTGGGACTTGATCAGCTCGATAACTTCGTTTATGCCGCCGCGATGGTCGCAGCCTGCAGAATAGCATTTAAACCTGTCGCGGTCGGTATAGACGGCGACGGATGGTGTGCGGTCTGGGTGTTTCTCGCACAGGCAATGCACATGAACGATGCGCTTGCCGTGCCAGTGGGCATTTGGAAGGCGATCCGGCCAGTATTTCGCCAAGAGCTTGAGGATTGTATCGCTCATCGGAATCAGTTCTAGATATTATACACCCATGTTTGGTCGGTGCGCCTGTATATTAATTTAATTTTTAAAAGAAATTTTAATACTAATTATTTATATTTAATGCATGGGATAAGCTTGCTTAACCAGGTGTGTAGCCTTTCAGACAACTCCCAGCCCAGTTGAATTCACTGGGGCTGACTGAATAATAGGATATAGAGAACACCAAGGATGCATGACCTTATGCAGCGAGGTTAATTGCCATGACCAACATACAGACCATCACAGAGCTTCCCGAATACGTTGCCCATCTACCGGAGGATAAGCGCATGCGTTTCGAGCGTGTGTTTCGCATCGATCGGAGCACTGGATACTGCTCAGTTCCTGAGACCATGCGCGCTTGGGTGACAACCCGCTTTGGCGGGCTGGAAACCGTGCAACATCAGCACGTTATCCGCGTGACCAACCTGGTGACGTTCGATGGCGCATTATATAACCCATTGCGTCGCCGCCGGTCACAAAGTTTTCATCAGGCTCCGCCTCCATCTGATGATAGCTTTAGCCAGCCCTTGCTCTACACTGCTGAAGATAAGTTTGGAAGAATTTACGGCTCTTCATGTCTAACTGCAAGTAATATTGCAAAATGGGATGGTCTTTGCTCTATTTTGATTTTTAAAGACCCTGACGTGCTCTCTTTTACCCAAGAATCGATTCGAGATTGTTTGCGCACGTCACTTGTGTGGGCAGAGCGTGCCCATCAATACGATCCGGAGGCACGTTACTTTATATGGATATGGAATAGCGGGGCGAAAGCAGGAGCTTCTATGGCCCATGCCCATGCGCAGATGGCGCTCACACGAGGCATGCATTATGCAAAAGTGGAGTGGCTCAGACAAGCAGCCCTTCGTTACAGCAGACAGCATGGGGCGAGCTTTTTCGACGACTTACTCGCCATCCATGAGGACGTTGGGCTTGCGTTTCAAGCCGGCAGGTTACGTGGATTTTTCTACTTAGCGGCGGGTCGCCCGAAGGACACTTGGATCTATGGGCGTGCGATCAACGATGACTTGGCCGATGCGATGTATATCGCGCTCAAGGGCTTGGTCATGGGCTGCGGAATGCAGTCGTTTAACGTTGCCATCCTCGCTCCCCCCCTGTTTCCTGAGTCCAATGAAGAAGGGTGGGCCGAGTTTCCTGTGATCGTGCGGATCGGTGATCGCGGCGCGCAGAACGCGGTGACCTCGGATATAGGAGCGCTGGAACTCTATGCGCAAAATGTCATCCCAGAAGATCCGTTTGAGGTCATGGCTGCTTGGCAGCACCATCGCGCAGAAACTAATTACCAAGCAGTCCTGCACTCCGCGATCGCATAGCGGCCGATTTATAGTATAATAGCGTGGCAGTTGTGATTTGATTATGGGATGGGCCTGTAGCTCGGTGGTGAGAGCAATCGGCTTATAACCGATAGGTCGCTGGTTCGAGTCCAGCCAGGCCTACTCGTGGAGGTATGAACATTTACTGGGATTTATATTTAATCGTCAAAAATATAATTACTTAAAAATAATTTAAATTCACGTAGTTAACAGCCTCATCAATAGAGGCTAATCACATAATAATTCTTACTATCTCGTCCGTATTAATAAAATTTCAATTTTATATCGTTCTCGATATATATATCCGGCTCATCCTCTGCATCTGCGTATTGAGCAAGCGCGTGCAAAGCAAGTTCATTGAACGCCTCGATTTCTTCCTCCTCTCGGAGCGACCGTGCAAATGCAAGTAGCTTGTCTACCTGCGACTGGTTAAGGTTCCTCAAGATCTCTATAATCTCATCTACAGCGTTCATCTTCACTACCTCACTTGCGCTAATTATACCACGATTGGCCTCTTGATGCTTGGCTTAATACAACCACTCAGTGCATTCCGCGCTCGTCCTTGGCGATGTAAAGGTATGCTCAGCACAGAAACTCCGCCACCGCCATCCTCACAGGCACGGTCTCTCATACTTCAGCGCCAGACGTCATTATCCTCGCGCAAGTGCTGGCCAATCACCCGCTGAACTGAGTTATAATCCCATCAACCTATGCAGTGGCAGGATTACATCACCATTGACCGAGAGGTCTTCCATGGCATGCCTTGCCTGAGAGGGACGCGCATTCCGGTCACGGTTGTCCTAGACAACCTCGCGGCTGGCCAGTCGTTCGACGAGATACTGTGCGACTATCCATCTCTCAGCCATGAGGCAATACGAGCAGCCCTGTTGTTTGCATCTATGTTGATCAAGCAGCTACATAAAAGCGGGCAAGAAATAAGCTTAACATAATCATCCAATGAACATAAAGGACGTGAAACATATTGGGACGCGCGAGACTGATACGGAGGGCACGGTCTTCGTAGAAGTTGAAGTCATCTTTGAAGATTGTCCTCCTCTTCGCACAGGAGTGTACTACAACTGGCGAGACGATCACATTGACATCTCCCGCTCACCGGAGCTTGCGCAGAGCGTCCATCGCGAAGTCCTCACAGCGATAGTACAACACATAGAAGAGCATGAGATAACGCAGATATGCGAATCTGCCAGCGCTGATGCGCAGAAATTATTTGAAATACTAGGGAAAGATATAGTCACAAAGATTGAGGATTTTGAACCGTTTGCCGAGGAAAGATTTAATCCAGAAAAGTTAAAAGTTCCGGACAACTGGACGACGCGATCAGCGTATATACAGGGTTTCTGCGAAAAGATGCGCTCACTTTCCCAAAAGGCGACATATGCTGATAAGGGATACGATCTAGGCGGATATCATCTCGACCTATTTTAGGTATTTAATTGTGCGGATCATATAGATTTATATATCAATTTCAAGAGGAGCGATTATATTATATTTAATATCCGCGCATGATAAGCTCCCTTTCTCTCTCCTCCCTTATATCTTCAACGTCATATAGGTGTGTGTCGTTATATAAGATACTTTCAACCCATGCCTTAACTTCAGACTGAAGATTTGAGAGCCCAAAGGCTCTGACTGCTGACGTGCCAATCATATGCGCAAGCTTGTACTCGATGAAACTCACGTTGCGCCTTGGGCATAGCAATGCCACGCGTGCGAAGTCACCGGCCAGTCGACGCGCTGCTTGGTAGACGGCGTTGGCACGATCAATACAGGATTCTTCATTGACTTGTGTCACACAGGCGAAGGCGACAAGACAGTAGTTACACGTTGCAGCAACATCAATGCCTACTCCCTCCATGGAAAATCTAACTGAGTGGGCAAGATCGCCGATTGCATCTATGTTCTTTAATGAGTGGAATAAGTATTCTTTGAGCCATCCATGCCTTAACCAATTTTTGTCCTTTTTAGATAGTTGTGGGACTATGTTAACGATTTTCTCCGGCGGAGCTTCTTGGCGATATACCCACTTGAGCCATTCTATTGCTCTTTCCTCGCTGCTGTGAAGGTCAACAATTTGCATTGCCAAATTCGGATCATCGACTGACCTGCTGAGCGCGTACTTCATTCCCCTCAGCTCAAGCAGGGTTTCAATTTGCAGCTTGTCCTTCATGCGGATATAGCCGCGCGTCCTGCTCATAACGACGAGATCCCTATCGTTACACATGGTCACCTTGCCGGTCCCGCGCATTGCATGCACGAGGCTCAGGGCCAAAGGGGTTAGCTCACCACAATGCACGATGAGCTCTTTTTCTTCCTGCTTCTGCACGAAGTCCTCTGCATCGTCCTCGCTTAACTGAGTGATGCGCTCAACGCGCCGTCCCTCTTTTGCTAGGCAAGCTGCAAGGCGTCGCGCATGCATGTAGTTCTCTCGGCTGGTCACGATAGTTACTGGTTGGGTTGGGAATGCCTTCGCTGCGACGTATGCCGAAAGTGGATTAGAACCAGGAACAACCATTAACATTTTTGATCTCTCCCTTCTTGGGCTGTGTATATTATACATGACATGACAAAAGCAAGCTCAAACCAGGTTAATTGTATTTGAATAGACTTATAATTGATAAAAAACGAAGAAATTATAGATTTGGTTTTTGTGCTTCCGTCGCGCAAAATATTATATTAAAATATGTTGACTTTTTTATTTAGGGTATTAAGGAAATTTCTTTGTTTTTTCATCACTTGCTCTATAAAGAGTTGAGACCTACCCCTTTGCGATCGCGATCGCAGAGAGTTAGGTTTCAGGTATGAGAGCGAGAACTATCCCCGTTGCGATCGCGATCGCAATGGGGATAGTTCTCCGACAGACAGAATCAGAATACCTCTTTGCGATCGCGATCGCAAAGGGATAGGTTTGAGTATGAGAGATCAGACCATCCCCGTTGCGATCGCGATCGCAACGGGCTAGTTTTCTAGCGTGCAAACTCATAGTTACCCCCTTGTGATTTACTAAGCATATGCCCCATAGCCTTGTCGCTCCCCCTCTCATTTTCAGATCTTCGATTTCTTATGTATTTAACCAGAATGACCTTGTATATATATATGAGGACGAAGTACCTCCATCTTAAAAGGAGGTAAGTTATGCTTAGATTATTCCTCTTCTTCATTCTCGTTTGCTTGGCCCTTCGCTTCTTCGGTAACTTTCAAGATTCTATTCAACGTTATACCAATTGCCTTGGCTTTATGATTATTGAGCGCATGTATGATCCTGAATACAGTTGTAGATTTAGGGTTGATCTCTCGTTTGGCCACAGTTGGTAGTTATATTATCTACTTATTCTCCAAATTTTTAATTATTTTTATTTTAGAGATGCTGCCGTTATTAGCTTAGATTATAGATATTAAAGTATTGGGTAATTCGTATTTATCTTTTATGTCTTTATCAGTGCGTAGATGACGGCTCTCTCTCTGGTTTATCAAACTACGGGCTGATCCAGATTGGCCAGATTCAGTAGTGCATGACGTATGCTATATCAGTAGCTCCGTTGTTCTTGGTGCTTGATCTATCCGACCACTAAGAGCCTATCCGAGTAAACAAGGGGCAGGCAAAGTAATAGGCGAGATGTAGAGAGTCAAAGCCAAGCGTTCTCCCAGCGCGTCAGTAGGCGGAGAAACTGGTTGAGCCAACTGTGACTGCGCTCCATCACCCAGCGCCGCGCAGGCTTGCCTGCTTCATCCACAATTTCCCCCGCTGCCTCTGGTAAGCGCCGCTCGAAAACGTTTACCTCGCGGCATTTTTCTAGAAAAGTGCCTTTCAGCAGATAAACTGAGGCTTTTGTTAGCTCAGATAATATCTAGTTTATTTTTGCAAAATTATTTATATTTTTTATTTTTATCCATGACCATCAATTTATCTTCTTCAATTAGAATTAATATATTTTTTCTTATTTTAAATTCTCTCTCTTCATGCAAAACGCTCATGAGCTGTACTCCGATCACTTCAGACTGCAGGCCCTCGCTGGCAACGGTCTTCAAGACCTCAAGCAGATTTTCGCACAGCTCATCCAATGTCGCGCCTTGTGAATGCACGCCTTGCATATTCGGCACATAGCCGACATACAATCCCGTCTGCGGGCACCTTTCAATGATTGCGCATACGTTTCTGACCATCTTCTTTCCAAGGGATGATACATCAGGATCTGGGAGGCACGTTTGGGTGGTATGATCAGCTATGTCCATGCCTTGTGAACGTTCGGTGATTTCCTGCCATACTCGTAAATCCCCTTTAGCAGGCGGTAGCGGACGCTGTTTGGCCATTGCTCTATCCTTAGATTATACATCGCCCCGCACAGCCGATGCATGCTAGTTGTTTATGCTAAACGCGGACCAAACCATCCCGGCCCTGATAGAAGACACAGCAGATGCACCGATGGCTGATTGACCTCGCAGAGGCTTTTTGGCACGTATGAGCGATGAAAGACGGTGACTTTCTAGCCGTGTTGAGCGAGGGACTGCGCTACTCCCTGCGTATACACCCCTACACTACGAATGAATTCTGGTGAATATTGATGTGCCAGGTAAAGAACTCGCATCGAGAAGGTCAAGTTTGGTTTGATGATCAACAGTGCCCAAGATGAACAGCCGGCTGCAGCCTGTGGCTGGGAGCTTTGCGAGATAGCATTTGAATTGTTCTAAAACGACGTCGGCCAGGACCAGATAGCGGGTACACCTTAGATTGTAAATCGCCTCAACGACGTGAGGCATACCTTTGTCCGCGGAGAGCATGCTGATAATTGGTCCTCGTAGGCCATGCTGCTAGTGAAACCGCTCGCTATTGCCATTCTTTAGATCAGTAATGCCTAAAACCGGTTCGAAGACGGCGATTATGAGGATATTAATTTTTATTTCTTTTACATATTTAGTGGCAATGACGCTGTGTTTCATGCGCTTTCAGATTGAAGACAGGCCGACTTAGGATATGATCAAGTTATACGATAGATACAGCTCTTCTTTTATTACAAGCTGCCTAGTAGTGGTGAGGAGCTGGGTAACCGCGAAGACTTGTCGTCAGCCTTAAATTCGACGTTGGGCAGGGTGTTGCTGCTAGGGGCGGATGAGGCTCTGGCGGCATCCCTTTAAAAAACTAAAAAATATAAAATACAGGAGGAAGAGGGCAAAATTAATTTTTAAAAAATAAAATTATAAAGATTAAATAAATTAAAAGAAATAAATGCAGTGGTATGAGCAACTCTCGTTATTGAACTAGCATAGCATGTTTGGAACTGGCAATTCGCTGTGCTCGATCAGGTCAGCCGGGATGGGTAATTGTTCGAGCGCACGTGGTTCGACTTTAAGCGCCCCGCCGCCATAAGTTTTTGCTACCAGCTGGATGTTTGCCAAGACATTCGGGTGATTGAGGATGTGCCACAATGCGTCGACGTGGTCTTCATAACCACAATTTGGATAGACGCACAAGAAAGATGAGGACGGGACAACCCCAGCACGGTTGCGGATGAAGCGCGGGCGGCGGCGACCGAGGTAGGCAAAGAGGAGCGGGGGCGGGGTGCGCGTTTCGGTCTTGTACCAAGGCTTGCGCTGGGCGATCAGGGGGCGCTGGGGCAACCCTTGGCGCTCGCCGCTGTGCAGATAGGCAAGGATGGGCGGGGGAAGGTGGGCATTAGGACGAATGGAAAGCAGGGATGTTGGCCGCCCCCGACGGTCGAGGGCGTCAATTGTTTCGGTTGTGATCTCGTCGCCGCTGATGTCACGCGTGCGGACGATCGCTGGGACGAGGTAGTCCTCTGGTATTCCGATTTGCGCTGCGCGCGCTTTGGCGAGAAAGAAGAAATCGTTGGCCCCGCTGGCGACGCCCCTGACGACGCGACAGAAGTCGACAAGCCGATAGAACCTGCCGAGGCAGGAGGATGGGGGACGGGAGAGGCCAGTGGCCACGCCCTCGGCCAGGGAACGACGGGTGACGATGAGGTCATCGCCGGCGTGCTCGGTCAGCCATTGTCGGGCTGACCAAGGCTTGGCGCATATGCACTTGGCCCAGTAGAAAGTATCGCTTGGGTGGGTGTTTCTGATCAACAAGATGACAGGGTTGACGTCGGCTTGTGGGAAGGGAGAGGCGTTCGGGGTAAACGTGACGACGGCTTCTAGTGCAAATTGAGTAGTGACCCAACGCCATAGCTGATTGGCGAACTTGCCCTCGCAGACGTCGGCGGAGATGATAAAGGCGAGCCTGCCGCCGTCTGAGAGCAGGGAGAGCGCGCGAATCAGGAAGTAGACATGGAGGCCAGCGCGCCCGTCGAGCGGGTTCCCGGTGATTTGATAGGCGAGCTTTTGCAAACGCAACTTCGTCTCTGGAGCGATGTGATGGTGGCGAATATAAGGAGGGTTGGCGATGATGGCGGGGAACTTGTCCTGGAAAGGATAGCTCAGGAAGTCGGCCAAGGCAATTTGGTCATCGATCAGCCCTGCTTGGGACAGGACGTCAGGGTCGATTTCCGTGCCATAGCAAGTGAGCGAGAAGCCGGCTTGTTCGGCGATAGTTTTGGCGGCTTTGAGGAGTGCGCCGTTGCCGACGGCTGGGTCGAGGATGTGTGCGGGGCGGTCGGCCAAGACGTATTCGGCCATGGGCATTGCAACCCAGTGGGGCGTCCAGATCTTGTCGCGCGGGGCCGGCTTGTGCATTGGGGGGATTATAGTTTCTGGGTTGAAAGATAAAGGGTCGCGCATCCGTCATGCTGTATTGGTTATCGCCGCGCCAGATTGGTGACTCCGCAGCGCTTTGGTTAGCCGCCGCTGGTGCTCAGAATCGCAGTCCCTTTTTACAGGCGGGGGAAGAAAGGGGGTATCATCGCCCGCGCGCGGTGAAATTAGAAGGTGCGCTGACAAGCGGCGCTGTGCACGAATGCGCCTCTATATCACGTTGCGCGATTACCCACGCAAGCCTGCCTACATGGGCTTACTATAGTCACTGACCATGTTGCTGAGAGGTACGCTTGATCCGCTCGTATGCATCGGGCGTGACATATCCCTCTCCAGCGCCTAGTGATTCAAAACCCGCTGCTTGTAGGGGGGTAAGCCAACGTCTCTCGTGCGGCACCCATTCTGTGACCACTGTATACCGGATTTTATTCTACCTTTTTAATCTCTACGAGCTGTACGTAAGGCTCGCTTGTGTATCCCGGTGCAAAGAGCGATTTGATGAACTGGGCTGCTTTAAGCAATGTTGGGGCGTCTTTTTTAGCGATAGGGCATACTTCTTTCAGTTCCAACCATGGATAGCTGTATCCGTACCTAACCTCACCTTCCTTAAGCCGAATTCTCTTCTGTGCCATAGCGATATTATATCGCTAGCGCGTCCATTAACGGATTGGGGTATATTCAGCAGAAAGCGCCAACATCGTCAGGCCCGCGTACATTCATCGCCCGCTTGTTTACGGCCAAGGCCCTGATCTAAAGGACGAAGTCGATGTGCAGCGCGTGGTGGAGGCGTTAGAAGGTGCGCTGTATCGCGTCGTGAAAGTAAGTCGCAACGCGCAGGCCGGCAGCGCCGTTCACCAATAAGCTGGGCTTCAACGCCTGGCGCACTACGCAGTAGCTCTGCTGTAAGCAGGCTATTGGCATTGAAGGCCACCGCGAAGCCGCGCTGGGCCAGCGCCTGGGCGGACTGAGCATAGAACGAGTTGAATGGCGCTTCCGGTTGCATCCGGCGAGCGACCTCAGGCGCGATGGACCATGCCTCGCTGTGATATTCGTCGAACAGCACGCGCGCGATGTGAGGCGTCTCCAGTCATGCGATGGGACTGGAAAGGCCGCTTTCAACGCTCTGGCCTGCTGAATAAGCCTGACGACTTTTCTCCAGCGCGAAAGCCAGCAGGCACAGCTTCATATGGCGTCACCAGATCCTCAGCGGATTTGAGATGTCTGCGGTATTGGAACTATTGCTTCCTCCAGACATAGAT
>Ga0308409_1001124_pt1 | contig 12989 bp, 10 predicted proteins | sample HotsprSampleMSe4_FD_203469 | JGI IMG/M metagenome (GOLD analysis project Ga0308409, IMG submission 203469) | Hot spring phototrophic mat microbial communities from Mushroom Spring, Yellowstone National Park, Wyoming, United States - 20060912_MSe4 ... | reverse complement strand
GGATCTCGGTCCCCTCCTCGGAGGGGCGTGACGGCGTGCTGAACCTCGTGCGTGCTGGGGAGGTGGTGGGCGAGATCGCCCTCCTGGACGGGCACCCGCGCACGGCGGATGCGATCGCCGACACCGACGGCGAGGTGATGCTGCTCGAGCGCCGCGACCTGTTGCACCTGATCGAGGAGAACGGTGCCCTCGCGCTTGGCCTGATGGAGGTGCTGTGCGAGCGGCTTCGGCAGACCTCGGCCCAGGTCGAAGCGCTGATGTTCCAGGAGGCGGGCCCGCGAATCGCTCGCGCCCTGCTTCAGCTCGCCTCGGTGCAGCGCCTCGCCTCTGTGGCGGTGACGCAGAAGCAGCTCGGCGAGATGGCGGGAACGAGCCGCGAGAGCGCCAACCGAACGCTCAACGCCTGGGAGGCGCGCGGCCTCGTCTCGCTCGTGCCGGGTCGTGTCACGCTGCGCGACGAGGCGGCGATCCGCGCCATCGCCGAGGGTGGCAAGCAGCACGGCTGACGCGGCGTCGGGAACCGGGCCGGGCGCGTCAGGGTCGAACACCCATCGCTGCCCGTGGTCTCGCGGGTCGTCTCGCACTTCCGTCCTGGTTCGGGGGCGACCCTTGCCGGCCCCTCTTCCTCCCCGCGTCACGACGTTCAGCGGCCGCACCGGGCCGAGGGCGACGGCTGTCGATCGTTGTTGCCGAGGCGGACCGCTTGCGGGGGCAGGCCCCGCTCAGGCTGCCTTCGCCTCGCGCCTGCGGGCGTGCAGCACGAATTCGGTGTAGCCGTTCGGCTGGGCGCGGCCCTGGAACACGAGCTCGCAGGCTGCCCGGAAGGCAGGACCGTCGAAGCCGGGCGCCATCGGCCGGTAGGCCGGGTCGGAGGCGTTCTGGCGATCGACCACCACCGCCATGCGCTTGAGCGTCTCGAGAACCTGCGCCTCGCTCACCACGCCGTGGTGCAGCCAGTTGGCGATGTGCTGGGAGGAGATGCGCAGCGTCGCGCGGTCCTCCATCAGCCCGACGTCATTGATGTCCGGTACCTTCGAGCAGCCGATGCCCTGGTCCACCCAGCGGACGACGTAGCCGAGGATTCCCTGGCAGTTGTTGTCGAGCTCCGCCTGCACCTCCTCTGGGTTCCAGTTCGCGCGGTCGGCCAGCGGAAGGGTGAGCATCTCCTCGCGCTTCGCGGGCGGCCTGAGAGCGATTTCCTTCTGCTGGGCGGTGACGTCCACCTGGTGGTAGTGCAGCGCATGCAGGGTCGCCGCGGTGGGGGAGGGCACCCAGGCGGTGGAGGCGCCGGCCTTCGGGTGGGCGATCTTCTCCTTGAGCATCGCCTCCATCCGGTCCGGCATGGCCCACATGCCCTTGCCGATCTGCGCCCGGCCGGCGAGCCCCATGGCGAGGCCCACGTCGACATTGTTGTCCTCGTAGGCGCGAAGCCAGGCGGCCGTCTTCATCTCCGCCTTGCGCAGCATCGGGCCGGCTTCCATCGAGGTGTGGATCTCGTCGCCCGTGCGGTCGAGGAAACCCGTGTTGATGAAGCAGACGCGATGCCGGGCGGCCGCGATGCAGGCGCGCAGATTGAGCGAGGTGCGGCGCTCCTCGTCCATGATGCCCATCTTGAGCGTGTGCCGGGGAAGGCCGAACAGATCCTCGAGCCGGGCGAACAGGGTGTCGGCGAGAGCCACCTCAGCCGGCCCGTGCAGCTTCGGCTTGACGATGTAGATCGCGCCTGTGCGGCTGTTCCGGAACGGACCCGTTCCCTTGAGGTCGTGCAGGGCGCAGAGCGTGGTGACGGCAGCGTCGAGGAACGTCTCCGGCGTCTCCCGGCCGTCGGCGTCGAGCACCGCGTCCGTCATCATATGATGGCCGACATTCCGGACCAGCATCAGAGCCCGGCCGGGAAGTGTGAGCGTTCCGCCGTCGGGCCGCGTCCAGTGCCGGTCAGGGTTCAGGCGGCGCTCTACCATCCGGTCGCCGCGCGGGAAGGTCACGGCGAGCGTCCCGGTCATCAACCCGAGCCAGTTTCGATAGAGCGCGACCTTGTCGGCGGCATCGACCGCTGCGACGCTGTCCTCGAGATCCTGGATGGCGGTGAGCGCCGCCTCGAGAACGATGTCGGCGATCCCTGCCGGGTCAGACCGCCCGATCGGGTGGGCACGATCGATCCTAACCTCGACATGCAGGCCGTTGTGGCGGAAGAGCAGGCTCCGCGGATGCTCGGCAGGGCCGTCGAACCCGACGAACGCGGCCGGCTCCGCGAGCGTGACCCGCCCGCGCGGCGTCGAGACCGAAAGCCTGCCATCGATCACCGCGTAGAAGGTGGCCTCGGCATGCGAGGCGCCGGCGAGTGGCGCGACCTCGTCGAGCACCCGTCTGCCGCGCGCGATCACCGCCGCGCCGCGCGCGGGGTCGTAGCCCGGCCCCTGCGGCAGGCCGAGGCCCATCGCGTCGGTGCCGTAAAGGGCATCGTAGAGGCTGCCCCAGCGCGCGTTTGCTGCGTTGAGCGCGTAGCGGGCGTTCGAGACGGGAACGACGAGCTGTGGTCCGGGCGTGCGGGCGATCTCCTCATCGACGCCTTCGGTATCGACCCGAACGGACTGGGGCTCCGGCAGGAGATAGCCGATCGAGCGGAGGAAGGCCTCATAGGCCTCGGGGTCATGCGGCCTGCCGCGGCGGCTGCGATGCCAGGTGTCGATCTCCGCCTGAAGCCGGTCACGCTCGGCGAGCAGGGCGGCGTTGCGTGGCGCGAGCTCGGCGATGATCGCGGCGAAGCCGCGCCAGAACGCCTCCGGCGTGATGCCGGTGCCGGGGGCGGCCTCCTCGGCCACGAAGGCGAAGAGCTCGGGGGCGATGCGAAGCCCTGCAGCGTCGACGCGTGAGGTCATTGCCGCGTACCCGTCCATCTGCCGTTCCTCCATGCCGTCTTGCCGCGGTGCGTGCAGTGCAGCATGCACGAGTTGCCGAACGTTTACACCCTCTCCGTTGACAGAACGGTGAGGGTGACACCCGCTTGCGCGCAACCCTGCCATTCCCGTCGCTCTTGCAGACCCGGGCGCTTTGACGCATATGCCCCGCGCTGCTGCTCCCGCGCTCCTCGGCCGGGCCCCGCCATCCCCGGGGTCACGTCCGGTTCCGGGTCACGAGAAGGATATCTGCCGATGCGCCTTGCGGTGCTGAAGGAACGCCGGCCCGGCGAAGCGCGGGTCGCGGCCACGCCGGAGACGGTGAAGAAGCTGAAAGCGCTCGGCCTCGACGTGGCGGTCGAGGCGGGGGCGGGCGCGGCAAGCGCGATCCCGGATGCCGAGTTCGCCGCAGCCGGAGCGCAGATTGCGCCCGACGCCGCGGCCGCGCTCGCGGGGGCGGAGATCGTGTTCAAGGTCCAGGCGCCGCTCGGCCCCGGCGAGGGGGAGGTGGACGAGCTCGGGCTGATCCCGCGCGGGGCGCTGCTCGTCGGCATTCTCGGTGTCTGGGGCAACGAGGGGCGCGTTTCCGACTATGCCGCGCGGGGGATCGATGCCTGCGCGATGGAACTTCTGCCGCGCATCACCCGCGCCCAGAGCATGGACGTCCTGTCGAGCCAGGCGAACCTCGCCGGCTACCGCGCCGTGCTCGAGGCGGCCACCGCCTATGGCCGCGGCTTCCCGATGATGATGACGGCCGCCGGGACCGTTCCGCCGGCGGCGGTGTTTGTGCTCGGCGCAGGTGTTGCCGGGCTGCAGGCGATCGCGACCGCGCGACGCCTCGGCGCCAAGGTGTCGGCCACCGATGTGCGCCCCGCCGCGAAGGAGGAGATCAAGTCGCTCGGCGCCACCTTCATCGGCGTCGAGAGCGAGGAGACGGCGACCGCTCAGACGACAGGCGGCTATGCCAAGGAGATGAGCGAGGACTTCAAGCGGCGCCAGTCGGAGCTGATGGCCGAGACGGTCAAGAAGCAGGACGTGATCATCTGCACCGCTCTCACCATGGGCCGCGCCGCGCCGAAGATCCTCTCGGCCGAGCACGTCGCCTCGATGAAGCCCGGAAGCGTGATCGTCGACATCGCGGCGGATGCGGGCGGCAACTGCGCGCTCACCGTTCCCGGCGAGAAGGTGGTGACGGACAACGGCGTCACCATCCTCGGCTACCGGAACTGGCCATCGCGGATCGCGGTCGCTGCCTCCGCGCTCTACGCGCGCAACCTTCTCACCTTCCTCACTACGTTCTGGGACAAGACCGCCGGGCGCCCGAACCCGAAGCCCGAGGACGAGATCATCCAGGGTGTTGCGCTGACGCGCGGCGGTGTGGTGGTGCACCCGCAGTTCGCGCCGAAGCCCGCCGCCGCGGCCTGAAGCCGCCGCTACGCATCCTTACTCGAGGGGGGACACGATCATGAACCCGAGCCAGGTCGCCGAGACCGCTGGCAGCATCGCGCGCGAGGCAGCGCGGCTCGCCGAGCGGGCACAGGCGCTCGCCACCGAGGCAGCCGTCGCCGCCCAAGGTGCCGGCGAGGTGGTCGAACCGTTCCTCTTCCTGCTCTCGATCTTCCTGCTCGCCTGTTTCGTCGGCTACTACGTGGTCTGGAATGTCACGCCTGCGCTGCACTCGCCGCTGATGGGTGTGACCAACGCCATCTCGTCGGTCATCGTCGTCGGGGCGCTGCTCGCGCTCGGGCTTGCCGAGAGCGGTCTTGCGCGCGTCTTCGGGTTCCTCGCGGTGCTGCTTGCGTCCGTCAACATCTTCGGCGGGTTCATCGTCACGCAACGCATGCTCTCGATGTTCCGCAAGAAGGGGACGTGAGGCGATGAGCGCGTCCATGACGGCCATTGCCTATCTGATCGCGTCTGTCTGCTTCATCCTCGCGTTGCGGGGGCTCTCTAGCCCGGAGACGGCGCGCCAGGGCAACCTGCTCGGCATGGCGGGGATGGCGATCGCCGTCTTCGCCACGCTGCTTCGCCCCGGCATGGGCGGGTTCCACTGGATGGCGGTCGCGGTCGCGATCGGCGGCGGCATCGGCGCCTACATCGCGACCCGCATCCAGATGACGGCCCTGCCGCAGCTGGTCGCCGCGTTCCACAGCCTCGTCGGCATGGCGGCGGTGTTCGTCGCCGCCGCCGCGCTGTACTCGCCGCAGAGCTTCGGCATCGGCACGCCCGGGGCGATCAAGACCGCCTCGCTGATCGAGATGAGCCTCGGTCTCGCGATCGGCGCGATCACCTTCTCGGGCTCGGTGATCGCCTTCGCCAAGCTGCAGGGGATCATGTCGGGCAAGCCGATCATCTTCCCGAACCAGCACCTTCTGAATGCGGTGCTGGGCGGGCTGATCGTGCTTCTCGTGATCCTGTTCGTCGCGACCGAGAGCCACACCCTGTTCTGGCTGATCGCCATCCTCGCCTTCGCGATCGGCTTCCTCATCATCATCCCGATCGGCGGCGCCGACATGCCGGTCGTCGTCTCGATGCTGAACTCCTATTCGGGCTGGGCGGCGTGCGGCATCGGCTTCACCGTCGGCAACCTGATGCTCATCATCGCCGGCGCCCTGGTCGGGGCTTCGGGCGCCATCCTCTCCTACATCATGTGCAAGGGGATGAACCGCTCGATCATCAATGTGCTCTTGGGCGGCTTCGGAACCGACAGCTCGGCCGCCGGCGCAGGTGGTGCGGGCGGGGATCGCAGCGTGCGCGCCGGTGCTGCCGAGGATGCGGCGTTCATCATGAAGAACGCGTCCAAGGTGATCATCGTTCCCGGCTACGGCATGGCTGTGGCGCAGGCGCAGCACGCGGTGCGCGAGATGGCGGATGCGCTGAAAAAGGAGGGGGTGGAGGTGAAGTACGCCATCCACCCCGTGGCGGGCCGCATGCCCGGGCACATGAACGTTCTGCTCGCCGAGGCGAACGTTCCCTACGACGAGGTGTTCGAGCTCGAGGAGATCAACAACGACTTCTCGACCGCCGACGTCGTCTACGTGATCGGCGCCAACGACGTGACCAACCCGGCCGCCAAGACCGACCCGAAGAGCCCGATCTACGGCATGCCCATCCTCGAGGTGGACAAGGCCAAGACCGTGCTGTTCGTGAAGCGCTCGATGGCCTCGGGCTATGCCGGCGTCGAGAACGAGCTGTTCTACCGCCCGAACACGATGATGCTGTTCGGCGATGCGAAGAAGATGACGGAGGAGATCGTCCAGAGCCTCGCGCACTGAGCCGCGCGGCGGCGGGGCAAGGCAGGGGCACTGTGGCCCAGCGCCTGCTGGTTCACCGCGCTCGGCTGCCGAGGCGGTGCATCGCCTCGAGCCAGGCCGCCCGCCTCGCCTCCGTCGCCGCCTTGGCCATGCCGAGATAGGTGGTCCGCACCGGGCCGATGCCGGCGAAGCCGAGGAGTCCGGAGGTGAGCGCCCGCACCCCGTGCGCGCCGAACCACCAGCGGTAGGCGATCGCCGGCATGCCCATGGTGACGACCACGCGCGCCGAGACGCCCTTCAGCCGGCGTGCTCCTCGCCATCCCGTCGTCGGGTCCAGCAGCATGAAGCGCGGGCGAAACACCTGCTCAAGAAAGGCCTTCAGCACCGCCGGCATGCCGCTAAGCCAGAGCGGGAAGACGAGCGCGAGGTGTTGGGCTCCGGCGAGCGTCTCCTGAACGGCCGAGACCTCGGGCGGCGGAGGAGCCTCGAACGCCGCTTTCGTCGTGAGTGGCGGGAGGTGCAGGGTTGCGGGCGTCAGCGTCTCGACCGTGTGACCTCGCCGCGCACGCGCCGGCGGCATAGGCCTCGGCGAGGGGGTGGCAGAGATGTCCGCCGGCCGGGTCGGGATGCCCCTGGATGATCACGATTCGCCGCGGCATCGCCGCTCTCGCCTTGCTGACGGGCTCGAGGGTAGCATGAAAAGATGCATGACGGCCCGCGACAGACGATGCGCGTTCCGCTCCCCGCCCACCTGATCCTGACCCGTCGCGCGAGCGAACCGATCCCGAGGGACGCCGTGGCGTGACGATGGAGCGACGTTTCGATTTCGCCTTGGGCGGCCTCGGAACGGGGCGGAATGTGCTGATCCGCACCCCGTTCGCCTGCGTCGCTGTCTCGGTTGCGGCCTGAGGCGGCGCTCCCCTTTCGAGAACGGGGGCGCCGTCCTGTCTCTTTGCTCAGCGCGAGGCCTGGACCGTCGTCCAGCCCGGCTCGACGCGAACGAGCGGACGCCCCGAGCTGCGCCAGCCGTCCGTCCCATCGCGGAACCAGCGCACATCCGTGTAGCCTGCTTGCGCGAGCCGGATGGCCCCATTGTAGGAGAGCCAGCAATTCCGGTTCGGACAGAACACAACGACCGGCCGGCTCTTGTCGTTCTCCGTGAGCGCAGCGACGCGCTCCTCGAACCTCGCCTGCATTGTCGGCGAGTCGCGGTCGCAAATTCCGGCGCCGGGAAGCCAGGTCGCGCCTGGAACCGTTGTCCGTCGATCGCCCGAAGCGACGTCGATGAAGACCGGCCGGCGCGGATCGCTCTGCAGTTTTGCCACCTCGTCCGCGCCAATGACAGTCGCGAAGGGAACACTAGACGGCGTCTCTCCCACCATCGGGCTGCACCGCATGGCGAAACTTTCCGCGGGCGGCCCTCCAGTGACGGCCATGTTGCGAGGATCCGCTTGGCATGCGGCAAGGGCGAGAAGAGCTGCTCCAGCGGCCAGAAGCGCGCGTGTATGCATATCTGTGTCCTCAACGCGAATGAACGATGGTGCCGTGAGGGTCGCCGATGGGTGTTGACGCATGCTTAACCGGCCGGATCGAACGTCGGTGTCCGATCCTGCGGCGTTGTGACGCGTGCGCACGGTGCCGGCAGGAGGTGTCGGGCTGAGCCGGCTTCGCCCCGCCCTCATCGCCGCCTATCGCGCGGCGCGCTACGAGGTCTGTCTCGGCCCAACAACGGTTCGGCTTCGGGTCGGGGAACGCGCGCCGCCTGTGTTCGCGCTCTGGCTTGGCGCTTGCCTGGGCGGCGTGTTCCTCACCGCCTGCGCGCCGGAGGGCCGCCCCCGGCGTCCGGGTGCGGAGCATCGCGCGCACGCGCGCTTGGTGCGCCGGCTCCGCCGCTCGGGGATTCGCCATCTCGCGGGCGAGGGAGGGGACGACCGGGGCGCCTGGCGCGCGGAGCCGAGCGTGCTCGTGCCGCTCTCGCGTCCGCGCGCGGCCGCCGGGTGGGGCCGCGCGTTCCGCCAGAACGCGGTGCTTTGGGTTCCGAGGCGAGGCGCCGTCCGCCTGTTTCTCTTGCGCTGACCGCGCTCAGACCACGCTGACGCGCTGCGCGGTGCACGCGGCTCGGCCCGCCTCGTCGGTAATCGTCACGGCGATCTCGGCGGAGCGGTCGAGGCGCAGGAAGAACACGTGGAACGGATTGGCGGCGCTTCCGTTCCGGAACACGACCTCGAACGCGGGCGCGCCATCGACCCTGACCCAACTTGGACACTGTCTGAGAAGAACGCTCGTTGTTCCAATGCGATAGGGCGTGTGTGTCGGTTGTTTGCACGACATTTGCGGTTGGCGTGAGCAGGCGGCTGCTCAGCCTGGGTGTTCACGGAAGTGCGGCGGCAGGGCGACGCCGGCTGCCTGGAAGACGCGCCCGACTTGGCCCTCGGCGTGAGTGCGGGTGACGATCCGTTTGCCGTCCTTTTCGATCGTCGCCTGCTGAAGACGATCGAGGTCGCGCAACAGAGTGGCCCATTCGATCTTCACGCCCTTGGCGGCGCAGAGCGTGGCCAACTCCTTCTGCAGCAGGAGGGCGAGGAAGGAGCAGAAGACGTGGCCGCGGATGGCGGCGTCGGAGGAGTGGTAGATCGGGCGGGTGCGCAGCAGCGCCTTGGTCCGGCGGAACAGCTCTTCGACCGCAAGGAGGTCGCGGTAGCGCAGCACCGCCTGCAGAGGGGTGATGCGGGCGTTGGTGCGCAGCACGAACAGCCCGTCGTATTTGGCCTCCTCGGCGGCCTTGCCGGGGTCGATCTCGAAGGCCGGGCCGGGCTTGCCGTCGCCGTCGCGGAGGCGGCGCAGGTAGCGCCGATAGGCCGAGTTGCCGATCAGCGCCTTGTCGCCGCGCTTCAGCTGGCGCTCGAGACCGGCGAGGATGGCCTGACGGTCGGCGCGATCCCGCTCGGCCTCGGCCTCGTTGCGGCAGACCACGTAGCGCCGGCCGGCGACGCTGACCTCCTTGATCCGAAGCTCGGTCTCGGCGCCGTTGGCGCGCTCGATGAGGAGGGGCGTGAAGGGACGCTCATCGGCCAGCACCACCTCGCGGATGAGCGGATCCGAGCGCTCGCGCGCGCCGAGGATGTAGTCGAGACCACGCGCCTCGAGGCCTTCGATGGTGGCCTGCGAGATCATGCCCCGGTCGGCGACCACGCACACCCGCCCGATGGCGAAGCGGCTGCGCAGGCGGTCGATCACAGGCAGCAGCACCGCGACATCGGCGGTGTTGCCCGGCCAGATCTCGGTGCAGAGGGGCCTGCCGTCTGCGTCGATGACGACGGCGAGGAGCATCTGGTTGAGATCGGGTCGATGGTCCTTGGAATGGCCGCGCCGGCCGAGCGTCTCCCCGCCGCGGCCATGGAAGCAGAGCGAGGTGGTGTCCATGAACACCACCGACAGCTCGCTGAACAGGTCGCGCCGGCGGGCGAACAGCTCCTCCTCGATCTGGTCCTTGACGCAGCGGGGCGCGAAGGGGGTGGCGCCGGCCTGCTCGGCGTCGGGCAGTTCCTCGCCAAGCCAGGCCATCGCCCGATAGAGGTGGTGCAGCGCAAGGCCCTCCGCACCTCGGATCTCGTAGTCCTCCATCCAGCGCTCGCAGGCGCGATCCGAGCCCGAGACCATGATCCGGTGCAGCACGGTGACGAAGATCGCGCGCTCGACGTCGAACTCGAAGCCGCGGCCGGCGAGACGGTTGTGGAGCACATCGGCGATACCGACGCGTTGCCACAGGCGCCCGAACAGCAGCGGCGCGCCGATGCGGCGACAGGCGATGGTGCCGGCGGCGATGTCGGAAAGGATGATGCTGCGTTCGCAATGTCGTCCGAGGGATTGGAGGAGGCGATCGAGGGCGCCGGACTGTTTGGAATGTCCTTGCGCCCAAGTGGCTGGAGGATGCGCTGGCGGACGCGTCCGCCTGGTTCTCAGACGGTTTCGACGAGGTACAGGTAGCGGCGGCCGAGGGCTGCCTTTTCGACGACGAACATGCCCTGTTGTGCGCGCGGGAAGAGCTGATTCGCAAGCTATTCCTGATCGTCTACGCAAAATGTTTTCACTAAAACTTTCGGCCGACCAGAGACGCCCTCTGCCCGATCACTAAGTTAGGCCAAAGAGTTCCTCATATCTTCCGCACGACTGTCCAAGGTGGGCCTGGCTTTGTCGCGGGCCTCCTTGGGAGGGGGCGTGCTGGTCAGCCTCGCCCAGAGGTCCTTGCCCCAGATCAATGCGGCGGCAACGGCTGCGCCGCCAGCCACCCACGCAATCGATGGGATAGAAAACATGAGACTGAAAAATACTTCATGGGAAGGCTCGAATTAATGAGGTGCGAAAGGTTCGGCCGGCATGATCCGTCACGCCCTGTCGTCAGCGTTCTCGAGCGCACGCGAGCGACCAGCCTGCCGAAGGGCGAGGCAAGACGCCAGTCGTTCTCGTTCCGGCCCCAAGATAGGAGACGATCGGCAATCACGCCGGGGTCGTTGTGGCCTCCTCAGCTCGGCAGCGCGCCCTCGCGCCAGAGCCGCATCAGCGCAGTGACCGCCTGCGGGCGCTCGAGGGGGGCGAGATGGCCGCAGTCCTCGATCACGGCAAGGCGTGCCTTCGGGATGGCGGCGGCGATCTCCGCCGCGACCTCAGGCGGGGTGAGCGAATCCTCGCGGCCGACGATCACGAGCGTCGGCGCCCCGATCGCGCCAAGCCCCGGGCGGCTGTCCGGCCGGCCGAGGATCGCCCGCTGCTGCTGCAGGAACGCCTCCGCGCCGACCCGGTCCGCCATCGCCATCACCGTGCCCGTCAGCGGCGCATCGGCAAGCCGATCAGGGTGCACGAGTAGCGGCAGAAGGCGCGGCGTCACGCCCTTGAACTGGCCGCGGCCGGCAAGCTCCATCAGCCCGCGGCGCCGCGCCGCCTGCTCCTCCGTGTCGGGGCGGGCGGAGGTGTCGATCAGGCAGAGCCGGCCGACACGCTCCGGCGCGCGGCGTAGGATCTCGAAAGCGACATACCCGCCCATCGACAGCCCGGCGAGGTCGAAGCGCGGCGGCGCCGCCTCCAGAACCCGCTCCGCCATCGCGCCGAGCGTGTCGTCACGCGTCAGGTCGGCAACGCTCATCGGGCCGAGATCGGCGAGATGCCGGAGCTGGTGGTCCCACAACGCCTGGTCGCAGAGGAGCCCAGGCAAGAGGAGAAGCGGCGCTGGCATGCACGCGAGGCTGCCGCTCCGCGCGCTCGGGCGCAAGAGCGGCAGCGCGCGGGTTTCCTTGACTTTGCCGCCCGTGTTCCGATAACTGCCGCCAACCTCGCGGGCCGCGCATTCCGCGCCCTCCGCGGCAAGTTGGACGTTCCGTGACCGAAAGCCTTCCCTCTGACGGCGCCTCCGGCGCCGACGACGCACAAGTCGCGCCCGGCACACAACCGCTCACGCAGCTGGCCGTGACCGCTGCCGATGACCCCGCGGCCGCGCCTGCGGCAGTCAAGCCCCGCACGACCTTCGCCGATCTCGGGCTCTCCGAGGAGGTGCTGCGCGCGGTCGCCGATGCCGGCTACCTCCACCCCACCCCGATCCAGGAACAGGCGATCCCGGTCGTCCTGATGGGGCGCGACGTGCTCGGCTGCGCCCAGACCGGCACTGGCAAGACCGCCTCCTTCACGCTGCCGATGCTCGACATCATGCGCTCGGGCAGGGCGCGGGCGCGAATGCCGCGGGCGCTGATCCTCGAGCCGACGCGCGAGCTCGCCGCCCAGGTCGGCGAGAACTTCGCGAAGTACGCCAAGTACCTCCGCTTCGACTACGCACTGCTCATCGGCGGCGAGAGCATGGGAGACCAGATCGCGCGGCTCAACCGCGGCGTCGATGTGCTGATCGCGACACCGGGCCGGTTGATCGACCTGTTCGAGCGCGGCGGCCTCCTCCTCTCGGACGTGCGCATGCTGGTGATCGACGAGGCAGATCGGATGCTCGACATGGGGTTCATCCCGGATGTCGAGCGGATCGTGTCACTGCTGCCGCGGATGCGCCAGACGCTGTTCTTCTCCGCCACCATGCCGCCGGAGATACGGCGTCTTGCCGATTCCTTCCTGATGAACCCGAAGGTGATCACCGTCGCCCCGCCCGCGACGGTGGCCTCCACCGTCGCACAGCACCTCGCGCTCGTGCGCGAGCACGACAAGCGCGAGGCGCTGCGGCGGCTGCTTCGGTCGGAACAGGTGAAGAACGCCCTCGTCTTCTGCAACCGCAAACGCGATGTCGACATCCTCTGCCGCAGCCTGCTGCGCCACGGCTTCAACGCCGGCCAGCTGCACGGCGACATGACCCAGCCCAAGCGCACCGAGACCCTCGAGCGCTTCAAGGCGGGCGAGATCACCGTCCTCGTCTGCTCGGATGTCGCCGCGCGCGGGATCGACATCGGCGGGCTGTCGCATGTGTTCAACTTCGACGTGCCGCGCCATGCCGAGGACTACGTCCACCGCATCGGCCGGACCGGCCGCGCCGGCCTTCCCGGCCGTGCCTTTACGCTCGCGACGGTCGAGGACGACGAGGCGCTCGCCGCGATTGAGAAGCTGATCGGCAAGCCCATCCCTCGGATCCAGGTCGAGGGGCTCGATCCGGTCTCGCTCGACGTGATGGGCGAGACGCCTCGACCACGCAGCCGCGGTCGCGGCCGAGGAGCGACCGCAGCAAAGACGCGCGCCGAGCCGAAGCCGGCCGCGGCGCCGAAGCGCACCGCCGAGGCGCCCAAGCGCACCGCGCCGACCCAGCGTGAGCCGGCCGAACACGGCGACCGCGTCCTCGGCTTCGGCGACTTCATCC
>Ga0308409_1001119_pt1 | contig 13055 bp, 12 predicted proteins | sample HotsprSampleMSe4_FD_203469 | JGI IMG/M metagenome (GOLD analysis project Ga0308409, IMG submission 203469) | Hot spring phototrophic mat microbial communities from Mushroom Spring, Yellowstone National Park, Wyoming, United States - 20060912_MSe4 ... | reverse complement strand
GAGGCCCTGCCTGCCAAGGATAGGACTGCGTGGGTAATGCTTAGCATTGCTAACAACCCTGCCTTTAGGGGAACCGTCCCAAAAAGTGAGGAGTTTTTGACCGAGAAGGACGCTACTTTGGGCGACATATACACGGTAAGCATATGGATAAAAAAGTTTGTGAACTACTCCACCTTACAGAAGATGGAGCTTCCTGCTTCACCGAGGCTTTCACCTCTCCACAGGCTTAACTTCGGGTCATTCCAACCCTAGGTCCCTTGATTATCGGGACATCTATTACTATAATCCAAAATAAGAACCCTGTCAAGTCTTTATAGAAGATGGAGACTTCTTGCGAAGGTGTGTTAAAGGAGGAGGGGTTATGAAGGAGATTGTGGATAAGCTGGAGAGGTTAGAGAAAGAAGTGAAGGGCAGGCGGTTTGCCTGTCAGAGAACCTGCGGTATAGAATGCTGCACCATGCTGGGCGTGGTGGTTTCTCCTTTTTCTTCTATTGGCTTTATCAAAGAGTATTTCAGATGGATGCAGACACTGGGAAAAGTAGCCGTCTTTGGAGTGGGACCTGTGCTGGGAGAGGAAAGCCTTCTTCCGCTGTTATGGAAGAAAGAAGGTTTCCCTTGCATTTTCATGAGGGTAGACGGAAAGCCCACATGCAGAATATGGGAAGATGCCCCCATTTCATGCATTACCTATCCCGCAGGGCTTTATATGAAGGTGGAAGGTAAGATTAAGGTAATACTAAGCCCAGATCCCGTTTGCCCGAAAGAAGCTTTTCTGGAGGGAGAACCTCTAAAAAACTGGCCAAGAGGGCGGAAGAAAAGTTCCAAAAACAGGCAGAATTTGTTAACCTTTATGTGAAAAGAATTACCCCAATAGTGCCCGAGTATCTAAAAAAGCAGGAGAAGATGGTGAGGCAGATGGCTGCAGAAAGAAACACGCAGGTGATAGAGGAGGGCCTTCCCCACATTCTCCAAAAAGCAACCGCACTGGAACTTTTGGCGATAGCGGTTAATCTACACGCAGACGGAAACCTAACTCCCAAAAACCTGGTGGAAGAATACGAAAAACACATCAATAAAGGAATGAAAAGCTAATTGTAAGGTAAGACACAAGGACCTTTGAAAGCCAAGATAAAATATTTAGCATGAGTGAAAGCTGGCTAACACCTTCAGATATAGCAGAGAAGCTTTCAAGCCATATAAGTTCAGGCTTTCTCCTTCCTGTCAAGGTCAGAGGAACCGTTATTTTGGACAGACAGAGAGGGTATTACAGGCTTTCTGACGGCAAGGCTGGTATTACTCTGAATACGGAGAACTCTTTGGCACTGCCTTTGGGCGTTGAGGTAGAAATTGATGGCGTGCTGATTGCAAACCTCTTTTGCAAAGAAGATGTCTCTATGGTTTATCCTGCCATTAATGTAAATTCCTATAAGGTTTTAGACGAGGACAAGGAAAGGGAGTTTCAAAAGAGGTTGGCTGAAGTAGAAGCCCTTTTGAAAGGGAGAAATCATTACGGCTTTTGGGAAACCTTTAGCAGGCTGTTGATGGAGAAAAAGGCTGTAAAGGTTGGGCTAATTCATGGCAACTCTGCCCAAGTTTGGCAGGACTTTATGAGTGCTTTTAGAGGTGCTGCGGGAGAGTATGCGGACAGGATAGAGTTTGTGAGGTTTGAAAGTTCCCTTGCTGATGGAGAACTGGCGAAGAGTATAGAAGAGACCGCTAAATCTGGAGTGCATGCGGTGTTTTTGTTAAGAGGAGGAGGACCTCAAGAGGAACTGGCACGGATTGGCGGGCTTGAAAGCCTGTTGGCGGTAATCCGTTTGGACATTCCCTTTTATACCGCTATAGGACACTCCTTTGATAGAATGGTGTCGTTGATGGAAAAGGTGTCGGATGGAAATTTTGCCACGCCATCCATAGCAGGGCAGGAACTGGGCAGACTTGTGCGGATTATGTCTGAACTTGAAGGCTTAGAAGACAAAACAAAGAATACACAGATAGAACTAAGACTAACACAGCAGCAGTTAGAACAACAACTCAAGGAACTACTCAGCCTCAGGGAACAACTTAACCTCAAAGAACAGCAACTCCAAGAATACTTTACCCTCAAAGAACAACTCAAACAGCAGCCTCCAGAACCGCCCAAAGCCATTCCCACTTGGGTATGGGTTCTTTTAGGTGCCTTAGGACTTATAATTCTTTTGCTTCTACTTTTGAAGTGAAAAAACTCGCTATAATAAACCACAATGAGAGAAGACCTGGAATACGGTGGCAAAAAAGAACGGTTTAGACTAAAGCTGGAAGACCTGTGCTACGCATGGGCACTCTTGGAAGAGGAGGAAAAGGGCAATCTGGGTGAAGTTATCCGTGTTCGTAAAGTAGGTAGAGTGCTAAAAAGAGAAAGGTATGCAGTCCTATACACAAGATGGCTAATCTCCCATCTCCTTTCAGGTATTGTCTCTCCCAGAAGATACAGATACTACACCGCCCTAATCCTCGTGAAAAAACTTAAACTCCTAAGCTGTAAAAAACTCTTCCTAATCCTTGAGAAAAACAGCAACAGACTAAACAAATCCAACATCCCACGCCTAATAGAACTCGCAAAAAAATACTTGGACAAAGAACTCCTTAAACGGATTGAAACAGAAACAATTAAATTGGTAGAAGAAATCCTCAAAGCAAAACAAAAATAACCCCCTAACCTAACACACCCTCCCCCTACCATTCTACCTTTATGCTATCACAATTTGTGTCTATTATGCTATTATACTATCATGCTATTATGCCGTTATACTACCTCCACAGCCAACCATCTCCCTATTCCCATATCACCATTCCATACTATCTAACCGTGCCTTCTTTTATTTACCCCCCTGTCTATTTTTTGTGTTGGTGCTATTATGCTGTTAAGCTGGTATGCTATTACACTGTTCTAACCTTCTACTATCAAGTTGTCCCTATATTACCACTTTATGCTATTGTCTTGTTATGCTATTTTACTTCCCTAATTTTATGCTATAATACTTCATTATGGAGAGGAAGAGTAAGGTTTTAGTGTATCTACCGCGGAAGTTATATGTGCAACTTCATGAGAGACTGCTAACCAACCATGTTTCCTATTTAGTTTCCCGCCTTTTAGAGGAGTTTTTGCGGGCGACCGATGTGAGGATATCTTGGACTGAGATGGAAAACAAGGCAGAACAGCGGGAGTATTTGGAAAGAAAGCTAAAGGAATTTCTCTCTCGTAATGGGCTATCTGCTGAACCTCCCAAACCGCCCATGCAGGAAGTCCCAAAGCGGGTTGAACTGCCCACTGAACCACCAAAGACTGCTGTGCAATCTCCGACGCCCCCTAAAGAGGACTATACACCACTAAAACCCGAACCCGTGAAAGAAAGCCCACCGACTTCTTCAGATTATGAGGGCTTGAACCAGGAACTTTTGAGAAAAATTGAAAGTCTTTGGTGAAAAATGGTAAGATCTTTCTATGCTTTTGTTGAAGTATAGACAGCTTATTGAACCGCCAGACCTTAAACCCTTTATGGGCTATGTTTTAAAGGTTCAAGGCCCTATTGTTTCTTCCACCTCTGCGGTGCAGGAGTATGCGGACCGTTTTCACAAAGCCTTTCAGGGCTTTCCCATAAACCTCCCCATACGGCTTATTTTCCTTTCAAGGGAGAGCGAAAGGGTTTTTGAGGCAAGGGCTAAGAACTTTTTGATGGATAGACAGATGCAGTTTTTGAATGAGAGGATCTCTTCAAGGAAGGTCTCCCTTTACTTTGTGGTGGAAGGAAATGTTGAGAACTTAAAGCTGGTTATGGATGCACTCAGTTCGGCGGGGGTGGAGGTGGAGGTCTCTCGAACCGCCCTTATGGAGGATTTAGCTTACTTTTTTGGAGGCAGTTCCCAAGACCCGTTCCAGTATGCCATTGAGGAGAGGGATTACGGTGTCAAAGTGGGAGACAGCTTTGCTGCTATTTATTCCATGACTAAGGTCCCCCCAAGGGTGTGGGCTTTCCAGCTGTATAGCCTTCTTTCTCTGGGTAGGGACTTTATCTGTGTGGTGGGTTTTAAAAAGATGTCTCCTGAGGCTGCCCAGATGGAATTTGGCAAAAGGCTAAAGCTTTTTGAGTATCAAGCCAGAGAGGGAGGGAACATAGCGAGAGGAGAGGTGGTTATGGAACTATTGGAGGAGGTAAAGGACATAAATCTTGGAAGGGAACTGGTGGTGTCCTTTTCCAGTTTTGTTGCGGTTTTTGGAGAGGAGAAGGAAATTCTGAAGGAGAAGAAAAAGATTGAGTTTGCGGTGCGTCAGAATGAACTTCCCTATGAGTGTGAGAACACCACACACATAGAACACTTTTCCATGCTGTTTAGGTATAATGAGAAGGAACTTAGGTCTTTGGGGCTTGTGAGGTTTATGCCTCAGTCAAGGTTTTATTTGATGTGTATGCCAAGAGGCTATCCAAGAGGCAAGCAAGAGGGGGTGATATTCTACAACGAGATAGGAGAAGCCTTCCTTTTGGACATAAGAGTTCCTCCACCCAACGGTCTTGTGGTAGGACAGATGGGTTCAGGAAAAAGCGTGTTTTTACAGTATTTTGCCACCTTTCAGGATTATGTGGTGTTTGTGGAAAAGATCCAAGAGGGAGAAGGTTCATACACGGTCTTTACCAAGATGCTTGAGGGAGGGTATTATCCTATCTCCCTTGACAGGCCTGTGTCTATTAACCCCTTTGGGAACACAATAAAGCTGGTAGATCCCATAGGCTTTCTTGAGGATATGGGATACAGGTTTGAGGACTTTACAGAGAACGACCTTAACACCTTAGAAAACGTGCTAAACACTTACTATTTAGGCAAAAAAGGTGCCATTAAAGTAGGAGAGGTCCTTGATAGGCTTAAGGAAGTTCCTCACACGGAGTATTTGCAAAACAAACTTGAGGACTTTGTGGATAGGGAGTGGGAGATACGCTACGACATAGACAGGGATAAGCTTCTGTTTTTAAAGACGATCCTGACTATGGCGTATAAACTGGGTAAGGGAGAAGACATAGACCCATCCATTGCGGAAGAGGTGATACTCAAAACCTACGAGAAACTGGCAGGAGATGGAGTGCTTGTGGATAGGGAAGTTCTTATGAGTGATTTTTACAGGACCGCAAAAGATTTAGGATTTGAGGAGTTTGCCCAGAGACTTCGGTCCTACACAATGGATGGCACTTATGGGAACTTCTTTGACAGGCCCTCAAGCATAGATTTCAAGTCCCACGTGTTTTTTGAACTGCGGACTACAGATAGGGAACTTCTGCCGATAGTTTTGCTTTCTATTTTGACTTGGATGGTTAAGTGGTTTTCAAGACCTGAGATGCAGGATAGGGCTAAGGGTATAGTCCTGGATGAAGCCTGGGCTATTTTAGAAGACCCGTCGCTGGTCAAGTTTGTGGAAGAAGCCTTTAGAACCTACAGAAAGAAGGGAATATTTATCATGATAGCGTCCCAGTTTGCAAGCGACGTCTCTGTTGGTGTTGGTGAGATAGTGAAAAAGTCCTGTCCCTATCAGATATTCCTGTATTCTCAGGATGTGGAGGAAGTAGCGAGGCTTTTTGACTTTACCGACGCAGAAAGGGAACTCTACAAACAGGTAAGGCCTCCCAGAGACTACAACTACAAATACTCCCTCCTTTACATGAGAACCCCCTATCAAACCAAAGCAGGTAAAGAACAGGGGCTTTTCTTCTTAATTCCCTCAAGGGAGTTCTACTGGACTGCCACCACCCACCCACAAGACAGGGTCAAAAGAGAACAATACAAGAACTTCTACAAAAGCCTCGCCAAAGCCATTGAAGTTCTTGCCCAAGAGGACATGGCCAAAAACACCTAACAGCAGCACTTCTCTTCCTTCTTCCACACAATCACCATCATCTCCCTCTCTCTCTCCGTCACTGGCTTCATCATCGCAGACTTTATCGTATCCCATCCAATGGATTTGAACTTCTCAACAAGCTTGTCTGTGTCCGTAAGGTCCTTAATATCATCAAGAGTGGGCACTCCATACTTACCCACTCCAAAGCAGGGACTTAAATAGGGCGACCAAATCTGATACTTCATACTGTCAGGGTCCATGCTAATCGGCACAGGAATTAAAGGAAAAGTCTTGGAAAACAGATGATGAAAGCGTGCCAATGCCAATAGCCTTGCAATATACGGGTCATCATGCCTTACCACTCCAATTCTGGGATAGCCATGCCCCCAGTGGCCTACACAGATAAACTCTGTATCAAGCACGCTTACTCCCTTAGCGGTAAGTTCCTTTGGAAGAAGATTTCTTTTAACCAGTTCTTGCGTGAGATATGGACAGGTTATAGCACCCAAAATCGGAGAAAAGGAAGTAATGAGTGTATGTATAGCGTTGGCTATGGCGGGTGCAGTGGCATTGTCTACACTTAGCAAATCCACAAGCCACAGAGGAGAAAAGGGTTCCGTGATCACCAACGGCACCCACTCCTTCAACTTATTTATCTTCCCCAGCACATCCTTTGCCTTTGAAAAGGCTTCCCCACCACCGCCACCAGACCCAGACCCAGTAGAGGGGATAAAGCCTTTGACCTTTTCAATAACAGGTCCTACCACCTTCTTTACATTCTCTTTTGCTGTCTTTTCCACCTCTGCTACCTTGTTCATAATATTCTGATACACCTTAAGCCCTTCAGATATAACAGGGACATCCAAGATCTTCTCAAATATAGTATTAAGCCCTATGCAGGGACAAAGTTTTACAGTAAGCAAAACTTTCTCAACCCAGCTATGCAAAGGCTTGGGAAGAGAATACCACCTCGCATGATACTTCATGTAATCCTGGTTCGTTGTAGGAACATTCTGAACCTGCACCGTGGGAAGAACTATGGGAATTGCATTGCATATCGCCTCCAAAGGCGCCTGCACCAAAGAACCCACAATAGGGATCATGGAGGACAAAAACCTACACTCCCTGTTTGCCTCCAAAAAGCCCACAGGAAACCAATAGCTTGCCTTTATAGCTGGTCTTGGAGGCTTTTTGCAAAAGCATATACTTATAGAACAGGAAAAACAACCCATAGGCAAAAGGTCTAACTCTAAAGCGGGCGATACATCTGGAAGCATGGATGCGATCGGAAGACTTAGCAGTCCTCCCAGAAAAGCCCTCCTCGTGACCCTTGCAAAGTTGTAATCCTCTTCTACCTCAAGCTTAAGTTCCTTGCTTGCAGATATAACCCTTTGGCTGTCCGTGTATAGAACAAAATCTTCTCCACTTTTTACCTTTTCCCAAAAGACCAACTCTGGAACGGGACAAGGAACCCCTCTTAGGTCAATCTCTCCAGCAGATTTTTTACACCCCATTTTTACCACCACACAACCAAAGCGGTGTCATCAAGAGGAGAAAAGGCCTGATAGGCCCTTTCTTTGTCTGAAAACAGGTCCTTAAAAAGCCACCCATCGAGACAGTTCTCACAGTTTATTAACATCTGCTTTAAACTCTCCTGCGTCCAAAAAACCCTTAGCACACCCAGACCGAAAAGCTTGTATAGAACCTCTTGAGGCGTTTTTCTTTTCCTGTATGCATATGCAAACTCACCGTAATCTCTGATGGGCTTAACCATGAAGTAAAAAGGGACATCGTAGATGGATACCCTAAAAGGACTTCCCTCCCTCACCTCCAGCTTTGTTTTTGCAGACACCTCCAGATAGTCAAAAAGGGCAGAAAGGTTTGTATGCTTATACACGCTGTCTCCTAAAGCCCTCTCTGTTTTACACAAATAAACATCCATGCTATAAAATTATAACCCGATGGCGGACTTTATCAGCATTCATCCAGAAGAGTGGGCTGGGCTTATAGATGGGCTTTACTTGTCTTCTATGGTTTCAACCGTTTTGTCTCTTCTTCTACCAGTTGTTATTTTTGCCATAGGGCTTTCTCTTTTTATCTGGTTATACAGGCTTGAGAAAGATGGGGAACTGACGAACTTTATTCTTTGGCTTTTAGTCTCCAGTGTGCTTTTGCTTGCGGCATTCAAAAAGACTAAGGTGGATGTAGAACTCAGCCCAATTGTTTTGGTTAATCCGCAGGCGATTCAGAGTTTCAAGGATGTCAAAAAGGACGAAAACAAAAAAACCTTTATCTACCAGGTTGATGCCAGCGGCGTCTCCGCCCTTCTTGCCATTCCTGACAAGCTTGCCTCTTTGTTTTTCAACTTCTTAGATGAGGGCTTTGTAAGGAAGGTTTCAAAACAGTCAAAAACCGTTCCTATAGAATACCTTGCTTGCACGGACCCAAGGTATGCAACTGCCACCATACAAACGCTGGTGTTGACTGAGGTGTTTGACCTGTCTGCTGACAAGGACCAAATGCTTGAGGAATTTCAAGCGAAGGTGACCGCTTTCAAAATATGCTATGAACAAGGGTTTAAGGGAGATACAAAGTTTTTGAAGTTGCCTGTGCAGGTTCGCTTTAACTTTAGCTGGAGAAAGTTTAATGAGATGCTAACGAAGGGTGCAATAGGTGCAGGTGCTGGTGCTTTACTTGGCTCTAAAGCTTCTTGGCCAGGCGCCCTCATAGGGGCGGGGATAGGACTGATTGGAGGGTTAGTTTCTGGGTTTGGGGAAATGGTTGACTTTAATTTGGGTGCATCTCAATGTTCGGTCTTCCTCAACGCCTACCGAAGGCTGGCAGAACAGTTTGCGGAGGTGTGTGATAGGGAGTTTTTGAATGGGCTATTAGGAGAGGGGTCGGGAAAGGAAGAAATGAAAAGAACCTTTGCAAACATTGTGCTTGCTTGTATTCAAAATCCCGAAGCAGACAAATTTTGTTCAAACTTGAAGGACAACACCTTGTATGCCTTGAGAGAGGCCGAGAAGCTTAGCAATGTGGAGCCTGACTTGGGGCAAGGAGGTGTAATTGGAGGTATTAAAAACCATTTGTCCAGGGTGGTCTCTGATATAAAGCTGTGGTGGTATACAACCACTTACATGGATTTTCCCATGAAGGTTCAGCTTCTTGCGAAGGGTCAAGGGATAGTTCTTGCCCTTCTTACTGGCGTATTTCCCTTTGTTGTTGTTCTCTCTATTATTCCTACGGGCAGGCACTTTATAAACTGGCCGCTTCTTTTGAAGTTTGGAGTTGCGTATTTTCTGGTGAAGTTGTGGCTACCTATGCTGTATTTCATTGTTAACATAGCGGTGCATTTGTATGCTGGTTTATCAACGGGAGGCTGAAGATGGGAACCTTTTTCTTGGGAGACAAGCTATACATTACCTCTTCTGACTATGCGTTGGTGGTGGAGTATCTTGAGGAAGGGGTGGAGATCTCTATCAACGGCAATGGGAAGCTTGGAAGAGAGAGGGTATCTGGAAGCGACCTGGTGCGGTTTGCGGGGGCGTGCTTTTCGGCGGGGTATGGGATAGACGGGTTTGAGAAGGAGGTCATTGGCGGCCTTTATGTGGAACAGGATAGGATGCGGGTGATGGTGCAGGGGGCTATGAACGACAGGGTGTTTGTCAAAATCAGGCCTGAACACTTTTTGGAGATAGCCCATATATGCATTGCGAGGCATTACCCTCTTAATGGGAACCTGTCTGTGGCGGACTACTCTCTTACTTACAACTTAAGTCCCTCTGGAGTTTTGCTGTTTATCAGGGGCAAGGAAGGTCAAGGAGAGATATTTGTGGAGAGGGAGAAGGCAAGCTTGCTTGTGGGTCTTATAGAGGCAAGTTTTATCGGAAGGTCTTTGGGCGGTGCACGGTTTATATCGGAAAAGGAGGAAAAAAGCCTGTATGTGGAGGAGATGGTGGAAGCAAAAGAATCTCCTGAAAAGTTAATTGTGGATTATGTGGTCTATGGCAATGAAAAGAGGGTGGTAGAAAAGCCTTTGCATGAGTGGATGGTGAGTCTTAAGGAGTTTGCCAAGGATAGTGGGAAAAGTCCCTCTGGAGTTTTGAGGGCCTTTTTGAGAAAGCATGGGATAAACTACGACAGGAAGATACTGCTTATTTTGAGGGAGAAGAAAAAGGAGGTCAGGCTTAGGCTTCCCGTTCATTTTGCTAAGGGGATTGCTTTGGTGTTGGAGAGATGGATCTATGCTGGCTGTTAAGTTGATTTTAGGCACGTTTATATTTTTAGCTGGGCTTTTTCTTCTTCTGAGGGACAGCTACAGAAAGAACCTTGAGAAAGCCAAGCAAGACCCGCATCCCAAATACGGCGTGAGGTTTTTTTACTTTGTGTATTTTGTTGGTCTGTTTTTAAGCTTTCTGTTTTTTGTGTCAAGTTTTTTCATTTCACCTTATCTTGGTCTGTTGGTTTTTGGGATTTTGACGGTTTTTAGCACTCTTTACTTTCCGTATCGTTTTAGCCTGTGGGCGTATAGGAAAATTCCCGCTTGGAAGTCTCCCTATTATGTCAAGCCCATTGAACCGTCGGTGAAGCTTTTTTATGAACCGCCCATTGAGGTATCCTTTGGAGAACTCAACAAACATGTGCATGTTTTGGCACCATCGGGTTCGGGCAAGACCAAGTCTGTGCTTGCGCCTCTTGTGGCACAGCTGCTTGACAAGGGAATAGGAGTTCTGTGTATAGACCCAAAGGGAGACAACGAAGTTATCTCGGCGTTTCTAAAGATAATGCAAAAGGAGGGCAGGCTTTCAGACTTTCAGTATTTTGACCCCGTCAAGCCTTTGATATCCTCTTCTTACAACCCTTTTTACTATGCGATAAAGCATGGCAAGTATCATGATATAGCGGTAAAAATTATTGCCACTTTGCCCAAGGCTGGCGGGACTGCAACTTTTTATGAGAAGATCCAGTCTGAATTCACAAGGGCATTAACGTCGCTTCTTTCAATACTCCCTCAGACTGGGAAGATGGTGAATTTCATAGACCTTTATGCGGTGGTGGCCTATCTGCCCAGGTCCATAGAGTATCTTTTGGACACCTACAACATTGCGGGAAAAGCAAAGAATGAACTTTATGAACTTTGGATAAAGACCATAGCAGACGAGGCACAACGCAACAAGGAATACAGAAATTATTTGCGAAACCTTGAACAGCACTTAGCCCTTTATGCTTTCACTTTCCATCCAAAGCTTTTAAACAGCTATGACCCAGAGATCCGTATAAGCGAGGGCTTTAGAAAGGGAAAGTTGATGTATTTTGCTTTGAGGGCTTTGGACTTCCCCTCTGGAGAGACGCTGGATATAGGGAAGATGGTGTTTTTGGATTTGATGGGGCATGCGGCGTGGAAATACAACAGCGGGGTGAAATTCAACGTGCCCGACATGGTGTTTGTGGATGAGGCGCCGCAGGTTTTTGTGCCAGAGGCGGAAAAACTCTTTGACATGGCACGGGGCGCAGGCATAGGCGTGGTTCTTATCCATCAGTCTATTTTCCAGTTTGAGAAGCTTCAAAAGGGACTATTTCAGAATATCTTCAGCAACTGCAATGTTAAGCTAATTCTTGGTGCGGGGGATGATGAGACTGCCAAGTTCTATGCAAACTATCTTGGAGAGGAGAAAACCTACGGCAGAAGCAGGTCTATAGGCGGGCAGAACCCAATTCTCTCTCCTGCATCTGTGCTTTTCCCTCACTGGGGAGAGGTGGTGCAAGAAAAGTATGACTACAGGGTTCGCCCTGAAGAGTTAAAGACCATGAAACCAGGCAGTGCATACCTGATTACCCCCAAGCACTTTGGCACAAAGGGAAAGCTTTACTACTTTGCGGACGAGAACCCCATAAAGCCTGAATACCTCCTTCCGAAAAAACACTATGCAGATTATAGCGACGAAGAGAAGGGCTTGGTTTTGCTTTCAAAGTTCAGAAAAGAGTTTGGCATGGAACCCAACGCAGAACAAAACGCCAAAAGGGTAGTGGAAATAAGACAAGCGGTGGCTTTAGAAAACCTTGAAGACCAGCCCGCCTTCTTTGACTCAACCAAGGAGTTTGAAGACCTTACAGTCCTTTTTGCCGCCGATCAGGTCAATCCAGATGTTCTTCCTGCAATAGACCCTGAACAAGGTCAGAAAGTTTCTTCTTAAAGTCCTCCTCTAAAAACTTGTTTTCCCTCTCATACTCCATAACCAACTCCATTACTTTTGCCACAATCTTGTCCCTCTTTGCCAAAAGCTTTGCATCCGCCTTCCCAAGATACACATTCTTTACCCTGCCTCCCTCCCGCCTGGTAGCATACAAATACGGTCCATGAGGACAACTCCTGCACTTTTCTTTGCCACAATACACATACTTAACATAAAAATCAAGCCCATACTCCCTTAAAATTTCCCTTAACACCTTCCTACTCATATTATTCATTTTAACCTCTATCTATTCACTCGGTTGAACAATTTTTCTGTTATAATAGATGGTATGAGGGTGTTGGGAATTGATATTGGTTTTGGGCAGGTGAAGGTGGTGTTGGATGATTTGGCTTTGAAGTTTCCCAGCCAGATAGCCCAGTTTCTGGAGGGGGAACTCTCAGATGTGCCTGTGGTGGAACATAATGGTATGTGGTATGTGGTGGGAGAGGAGGCAACGGTTTTTAGGCACAAGCTAAGCCTCAGCACGGTGGAGTTGCTTATCAAGTATAGTCCAGTTCTTCTCAAGCGGGCGATAATGGAAGTAGGAGAGGGTGGAGAGTATTTTGTGGTATCTGGGCTTCCTCCGAGGTTTAGGCATATGGGAGAGGAGTTTAGCAAAGCTTTGCAGACTGTGGAGGGTGTGGGGAAGGTGCTGGTGGTTCCTCAGGGTGCTGGGATTTTGGAGGATGTGGGGGATTATGTGCGGTCTCAGGGAGGTGCTTTGGTTTTGGATATAGGCTTTAACACGGTGGATTTTCTGTCGGTGCGGGTGAAGGGTGATGATGTTGTGAAGGAAAGAGGAGGAACTATAGAAGGGCTTGGTGTAAAGAGTGCGGTGGAGATATTCAGGAGTTTGCTTCCTGCGGAGGCGGGGTTTCTCAGGAATGAACCCTATGTTTTCTTGGTTCCCTACTTTACCAGGGGTAGGCTAACGCTGGTAGGAAAGGAGATTTTCT
>Ga0308409_1001114_pt1 | contig 13081 bp, 15 predicted proteins | sample HotsprSampleMSe4_FD_203469 | JGI IMG/M metagenome (GOLD analysis project Ga0308409, IMG submission 203469) | Hot spring phototrophic mat microbial communities from Mushroom Spring, Yellowstone National Park, Wyoming, United States - 20060912_MSe4 ... | reverse complement strand
AAAAAATGGCATATTCGCCTCCTTTTATATCTATGAAATTTTCTTCAAACAGGAATCACAAACACCTACCATGGTCACAAACACCTTGCGAACCACGCCGGGAATCTGCATATTCTTCATCTCTTTGCCCACATCCCCTTCACAATCATACACCTTGCCGCATTCGGTGCAAACAAAGTGGGGGTGGGGTTTCACACAGCCATCAAAGCGACGCTCTCCCAAATTCGCTTCAAAAGAAAAAACCTCCCCCATACGCTCAAGAATATGAAGATTACGGTAAACTGTTGCAAGCGTTACTGAGGGAAAATCTTTTTTTACCTCTTTCCAAATCCATTCTGCCGATGGATGCGTCCGCGTATTTCGGAGAATGCGAAGAATGGCATCACGCACCTCGCTCTTCTTGTAATGAACAAGCATTTTTTTGCCTCCCTCGGGAAACCTTAAAATTTATACTTAATATTATAATTATTATCAATATAAAAGTCAAGAGGCAAAAGGGAACAAACGCAAAAAATTTTCAAAACGCTTGTTTTCGGGCTTATCACCGATTTTCGAAAAAAAAAGAAAAGAGACGCTCTTTAAATACTTCAGCTCATCCGAAAAAATATGAAACAAGAAGAAAGAGTGAGAAGAAAAAACGGAGAGGGTGGGATTCGAACCCACGGTACGCCAAAAGACGTACATCTGATTTCGAGTCAGACCCAATCGACCACTCTGGCACCTCTCCAAAAAGAAAAACGCGCCCAAGAGGAGTCGAACCTCTGGCCTTCAGATCCGCAATCTGACGCTCTATCCATCTGAGCTATGGGCGCATTTACTCTTCTTTAAAGAACAACAGTGGTAAAAAGAAAAAGAACAGGACTGACCACACACTATTGTAGAGCCACTCACCAAAGAAACTCACAAGATAGCCACCGCTAAACAACCACTGTCCTTTTATTATAAGGGAAAGCAGCAAAAAAATCAAGTATTTCAAGAAAGTTGCCCACAGGATAAAAAAGAGAAATCCTTGCAGTGTGGTCACAAAAAAACGCTTCTGATAAATGCCCACAAACCACGCAAGAAAGGTATACAAAAACGCATGAAAACCAAACCATCCCCCCGTAAGGGTATCAACAATCAACCCAACCACAAAACCCGTTATTTCCGCAGCAAAGCGACTTTGATAAATAGCAAAGAGAACAAAAACAACCAAAAGCATATCAGGCAGAACCTGATAAATCTGGAAAATATGGCTACACTGCAATGAAACAATCACAAACACAAAAAGCCCAAACCAAACCCACTTCATCCAAGGTTTATTCACGCGCTTCCCCCTCGTTAAGCAAGCTCCATTTCACCACAAAAAGCATTTGAGACTGCATCGGGTGATAAAAAGGTCGAACATACAAACGCTTAAAAAACTCCTGACGAAGCGAACTCGTCACTCCTGCAACCACACCAATATTAAACCCTGCCGGAAAAATATCACTCTCATCCGACGTCACAATCACATCCCCCACTTCCACCAACGCCTCACTCGGAACATACGACATCACACAATACTGATTCCATGCCCCCTGTCCATTCAAAACACCAAGAGCCCCGTTTGGCAAAAGTCCACCGATAAAGAAATTCTCAGAGTATACAACCTCCACAACAGAGGTAAACATATTCACCTCGATAACCTTCCCCACAATATAAAAACCATGCTCTGCAGTATAGCCTACCACAGCATGATTCCTTCGAACACCATCAGCAAAACCCTTGTCGATCAGTATTCGCGAAGAAGTCATATCCAGGTTTTTGTTAATCACACGAGTATAAAGAGTATCGTACTGGATTCGTTTCTTGACATCAAGCACCTGTCTCAGGGTCTCATTCTCCTTTTCCAGCTGAGAAAACAAAAGAAACTTCGACTGCAACTCCACAATCATTTTGTCAGCATCCGAAAGCTCTTCCTCAAGCTCGCGAAGACGACCAACGCGCTCCACACTGTCGTTTACGAACTGAACACCACTTGACCAAACATACTGAAACGGATACAACACGAACAAAAATACCGAACGAACCGTTACCTGAGGAAGACGAACATCCCAAACCATCAGTCCAAGAGAAACAGCACAGAATACAATCATCGTGAAAAGAGTACGACGACGAGTAAACGTCAGCATTGGCATGCTGGTATCCTATCCTTAACCACTTAAAGATTCATCTGGTTTTCATACTTCTTGATATTCTCAAGATACTTCCCCGCACCCAAAACATCACAAACAAGGGGATCATCCGCAAGAAACACTGGCACACCTGTATTCTTGGCAATAAACTTGGGAAGACCACGAAGAAGCGAACCACCTCCAGCCATTACGATTCCTCGCTCAAGAATATCCGAAGCAAGCTCAGGAGGAGTCTGGTCAAGCGTTTGACGAACAGCCTCAAGAATCTTATTCACCATATCCTGAAGGGCTTCTCTCACCTCTACACTATCTATCTTAAGAATTCTTGGCAGACCACTCACAGCATCTCGTCCCTTGATTTCCATAGACTCAACATTCTTAAGAGGGTAAGCACTTCCGATTTTTATCTTGATATCCTCTGCCGTTTTTTCACCCACAATAAGGTTGTGGTACTTTTTGAGATGCGCCATAATAGCCTCATCAAATTTATCGCCACCAACACGGATTGAATTACTCACCACAATGCCACCAAGAGAAAGCACAGCAATTTCTGTTGTTCCTCCTCCAATATCAATCACCATATGACCCGCTGGTTCCTCAATGGGAATGTTTGCCCCCAAGGCTGCAGCACGAGGTGCTTCAATAAGATGCACCTTTGCAGCCCCTGCCTGAATAGCCGATTCTCTCACAGCCCTTCTTTCTACTTCCGTAACCCCAGAAGGCACGCTGATAACAACACGGGGATGAACAAGTTTACGGTTCACCTGCGCCTTATGAATAAAATACTTAAGCATCTTTCCTACAACATCAAAATCAGCGATCACTCCTTCACGCATTGGGCGGATGACAATAATATCTCCGGGGGTTTTCCCCAGCATATTCTTTGCTTCATTTCCCACCGCTCGAACCTGACCTGTTCCTGTTTGCACAGCTACCACAGATGGTTCGTTGATCACAATGCCCTTTCCCCTGACATAGATAAGTGTATTTGCCGTTCCAAGATCAATAGCAATATCATTCACAAACGCATCAGCCACAACCTTGAAGAAATTCACAGAAGCCATATATCCTCCATGTATACTTTCTCGTTTTTGATGTGTTATTGTAAGGAAAATCCCAAAAATATGCAATTATTTTTGGGGGTTCAAAAGAAGAAGCAAAGTCACATCGTGATGATAACAAAGCTTGGATTCCAGCTGTTTCCCTGTTTCAGCTAACTCTCTTCTAAAGACAGCCTCACCCACACTTGCACAAAAGCCAAAAACACCCTATACTGTAGGCATGCTATGGGACGCACACTGTCATCTCCAAGACACACGCATTGTTGATCTCTCACGCCAACTCGAAGAAGCTCGACAGCTTGGCATCACCTCGTGGATTGTATGCTCTATAGGTCCTGATGACTGGGAAACCGTCCGTAACATCTGTCTCACCAACCAAGGCTGCATACCCGCCTACGGAATTCATCCCTGGTACCTTTCCCACCTTCCCAAGAACTGGGACGAAACTCTTGCCTCCTACCTTGCCGCCTCCCCCACCGTTATCGGTGAAATCGGACTCGACTTTGAAAAAGAAAACCACCATCTTCAAGAGATCATTTTCTCTCGTCAACTTGAGATTGCCAGCCAGTTTTCACTTCCCCTCAACATCCACTGTCGAAAAGCCTGGCACCGACTGCTCCCTCTCATGAAACCCTACCGCGACCGCGTTCCCGGCTTTATTCTTCACGCATTCTCTCAAAAACTTTCTGTAGCCCTTCAAATTATCGAATATGGTGGTTTTCTTTCATTTGCAAGCCACATTCTCCGTCCCTGGAACACCGAACGCTTGAAAAAACTTATTCAGGCTCTTCCTCTTTCCCGAATTCTCATTGAAACAGACGCCCCAGACATACCCCTCTACTCCCCTGAAACAGGGCTCTCTGGAGTCTCTCGACTCTCCAACCTTCTCCTCGTCGCCCAAACTATCTGTGAATGGAAAGCTATTTCTCTCGAAGAACTCTCCGAAAGTCTCACTGCCAGCCGAAACCAGCTCAAGCTGCCCTCATAAAGAACGACGGGGAAGATGCCAATCAAACCGAATAGCCAACACTCGCCCAACAAAAATAAATCCCACCACAACTACCATGGCAAGAAGAGAAGAACCACTCCCTTTATACAAAACGTAATACAACAAAGAACCAACAATACAAAACGATGCATAGATTTCTTCCCTGAGAACAGAAGGAATCTCTCGCACCAAAAGATCGCGAATCATGCCCCCAACAACCCCCGTTGATGTTCCCATAATAACCACTCCCAAAACCCCCAAAGAAGCATTCATCCCCTTCTGAGCCCCTACAACCGTAAAAAGAGCCAATCCCAAAGCGTCAAAATAACGAATCAAACGAGAAAAATCCTTCACCCTCCCTCCCAGAATGTATGTTCCTATCGATGCTACAATAGCATACACCAAATCCTCCTCATGAAGCAAAACCACAGGCACCTGATTCAGTAACACATCGCGCACCATCCCGCCCCCCAGGGCAGTAAGAATCCCCAACACAACCACACCAAGAATATCCAACGAATACTTCATCCCCTTCATTGCACCCGACACAGCAAAAGCCACGATTCCTACAATATTCAGGATAAAAAGTACTCTCTCCATACCGTTACCTCTTTTTTAGTATAGCACAATTCTCAAAGGTAATTGCTCATTTAATTCCACCTAAACAAACATACAAATTATCTTCAATATTATACCGATAATTATATCTAAACTCAAGCTCTTTTAGATAATAAACAAAATTTTCTCTGCTCACCCCATGAAATTTAATGAGCCTCTTATATTAGGCTTCCTCTTCTTACTTTCTTTTGTGTTAGCTAAGCTTTCCCCATAGGAGAACCAAACCGAGACAAGGAAATAGCAATGATTCCCCCTCTCTTGAGACGTGAAAGCATCGCCTTCGGCGCAAGAGCAGGATGGCGTTTTCCTTGCAGGCTTTTTCACTTCGGACACAAAAAACGAAAAACCGTTTCTTTCTAAAACGACAGAGCACCAAAAAGTTGACAGAAAGAAATTTTCTCGATAAAATAATAAACTTTTTGAAAGCAAGTACACAAAAGACTATCCAAAGTGAGGAAACATGACACGGCAGGGTGCACTGACCATTCAGACCAACCAAACCGTCCTCGTTGATACCCATCATGAAGCCTTCGAGGAGGTTCAGAAACATCTCTTCACTTTTGCTGAACTCACAAAAACCCTCGAACACGTTCATTTTTATCGCATTACTCCTATCTCCCTTTGGAATGCAGCAGCAAATAGAATCCCTCTTCAAACCATTCTCTCTACCCTTGAAACCTATTCTCGCTACAGCATCCCCCCATCGGTTGTCAAATTCATCGAAGAACATTATAACCGCTACGGTCAAGTCGTTTTTTACAACAGCAACAACAAACTCCTCATCAAGGTTGCAACCCCCGAACTTCGTGAACGCCTTACCTCATTTCTCAAAACCTTCGATCTTGAACCAACCGATGAGGGCTTTCTCGCCTCGCTTGACAATAGAGGGGAAATAAAAGCAACCCTCATGAAGCACCTCATCCCTGTGCAGGATATGGCAGGCTACGAAAAGGGCGAAAAACTCCCCTTCCAGCTTCGTTCGATAACACGCAGCGGAGCAGCGTTCTCCCTCAGATTTTATCAAGCAGAGGCAGCCTATCTCTTTTCCCAGTGGAAGGAAGGAAGCGGAGTTATCGTCCTCCCCTGTGGAGCTGGGAAAACCATCGTCGGCATTGCCATCATGCAGGATATTCAAGAAAACACCCTCATCATTGCCACCAACCTCGAGGCATTACATCAATGGAAAAGAGAACTCCTTGACAAAACTACCCTCACCGAAAGTCAAATCGGAGAATACACATCACAGAACAAAACTATCCGACCCGTTACCCTTACCACCTACCACATGCTCGTCCATCGCCGTTCCAATAGCGAACAAAGACACATTGATATCCTTACATCACAGCAATGGGGACTGATCATCTACGACGAGGTGCACATTCTTCCAGCACCCATCTTCCGACTCACCACCGCCATCCAAGGAAAACGCCGACTCGGTCTCACCGCAACCCTCGTGAGAGAAGACAATCAAGAAGGAGAGGTCTTCTCCCTCATCGGTCCCAAAATCTACGAATACGGATGGAAAACACTCGAGGCAGAAGGATGGATAGCCCGTGCCCAGTGCTATGAAATCCGTGTTCCCCTTTCTCCTGAGGATTTTGAAACCTACCTCAAGTCCTCCCATCGAGCCCGTTTTAGAATTGCTTCCGAAAACCGTAACAAAATAGCCGCAGTTGCCTACCTCCTCGAACAATTCCAAGACAAAAACATTCTTATCATCGGGCATTTCCTTGAACAACTCGAAGAAATCTCCCAAACATTCAACATACCCCTCATCACAGGCCAAACCCCATCCGACCAACGAGAACGTCTTTATCATCAATTTCGCGAGGGAGAAATAACAACCCTTATCGTTTCCCGTGTGGGCAACTTTTCTATCGATCTCCCAAGTGCCAATGTAGCAATCCAAATCTCGGGGATTTTTGGTTCTCGACAGGAAGAGGCACAACGACTCGGAAGAATCCTTCGCCCTCAGAATGGCAATTCCCACTTCTTCACCATCGTATCCCAGAACACCATTGAAGAAGACTTTGCAAAACGCCGACAAACCTTCCTCATCGAAAAGGGGTATAGCTACGAAGTTGTTTACTTCACCCCCAAAACCAAAAACATCATTCATGAGGTAAGTCTCCCATGATAAGAAAAATCTACCGAGAATCCTCCCTCAAATGGTTTGAGAACGAACCAGAACTCATTACTCTCCTCTACAACGAAATCACCCAAGAAAATGTTTCCCCCACCTTTGACACACACACCAATCAAAAGCGTATCCAGTCCATCCAACAATGGTGGAAAGAAAACCTCTCCACACTTCTCCAATCGCTGAGCAACAAAGAACGCATCACCCTTGATATTGTGATGAAAAATTTTGGTTGGCTTGTCTATGACAACCTTGACAACCTAATCCGCTTCACCTCTACCATCTTTCGTATCCCACGCGAAGATCTTATCGAAGGAATACAAGGCCTCTGTCAGAAGCAATTTCTCTTCAACTATGAGCCCCTCAAGTATCATCCCTTCCTCTTTCTCTCTCCCTTTGTAGAAATTCAAACCTCTCTTAATACCATCGACAATACAACCATAGCTGACCAACTCTACAACCGTGTCCCCTATGTGATTGGACTCATAGGTTACCTCATTGCCAATGCCCCACGAAGTTCAGAAGCCAATGAAATTCACCGCGTTGATCTTCAGAAACTCCAGAACTTCTTTACCCATTCTCCCCTTTCTTCACAACTCGAAAACCTTCTCAAAAACCTTTCCCGTATCGGCCTTATCCAAAAATACAACAATCGCATCATTATTCAGCGAAGCATTATCCAAAAACTCGAGAAAATTCCCCTCTCCTCCCTGTTTTCCCTTTCATTCCTCTATGAAACCTTTGAAAACATCGGACTTCACAAGAATGCCTTCCTCACACTCCAATGGTTAGCCTTCACAAAAAACGAAGAACTTTCCATTCGAGAAGTCTTTTACTACTACACACAACACATTCTCTCTTCTCTCTATCGAGACAATTTCAAGTCATTCAAACTCTTTCTCCAAAACCTCGAACAAGATTTTTACCTCTTTCTCAAACACCTTGAAAAGCAAGGGATCATCACCATCCAACGGAGCCGTCCCTCTATTATCTCGCGAGATGATACCCTCTGTCTCAACCCCCTCTATCGAGCCCTTCTCCAGAATGCCGATTTTACTCCCTTTTTTGACAAACAGCACTTCATTGTTGAGGCAAATGGAGAGGTAATTGTTGATCCCGATCTTCATCCCCACATTCATCTCAATTTAATTTTCATGGCGCAACCAAAAGAAATTCAAACGCTCTCCATTTATCAAATCACCAAAAAATCTATCTACAAAGCCCTCGCCTATGGATACACGATTGAAGAAGTGATAACCTTTCTTGAAAAGCACTCACTCCACCCCATTTCTCCCCAACTCATTCAAACAATTCGAGACTATGGCAAGAATTTCACACAACCCAACGCTAACAATTGCCACATCCTCCAGTTTTCCTCCACTGAATCCTCAATTATTGCCGACCATTTTGCTCAAGAGAGTATCGAGATAGAACCCCACACTTTTCTCTTTTTTGATGATACATCCTATAAACAAGTCAAAGAATTCTGCGAAAAACAAGGAATCACATTCAAAGAAAACATCAACTTCCTCCATCAGAATATTGTCTCCTATCCAAACTCTATTGATCATCATATCAAACATCTGCAACATTTCCTTGACATTCTGGAGAGTCGAGCCATTGTTCTTCCCCATCAGGATGTTCTCAAAATCCGTCTCCTTTCCCCTCATGATTTCTCTCTTCTTATGAAGGAAAAGTCTCCAGAGCGTTGACTTTTCTTTATCTTTGCCTTATAATAGTCCATCTCAAGGTAAGAAGGAGAGGTGGCCGAGTAGGTCGAAGGCGGCTCCCTGCTAAGGAGTTGTACGGGTCTAAAGCCCGTACCGCGGGTTCGAATCCCGCCCTCTCCGTCTTTTCCCTTTGCAAGCCTCTCCTGTACAAAAAGTACTAAACTTTTGAGGTGGGTATGAAAATCGCTCGTTTTTTTATCCTCGCTCTTCTCTCAACCAATAGCATCTTTTCTGAAGGAGAAACCAATGCTTCCCCTCTCCCAGAGGAAAAACCATCCTTTGCAGTAAACCCCCTCGAACAATTCACCTCCTCCCCCGTTATCGAATGGGATATCACCAATACTCACATTATTGCCTTTTACGGTCACCCAGGCTCTCGTATTATGGGTATCGTTGGTCGTCTTTCCAAAGAACAACTTGCCCATGAACTACGAAGTTATGCCGAACAATACTCCCGTGCTAGTGGAAAGCCTGTAATCACCGCCGTATATCTCATCTATGGGGTATGCCAACCAGGTGGGGAAATTGGGATTATGTCTTCAAATTTGGTTTATGAATATATTCGTTTCACAGAAACAAACCATTTTGTCCTTTTTCTCGATCATCAGATCGGCAAGTACCCCGTAGAAGAAGCCATCCGAAAACTTCTCCCTTTCATGAAGTATCCCCATGTGCATCCTGCCCTCGATCCCGAATGGAGAACCCTTCGCCCCATGAAAGAAATCGGGAGTGTTACAGCTGATGAGATCAACCGTGCCCAGCAAATTCTCAGTGATTACCTCGTCAAAGAAAACATCAATCTTCCCAAAATCTTTGTCATTCACCAGTTCCACTGGAAGATGATCCAGCGTCGCCATCAGGTGAAAATCAATTTCCCCTATGTTTACCTTATCCATACAGCGGATGGGTTCGGTCCACCCGATCTGAAAAAATCAACCTATGCCTATAACGCCCTTGCCACCAACATGCCCTACAAGGGGTTTAAGCTTTTTTTCTACTCAGGGTATAAAGGTGCAGGCTACGATGCTCCTCTCATGACGCCAGAGGAAGTGGTCAAATTAAAACCCTCGCCCTTCCTTATCATTTATCAGTGAGGCTATTATGGAAAATTTTTGGTTCTGTTTTATTCCTATCCTTGTTGCCATCGATCCCATTGGACTTCTCCCCTTCTACCAGAGTTTCACCCACTCTTTTTCCCGACAAAAACAAAAAGCCGTGGCTCTCCAATCGATTATGACAGCCTTTTTGGTTTCGGTTGCCTTTATCCTCGGTGGGAAACCTCTGCTTCACTACCTCGGCGTGAGTGTTGGTGACTTTATGGTGGCTGGTGGAAGTGTGTTGTTTGTCATCTCTCTCAAGGATCTCCTCTCCTCTTCCACACAAGGCCAAACCCTCGATGAAGAAAGCCTTGGAGCTTTTCCCCTCGGTGTCCCCCTTGTGGCAGGGCCAGCCCTTCTTACCACTGTGCTCCTCACCCGTGAACGCTACGGCATCCTTCTCACCGTTTTTGCCCTCTTCGTTGCTCTGGTTATCACCTTTTTGGCGTTTTTCTTCGCCCGATGGATCTTTGAAAAAATCGGAAAAAATGGTGCAAACATCATGTCCAAGATCGCCAACCTTCTTCTCGCTGCTATTGCTATCATGCTCATCCGTGAGGGAATCCTTCTTCTGCTCAAGGGAAACTCATGAAAGGCATCACAAAACTCTTGCTGTTTCTTTGTTTTGTACCGCTCTTTTCTCTTTCTCCCGATGAACTCATGGGAAAAACAAAGATCACAGAAGACACAAACTTCGTGCGTTTCTCATCGGCGGGGAGAACATTCTTCCTCCGTCGCGAGGCCTACATTGCCCTCACCAATATGATACACGCCGCTCAAAAAGACGGCATCTCCCTCTGGGTGGTTTCCGCCTACCGAAGTTTTGACGACCAAAAACGCATATGGGAACGCAAATGGAACCTCTTTAGCTCCCAATACCCCGATCCCCAAACACGACTCGTCTGGATTCTTCGTTATTCCTCTCTTCCTGGGACATCGCGACACCACTGGGGAACCGATGTGGACCTCGTCTCCGTTGACCCCCGTTTCTTCCTCACAGCACAAGGCAAAAAGATCCTCTCCTGGCTCGAAAACCATGCCCCCTCCTATGGCTTTTTGCGACCATACACCACCCTTTCTCAACGAAAGGGTGGCTATGAAGAAGAACCCTGGCATTGGTCATATGCCCCCCTCGCAAGGGAATACCTCTCGGTCTACACCAACCTTGTTCAAAAAACAAACATCCACGGATTTCTTGGAGATGCCTTTCTCGATGAGATAGATATCACTACCTATGTTCTCGGTATCAATCCAGATCTTCTGCCTTAGTATTTCTCAGAAATTGGTAGCTTTCCTCCACTGAAGAAACCACCTGAACAATTTTATCAATGTTTGAAACATAAAAAAGTTTTTCTACTTGAGGGCTATCATAGAGAACGCATACCCGTGAATTCTGCTTAAAGGCATGAGTTGCCATCCGAATAATGAGCCCAAGCCCAGAGGAATCGAGGTAAGTAACCCCTCGCAAGTCCACAACAAAGCGATAAAGCCCCATCTTGATATATGCCCCGATCTCCTTATACAGCATCTCATACTCTTCGGTATAAATAGTAAGCTCACCATCCACCTTAATGAGGACAATTTCGTCCTCTGTTATACTCACTTTGACACGCAGAGCCCCTGACGCCACAATGCACCTCTCTTTTTTGTTCTCATATTTTTTTCCTTATTTTTTTACAGTAAATATTTTTTTTAAATAGGTGATATTTCCATCCTCTTGAGGGGTAAGAGAAAACTGGTCAAGGATTTTGCTCATCATATACAGCCCTCTCTTCCGCATCTGAAACTGATCCACAGAAGGAGGCGGAACAAGTTTACGAGGAACAGGAGGACCAAAATCCTTAATACTCACCTCGCAAACACGTTTATCATCCTCTTCAGTAATCACAAAACGAATCTCCAGCGATTTGGTCATATCCCATTTATAGGTGTGCTGCAAAATATTCATAATTGACTCATGAATACAAAAATGAAACTCATGAATCTCCATTATAGCCTCAGAAGAATTGCCCAAAACCCGAGAAAGAATATCCATAACCTCTTTTTCAAAAGACAGAATCTCACTCTCACTACACCCCAACGAAAACTGAAAGATCATCGTCTTCTCCCCAATAAGGATAAGATATTATAAAAACAAAAAAAGAAAAAATCAAGTTTTTTTCACAGCAATATGCTTTTCTTTTGTCCTATGGAGAAACTCCACACAGAGAAGAGCCTGATCATCAACAGGACGCTCACCCCAACCAAAACGCACTACTTCCTGTCGAATAGCTTCGACGCAGCGCACTGGATCAAGGGTGGCACAGTTCAATATAACCTTTTCCAGTTTTTCCAAACCAAACCACTCACCGTGCTGATTCTGAATATCAACAAGCCCATCCGTAAAGAAAAAGAGCTTGTCATGAGGTTCAAGAAGAACCATCTGGCTTTCAAACACAGGCTCAGGAAAAACCCCCAAAATCGTTCCCTTCGTATGAAGAGGTTCCAGTGTCCTCTTCTTAGTCCTATAATACAACAGAGGCATATGTCCCGCCGAGGTATAGCTGAGTGTGCCATCCTCCAGATTCAAAAAGGCATAAAAAGCCGTCACATAAAACCCCGCATCCCGTAGGGTCTTCAAAAAATCTCTATTCACATCCGCACAGATCTCGGCGGGATCCTTTCCCCACGCAGAGTGATTGAGAAAGGCAACCTTCGTCATCGAGGTAAGCAGTGCTGAAGGAATACCATGACCAGAAACATCAGCCACCACAAACGCATACCCATTCCTTCCAACACGAATGATATCCAGCAAATCCCCTCCAATCGTTTCAGCAGGCTGATACCAGAATGCCCAGCGAAACTCACTTCTCTGAACAAGCGAATGAGCCAAAGGCATAAAAGACATCTGAACCTTTCGAGCCATTTCAAGCTGATCATTAAGACTGAGATTAATTGAAGCAAGAAGAGCCGCCGTTTCTTTCTCTTTGTCCTCAAGCAATTGTTTCAGTTTTTCATAGTACTGCTGCAACCTTTGATCAGCCACCCGATGATGAGAAAGATACCTCCGAAGGGTACGAAGAAACTGTTGATACTCAAGGGACGTCCCCACACTCTCGCTGTTTTTTCGAAAGAACAGTTCTCCCACCCAAAAAACAATATTCAGCCCCAACAACACAACCACAATCCGCCATTCCCATCCACTCACCCCTTTAAGTGCCAAAAGTAAACCCAGAACAAGCCCCGCAGACACACCAAAACATCCTACCCAACACCGATTCATACTCACCCCTCATCACGCAGCATAGAACT
>Ga0308409_1001085_pt1 | contig 13283 bp, 12 predicted proteins | sample HotsprSampleMSe4_FD_203469 | JGI IMG/M metagenome (GOLD analysis project Ga0308409, IMG submission 203469) | Hot spring phototrophic mat microbial communities from Mushroom Spring, Yellowstone National Park, Wyoming, United States - 20060912_MSe4 ... | reverse complement strand
CTCCTAAAATTGAAACAACCAATCCTATTCTTGCTTCAAAGCTATTAATCCATTTGTCGTGTTTTTCAACTTTTTCAACCAACCCTTCACTACCATTTCCTTTTAACAATTCTTTAATTTCATTCACATTATCTTCAAGGCGTTTTAAACGCTCATCTAAATATTCTTGAAAATACGGTGGCAGTTTATCTGCTTTTGTCATACTTATTTTTTCCCAAAAATAAAATCAATTAACAACTTTTTAATACTAAATTTAGTCGCATCATATTTTGTTTGTAAAGTCTTGATTTGTTTTTGATAGTTTATCTCTTTCAATCCCCAATCTTTTTTGGCATTCTCATAATCAAGTTTTAGTTGATTATACTCTTTAGTTAATTCAAGCAGTTCTTTCTGCTGACTGCTAAAAGTTTCACTTGTTTCATTTAGTTTGGTCTGACAATCTTTTAATTGGTCCTGAAGCCTTCTATTTTCGTCATTAATAAGTGTGTTTTTTGCATTTAAATCTTTAATCTGTTGGTTTAAATTTTTAATTGTTTCATCTTTTTGGGAAAGTTGATTTTGTAAGTTTTGGTATTCTGATTTTAAAACATAGTTATTTTCAACCTCTTTTTTCTCAATAAACTCTTTTTTAATAACTACTCTATGCCACATCTCAACACATACCTTAACACTTTCAATGTTTGACAAATCAATACCTAAATAATAATCATTTAATTTAATCAACTCTTTTTTAGGTCTAATAAACCCTATGACATTGTTATAAGAATATTTTTTTAAGACACAAGAAGAACCTATTGGGTCGTTTTGAGAAAAGGCCTCAAACCAGTCGGTTGATTTTCCCTCTGTCTTGTGAACACCAGTTGCTATTGCCGTGTGCCCATAACCCCCACCCATCTTCTCATTCCAAACAACAATGTCTCCAGCCAAAGGATAAGCATCAGGAGTATTTGATACAAAGTCAAATTGCTTGGGGTTATAGTTTTTCCACAAGTCTTTGGCATTTCCCCAAATATGATCTAAACCTAATTCACTTATCCAGACACTTACCAAGCCAACACACTGCCCTTTGTTTTGTGGCGTGTTGCCAACACCGTTTTTGTTTATCCATTTGTTTATAAAGTCTTTTAGTTTTTGCTCCATATTATTTTTTTTCTTTTTCAACTTCCTCTTTTATTTTTAGTATTTTTTCAATTAATTTCAAAACCAACGGTGCATCAGCAACTCTTACATTTGAGTTGTATAAGGCTTGAATAATAATATCAAGTTCTTGAGTTGTTAATTTCTCCATATTTTTTCTCTAAATTTTCAACTTTTTCGGCTAATTCTTTAATAGCATTTATCAATAAAGCCGATAACCTTGCGTATTCAACTGAATAATATTTTTTCTTTTTTCCACCAACTTCTCTTTTAAAAGTGGTAACAACCTCTGGGATAACTTTTTTTACTTCTTGTGCTATAACACCAATTTCTGTATCTTCAGTCTCATCTACTTTCAATGTTTCTCGATAAAACTTATTCCAATTAAAATACACTCCTCTTAATTTTTTAACCTTCTCTAAAGCATTATCAATTTCTTTTACATTTTCTTTAAATCTTTTATCCGATGAGGTTGGGAAAGAAGAAGCGTGACATTGACCATTGACATCTAAAGTATAACCTGGCGTTATGGTATTAATTCCAACATAACCAGAAGAAGTCCCAGCCTGAAGAAGCAAGTGTTTGGTTGTGTCATCTGTTCTTGCGTATAAATGACCATCTGACCCTGTGAAAATATAATTAATTTTTGTGCCATTTGATAGTTCAATTATGCTTGCTTGTCCTGGACCATCTGATTCGCTAACACGAAATCGACCATTATGCAAATGTAATCTTGTAGATGGTGATGTTGTTCCAATTCCAACTGTATTATTTCTTACCACTAAAGTTGGAGGGATAGAAGGAGTTTGTCCTGCTGAGCGTGAGGTTGTGTCTACACCAAGTTGTAAATAACCATCTGATGGAGACCAACGAATTTCTGCTGGGAAGCCCGACATTAATGTTTCCCCTAAAAAAGGACTCCATCCAAAAGATATTACGCAATTACCTCCTGTATGAAAACCAAAAACATTACCAATTTGAAATGTTTCGAGAGGTGTTGGCGTTCTAATACCAACTCTTTCATTAGTGCTATTTATATTTAATATAGTAGTTGTCCCATTTGCTTTTGTTATTCTAATCGCTGAAGTTGAATCAGAAGATGGTTTGATAATTGAATTATTTAGTTTATAACTTGATATACCAGCACCGCCAATCTCTAAATCATTTGAGGAATTTAAATTTAATATGTTTCTTTCCGTTTCATTGCTGTCTTTTTGAGAAACAACGACAACATTATTATCTCCCAATACTCTTGATGCTAAACCAGAAGTTAATCCTCTTGCTTGAATAGCAATATCAACATAAGATAAAGAAGATGGAACAAAACCTCTTAACATCGTCACCGTTGTTTTTGCGGTTGTGGATGAATAAGAAGAAGAAGAAACAATACCAGTTGTGCCATCAGAAAATCTAACTATTCTACCATTAGTATAAATCGCCGTTACATCTCCAGAAACAGTAAAAGAAGAAGAAGAAACATAAGAAACAGAAGCGCTTTCTCTGACATATCCCTCAACTAAAGTCTCTTCAATAGAATTAATTTCATTATTTAAATTTGTTAACTGTCCAGCCAATGAAGGGTTATTTCGTGGACTGTTTGGGTTGGGATTGGTTTGAGTAAATAAATCGTTATCAATAATTCCCATTATATTTATTACAACTTATAACCCAAGCAATTTTCTAATATCAAAAGTTCCTGTCTTTTCCTCAATCTTTCTTAAAATCTCTCTTTTTGTTTCCTTTGGTTGCGTTTTTATCGTTCTTTCAACTGATGTTGAACCTTTTCTATATTGTTTATACCTTCTTATTATATCGCTTATTGACAAATACTCACCAGTCTTATTATATAACTCATCCGCCTTCTCTTTAAACAAATTATAATATCTTTCATCACCACTTTCAAGGTATCTTTCATATAAATCCCACGCTTGATTTCTTAAATCCGTTGCTTTAGAAACTTCTTCTTTTGCTATTCTTAACTCTCTATATCCTCTCATTAGTCCTCTGCCTCCAAAAAAAACCGATAAGGGATTTTCACCCTCATATGCCTCATACTGAACTCTGCCCCCTCTTGTTTTAGACATCACCACTCCTTTTTTATAAACATCATACGCATCTTTTAAACGATTGACAAATAAAAAATTAATCTTATTTGATACCTCATTTGTTAAATCTTCCAAAATAATAGTTGCTTTATCAACGTCTCCTTTTAATACATACGAGGCTGCCTCCATTGACCCAAGCATTAACTTTAATCCAGCATACATATAATCAACTCCCCAAGCGTTAATTTGAGGTGTTTTTCCCTGAGCTGCATCAAATAATGCTTTTGCTGCTGTTACATATGGTAAATTACCAACATTTGAGGAAACAGATGTTTTTTCTGATAATGATAAAGCAAACGCTTCTTTAGTTTTCTCATACTCTTCTTTATCAGTTGGTGGAGAAGATAGTCCAAGTTGAGTTGAAATAAACGAACCGGCGTCAAATATTAGTTTACCAATAGTATACCCAACCGTTGATAAACCAGCAACGGAAAATAAAATGGGAATAGTGCGTGATACTTTGGAATAAAGATTATAGTCTTTTGATTTTAAAATATAATCGGTCAAAGTCATTAACTCCTCAGGTGAGGCTTTTGCTTTTATTGCTAACTCTTGAAAAAACTTAACCGCCTCTTTATCACTCCAAGCAACTTTGGTTGCTTTAAATAAATTACCAATTGCATTATTAGCATACTGGGTAAAAACAACAAACTGATTAGCAATAGGAATTTTACCAAGAGGCATTTGGTAAACCCTTCCTGAAATATAATTTACCTCTTTTGAAAACTCTATTCCAATTCTTTCTTTTAAATCATTACTAATTGGTGCGCCTTTTAAATAATTTAACATTGCATTAAATGAGGCGGGACGAATTAAATATTCTTCAGAAAAAGTGATGTTTAAAGTTAATAACTTAATGAAAGGATTAATCAAACTTATTTCATTAGCAAAAATACTCTGACCTTTTCCTGTTAGTGAGTAGTAAAAAGCCAATGCCTTAAATTTATCTAAATTTTTAGATAAACCAAAAAATGAAGCTAAATCTGTGCCAATGGTGTCGATGTATCCTTTTAATGTGTTTCTAAAACCCAAAAAAGGCAAGGTCGTTGCCATTGGCTGAAGAGTGTTTAAAAGAGTAAATATTGTATTCCAACCCAATGTTAAGGTATAGAAAATAGATTTTGGGGTAATACCTAAGTTATCAACAAACTTAATTAAATTCTTATCATACTTAATATATCCATTTTTAATTTCCTCAGCAAATAGTTCTCTTAATTTTTCTGATTGAGAAAGTTGAGCGATTGTTTCATCCGATAATTTAAACGTTTTCACTCCGACATTAAATTTATTTTTCACCATCTCACCAAATGCTTCTACCACCTCATACAATCCTTTAACAACGCTGCCTGCTGATTTTAATACTCTATCTTTTGGTAAAATCCCAGCTGCCTCCCTCCAGCGATTTAATACTGCTTCTGCGGCATAATCAAGTTTACCTCCTGAAAGCCCTGTTTGTTGAAATAAAAAGTCATAAATATAACGAGAGGTTAAGCGTTTGGTTACCCGAGCATAACTTTTCCACACCTCAACTAAATCATCTGAGAATATTCCACCAAGCCCGATATCCTCCAACTGTCTTTTAAACCAAAATCTAACATCTTCATTTATCGCCTTTTCTTTCTCAAGCAAAGCCTCAAGAATTGGTTTTTGAAGCAAGTGAGGAGCAACATATTTATCAAACTCAGGGATTGGATTTTTACCTGAAGCAGTTCGCAAAATATTAATTGTCTCCAATATTTTTTTATATGATAAAACATAATCTCTTAAAAGAGTAAGTTCTTTAGCCGTAAATTTATCATTAACATAAGCTGGATTAAGAATTAACGCTCCATCTTTTCTTATTACTTGATCAATATCCCTTACTCTTTTTTTGAAAAAATCATTAGTCTCAATAAATGAAACAAACTTATTAACAGTCTCAGAAAGATTTTCGTTTAAGTAATGCCATTTATTGATTGCTACAGCAACTTTTCTCATTTGATTGGAATTGAAAAAAGAAGAATAGCCTTGTGTGTGAGTAAAGAAATCAAGTATCATTGATGCTCCTTGAGTTAACCTATTGGTTGGTTCATCTTTAAAAATATTTCTTAAATCAATTGTGTCTTTAATCTCTTGTTTTAAAAGATTATTAAAGTGTTCAATAGCAACGTGTGGAGAAACGTTTTTATCTTGTAATGCTCTATACCAGTTTTGGATTTCCTCTTGAAAGTTAATTTGAGTTTTACCAAATATTGCTTCAGCTTCCTCTTTTTCTATTGGTTTATTTTCCACGACCCCAAGAACCTCTTTTAATGTTCTTTGAACCATTTTATTATCCGATACCTCAGAAACTAATTTTTTTGCTTCCTTAGTATCACCCGCAGCAACTGTTTTTTGAAACTGATTAAACTTATTTAAATTTAAAAATTCACTCAAAGCAATATGAGTTGGTGCTTCCACTTGTTTGACATCTGGTTTTATTGCGTCTAAAATAACAGTTTTATAATCAAATTCAACTGGTGGACGAGGAAGTTTTTCTTTTTCTACCAACTTCATTGCTATATCTAATACCCCACTTTCAAATTCACCAACTGGAATATTAAATCCACGATTTCTTAAATCTTCAGCAATCTCATCTAATTGAAGCAAATTATTTTTTTTAGCATATTTATTATATGCTTCTCCTATTTTGGTAATATCATCTACCTTATTTTTAAGAAGATTATAAATTCTATAATATGATTTTAAGCTTTTTTCATACCCTCCTATTTGATTTAATAAATTTTGTTTCATCTCATAATCTAAAACCGCCATCTGATAATCTTCAATCTCTCTAATATTTTTTACCATATTAGCCAAACCATCCAGTATCTTTTCTCTATTTACTTTATAACCCATCTTCTCCAATTGTGAAACTACTTTATCAAGCTCGACTATTGGAAGTTTTCTGTTATACAAATCATCATAAAGCTTAGGGCTTGAGGCTAAACTTTGTGCTTCTTTTAAAAATGTTTCCTCTAAAGTTTTAAATAAAGTATTTTCTGGTAAAAGACCTTTTGGTGCAAAAGCAACATTGTCTGAAGGGGTTATCAAACTTTCAAGCGGACTTGTTTTTTTTACAGTAATACTAACAATTTCTGGGTATTTTTTAAAATCAGCCCCATATTTTTTAATAACCTCTCTCCACTCCGGTGAAGCAAAAAACTCTCTAACACTACTGTCAATTGCTTTTTTACCTGATAAAACCTCATAGATATCTTTTGATTTAACTGAAATTGTCTCCTCTCCCTGTCTTGTAATTCCAATTAAAGCCTGTGAAACATTACTCTCAGTTAATATCTTCTTATTAAAATTAGAAGAAACTGCTTCAAAAGCGTTTTTCATTGGTGTAGTTACTGCTTCTTTAAGTTTATTTGTCACAGATGAAATCGCTTTACCTACTAAATGAAAAGTAATTCCTGAAACAAACATCTCACCAGCATAAGAAACTCTTTTAGTTAAATCATCTTTAAAATCGTGTTCGGCTGGGTTGTATAAAAGTTGAGTGTCTTTAACAAAAGACAAGCCAGCTCTTAACAGCGGATTACCAACTGGTGTTGGCACAATTGATGGAGCAAAAAATTCGGCAGTGTCGTATATAAACTTAGAAACACGGCTTTTTTTTTCAAATGCTTTTTTCTTTTGTTCAGCCTCTTTTTTAAAAATCTCTGTAGCGCTTTTCTCAAATGGAGCTTGCATTATCTCAATATCTTTGTCTGAAATAATAATATCAGGAAGGAGTTTCCCCAAGCCAATTGCTTTTGAGGTAAAATAAGAAAGATTAGCACCCAATTTTTTAAATCCGCTTTTTATTCCCTCAAGAATAGAGTTTCCCAAATCAGTAGCCTCCCCCACAAAATCTTTTTTTAACCTTATTGATTCTTCCTTCAAAGCACTCTTTATATTATTGATAAACTCTTCTAAAACACTTTTTTCTTCTTTAGGATAAGGAATTCTTTCAACTGGCAAAGTGCCTTTTTTATACTGTTCAAATACTTGCTTGTTTTCGGGGGACTGAGCATCAAAAAAAACATCCTTTGCTACTGATTTTATTTCATCTAATGTTGGATATGCCATATTACCATTTCCACTTACCAAAATCACCAGCAATCATTGCTGATTGGGCAATAACAGTGGCTAATTCAGTATCCCCGTTTGTCAATTGACCAATTTCTTTTAACGCTTTAGCAAACTCTTGTTTAGATAGCAACTTATCTTTATTAGTATCATATTTTGCTAAAATATTAACTGCTTGAGGTAGAACTTTATATAAATTTACACCTAATAAAGTTGCTCTTTTTTCATAAATTTGCAGTTTTCTAAGCTCATCCATTAACGCATCACTTTCTTTTTCCCTTCCTAATTTTTCTCTTTCTAACCCTAATTTAGCCAAACTAAGTTCTTTTTCATTTCTTATTTTTTCAGCTGTCAAATCAAGTTCTTTATTCTGTAAGTCAATTAGGGCTTGCTGATAATACTTTTGCCAATTTAATTTCTCCTGGTCAGTTTTAGCATCTAATATATCTTTTGCTGCTTGTCTAATTAAAGCATCCTGTTGTTGTTTCAAACTGGCAATTTTTACATTTATATCAGCCAACAGCGATAATCCACTTTGTTTGGCTTTTTCCGCCTCAATCATTACCTGTTGAACGTCTTTTGATTTTTCAGCAGCAATTTTTTCCTGTTCAATATTATATCTCTCAGATAAATCAGAAAGCTTTTTATCATATGCTCTACCAATGCTTCTTATCAAAGCTGCATCAAAACCTTCAGTTGGTGAAAAACCAGAAGCAGCAGCCGCTTGTGCTTGTTTTCCCATCTCTTGAGTTTTTTCTTGTTTAATATACTCTTCCTCTCGTCTTTGTCTTGACTCCAATTGAGCCGCCAGTTTATCGTATACATTTTGAATTAAAGGAATAAGATTTAAATACTGTTGCTTTGTTTCTTCTGGATTTATTTGACTTGTTAACTGACCTAATCTATTAATAGCATCATTAGTAGTTGGACTATAAACATTTCTCAAATCATTAACTATTTTATTATAATAATCCTCATAAGACATACCGCCAGTTAGAGATGATATTGGTTGATTGTATGATGAAGAAGGAGAAGAAGAAAAATTACCACCGCCACCTTTCATTCCTTGAAGAATAGACATAACTTTTTGCGGGTCAGCCCCATACATTGATTGAACAAAAGTTTGTTTTAGTATTTCATTTGCTTGCTGTTCTGAAAGATTGATCCCCATCTCCCTTGCTCTATCTTTAATAATTGCAGTATTCCAACCGATAGTAGCCATATATAATTTATTTTTTAACTAATAATTTAGAAGTCGTATCTACTTTATAATCATAGACTTTTATTGGGTTTTTGTCAAGTAATATAAACAAATCCTTTTGTTCGTGTTCTGGTTCATAATCAGCTGTAAAGACATCTGGTGCATCTTTATCAACTATTTCTCCTTTTTGATTATACCATTTAACTGGTTTCCAATTAACAACTATTCTATCAGTCTCATTTTTATCACCAATCCACATATTAAGATGCTCTTCTGGGTGAATGCGACCATCTATCGTGCCTATAATCTCTCCTGTTTGTTTTTTGTAAAAGATTATCATAAGATTATTATAACTTATAAATCGACTTTATTTTTATATAACTTCACATAAAAAGTAAAAGTATCACTAACTGAAACAGTATTTAAATTAATCCCATAAATTAAAAGTCTTAAATAATTAGTATCAGTGTATACTGAAGTAAAAAATAAAGCCACATTGCCATATTGACTTGTTTCTTCAGCGATTAAATTAGGTTTAATTTCATTATAAAAACTTCCTTTTATATAAACTGTATAAAAAGGATAATGTCCTAAACCGTGATAAATATTATCAACTGTATAAGTAAAACTTAATGGAGGAACATTTAAAGTTACTTGTTTTGTTTGAATAAGAGAAGAGTATTTTAAAGTTAAATAATCAGAAGAAAAATATAACCGGTGAGGATTAGTCTCGGTTAAAGCGTTATAACCTTCTCTTGAAATAATCATTTTATATGCCATATTTTTTTAAATAAAACTTTCAAATAAAAATATTTTTAAATACACGGTAAAACTTGAATTAATATAATTATTAAAAGAAATGTAAACTTTAGTATTATCAGCTGATACTTCTTCGATTGAATAACCATCTATATATTCGGCTGTATAAGTTCCTAAAGTATAAACATAAATACTGCCGCTTTTTTTTGAAAAAACATACACAGATGGAATATAAGATAAATTATGATTAAAATTAAAATTTTGATTATTTGTATTTGCTGTCAAATTAACAGAAGCCGACAACACACTAACAATTTTAAAAGTATTGTATAAAGAATGAAAAATAAAATTATTAGGATTAGTTTCAGTTAAAACATTCTTTCCACTTTTTGAAACGGCAATAACTTGTGTCATACTTGATTATCATAAAAAATAATGTAATACCCAGAAATTGATGAACTACCAAAGTTTCTAATATAAACATTTGAACTATTAACTCTCAAAGCACAAGAAACTGAAGGAGACCTTTGACCATATATGGTATATACTTTTGAACCAATTGTAACAAATGCTAAAGCAAAGGGCACATAGCCTAAATTATGAGGAATTGAAATTTCAGTGTTTCCTCCAACACTAAAAGTCCCTCTTACTTTTTCTTTTATTAAAACCCAATCTTGGTCGGCATACAAAGCAAAACGGTCGGGATTGTTATCAGTTAAAGCATTATATCCTGGTAAAGAAACTCTAATTGTTTGTGCCATAGGTTAAACATTGCCAATTACTATTCTGGGATGTGAGCCATCGTGTATAATAATCCGATTATTTACTCCATCAAGCATTACATATCCTGTTCCACTACCAACATTTACTTGCGCTGTTAAAGTAGAAGTAATAATCTTATCAGCAGAGACATTACTTATTTTAGCATTTGTTATTGCTGCATCTTGTATTTTAGCTGTGGTTATTGCTGCATCTTGTATTTTAGCATTTGTTATTGCTGCATCCTGTATTTTTGCTGTTGTTATTGCCCCATTCTGTATTTTAACATTTGTTATTGCTGCATCTTTTATTTTAGCTGTGGTTATTGCTGCATTTTGTATTTTAGTAGTCGAAACCGCCCCATCTCCAATTTTATCAGTAGTTACTGCCCCATCTCCAATTAAATTTTCCAAAATCCCACCATCTTCAATTACTCCATCCACCCACTGAAGGGAATAGGGAGCTTTAATTACTGGTGCAAGACTGCTATAATATTTCGTCCAATCATAAATTACCATATTATTTTTTATTTCTTAAATAACTTGGTGCGCCATACCAAGCCTTATAACCCTGCTCATCTAATATCATTTTTGCAACTAAAGCATTTTTTAATGGATTGTCCATATCATCAAAAGTATTAATATTATATTTCTTAAATTTCTCTGGATACCTTCTTTTAAAATCATAAAAAGTATTTGAATTTATTTGAAATAATCCCCTATCAACAGAACCATCTTTGTTAATATTAATTGCTTTTGGATTCCAAGAAGCGTTTTCACCTTTTAAAACCAGTCTCATATTATCTGCCTCATCTTTAAAAACATAATCAATAATTGAAGAAATTACCTGCTTTGGATAAGATATCTTTTCTTCATAAGATTTTTTAGAAGGAATATTTTTAACAACAACTTTGTCATTTAGATTTTCAACTACTGGTGTTTTAATATTTTCATCTGGTATCGGACTTATCATATCGTCTGATTCATTAAAATCAAGACTCTCATAAACATCAGACAACCTTTTTATAACATAATCTTTAGCAATATCAAACCTTCTTAACATATCACCAAATGACATTTGTGATTTTTTCATCATAGTCTTTCCGATAAACTTTTAAATGATATAATAAATCCTTTAAACAATGGTCTTTCGCCAACCCCATTCCATTGTATCTTAAAAGAAATCTCTCTAAAAGCCTCAAGCTCATCGTAATTTATCCTACTGGTTGAATGATAACCTGAAATTGACAACAATGGCTTATAACTATTATTATAATCCACATCAGCATAAACTTCAATTTCCTGACCAACACCGGTAAATCCATAAATATTGTCAATTTTTTTATAAACCGTTGGATCATTAAAGAAGAAATATTTAGTGGTAAAGTAAGCCTGATAAGGAACTCCAGCATCTTTGCTTAAACTCTCATTAAACCGATAAACATAGCCATTGCTTGAACCAAAAAGAAGTCTTTTATCCCCTGATGAATCAACATAGTGACCAAAACAAGTAACATCGTGGGATAAACTCCAAAGCCACATCTCATCAATTAAAGCATCATAAACAAAAAGAGCATTTGTTTTTGTCACACCATCATAAGTAATGTTTCCTAAATAACAATAATATTTAAAATTAACCGCATAAGAAGTAATCTTTGAAGTATCAATACCATTTTTTAATATCTTTTTAATTATTGGATACCAACCAACCCCAATTGGAACGGTCTTTTGTCCATCGGTTTTGAAAAATCCTTCATTGGTTAAAAAGAAGTCTTCTCTTGTTTCCTCCATTGTCGCAATTGAACCATCGTATGGTGATAAGCCAAAAAGAATAAAAACAGATGATTCATTATAACGATAAATTCCCTCTTCTTTATAAATATTTAACCTGTCGTTAATATTGGTTAACTTAATAATATTTCCTTTATAATCCATATCAATTGTTCTGTAATTAGCAGATGAAATATCATCATCAACAATAGTAAAAGGGCTGGCGGGAGAAGTCCCTTTGTTAACATAATCAATTGAACTCCAAGAAATTCGTGAGCGGTGGAAATCTGGGGGATAATAAGAGTTTCCAACATATACTCTTCGGTGATAAGTAGTAATTGTTTTAGCTCGATGGGGAACAACTACGTCTGTGCCTGAAGTATAATTAGTGTTGGTAAAAGCGTTGCCATTATATTCTATGTAATATCCAGCCGATGATGTTTGGTCAACGATATGAACCTTACCTGCTAAAACTGTTGCTTCTGGTCTATTAAAATTAACTGAGTGAGTATATAAAGAAGAACCCCAAGAGGAGGCAGAGTTTGGGTCAACCGCATAGATTTTATTTGATGAAAAGCGAATTAACTTTTTACCAAAAGATGGATTGGGAAATTTAACATAAACAAGTGATTTAACAGGAGAGTTATCAGGATTATTTAAAAACACCTCATAACCATACCTTACTCTTTTTGCACCAAGTTTTGGTGAGTAAAAATTTACCAAATCCAATAACTCATCATCTTTTAGCAAAACAGGATTAACTCGGCGGTTAACAGAGCTAAAATTGAAAAATGGATATTTGTTATTGGTTTTGTTACTATCCATATTATTCTACCAACTCAACATTTTGCGGATGACGAGATGATAATCTTTTTATATAAGAAATAAACCCTTTTAAAGCCCCATAAGAATCATCTCTCAACGCCCGATAAACTTCAAAGTTTTTGTCTTTTAAATAACACTTTGCCAAAGCATAAGTAACAAACATAACTGAATGGTTAACAAAAGGATAAGGTAAAGTGTCAGTTTCGGCTGATAAGGTTGAAACAGAGGGAACATACCAAACTCTTAAAATAGCACCCGCTGATAATTGTTTTGACAAAACAATTTTTGAGGTAGTGCCATCGTTATAAATAAAATACCCAGCCTCAACAACTGAACCAACTGGCTGACCCATACTATCAACTGAGACTAAGGTTAAAGAATTAGGAAAGGTTGAACCGTTATCATAAGAGATTTTAACCGCTTTCTCCATTAAAAAATCAGCGGGTAAATCATATTCTTTAGCTGTTGTTAAGGTAATATCATAATATTTTAATAAAAATCTTTTCGTTGCTACCGACAACTCTGTTTGAGCAATCCCTAAAAACTCATTTAAAAAGTCAGAAACCTCATCATCTGATACAAACTGTCTTTTGCTATCACCAAAAAGAGACAAAACCCTATCAATCAAGGTTC
>Ga0308409_1001033_pt1 | contig 13649 bp, 8 predicted proteins | sample HotsprSampleMSe4_FD_203469 | JGI IMG/M metagenome (GOLD analysis project Ga0308409, IMG submission 203469) | Hot spring phototrophic mat microbial communities from Mushroom Spring, Yellowstone National Park, Wyoming, United States - 20060912_MSe4 ... | reverse complement strand
CTTTTTCTTTATGCCGATTTGATAGCTTCATCAATAAGTCGTATAAATTTGTTCCAATTAAAGTAAAACTTTCTTCAATATTCTTTAAAAAAATATATTGAACGCCGAATTGCGCATCTAACAATCCGCCAAAATCGCGTTTAAGATGAAATTTTTTTTCAAAAGCGGAATGTTTAACTAATTTTTTTCGCATTAAATCAATTTCATATGCAAAATAATTTTTATCTTTGCTCTTAACGACATTTGCATATTCCATTAAAAAACTATCAAATAAAATTTTATCTCCGCAAATAAATCTCAACTTCGTCAAAGCTTGCAATTCCCATATTCTCGAGCGCTTTTTTAAATATTTTACGGCTTCGGAAAAAGTCCAAACCATTTGGGAGCTTTTTCCCTCGGGTCGCAATCGCAAGTCAAATTTAAATTCCAAGAATTCATTTGCAAGAAATTTGCAAAATAATGAGCCAAACTCTTGAGCTTTTTCAAAATTGCATTCGTCGGAAGCGATTATTAATAAATCTATATCAGATCCAAACGTCATTTCGCAAGAGCCAAAACTTCCTAAACCGGCGATAAAATAATTTCCAAAATTTTCGTAATTAATAGCTATTTTTTTTATCTTTGCTTCTACAAATTCGCTCAATATTTTAGAACAACTTAATTCGTCCTCCATATCATTTGCAAATCTATAAGATAGATAAAATAAAATTTGTTTGTCATTTAAATTTTCAAGAGACAAATTTTTATAATTCAAAAAAACAGTTCCGCTTAACAATAAATCTTGACAAAATTTATCGGTCGTCAAACAATAAACTCCAAGCTGTGAAAAGGCGCATAAGCGCATAAAACTTTCCAAAACAAATTCATCATCGAGAAAATTATACAGTTGAGACGGAAAAATAAACGAACGAACAATTTTAGCGAAAGCTTCTACAATAATATCTGGATAAGAAAAATTTTTCAATAATTTCCAAAAATTATTTTCAATTTTTTCAAAAGCTTTACTTGTAGATTTGTCAAAAGACTTATTCTCAAATATATCTTTCCCAGTTTTCAAGAAATTATAATTTCGCTCGGCTTTCTTCAAATCTTTAAAGTTTATTTTTTTTAACTCGAAATTTTTGTAATCTTGACCAACGATTGAATTAAATATCGATTTAATTTCAGCTCGAGATTGATTTAGCGTTTTCCAAAAATCTTCGGCGTTTTCAAATTGAAAATAAAAAGCCATTTTTGTTATAAAACTATCGTCTTGCGGAATTTCATGAGTTTGAATATCGTTCATCAATTGCAAGTAATGTTCTATTTTTCTGTAAAAAGCATAATTTTCGGCAAAGATAATCGCTTCTTTTGCGGCTAATTTTTTTAATCTTGAAAGCGCCGCGATAGCCTTTAAGGTATTTGATGTTTTTAAACTATCGTCCTCTTTTCCATATACTAACTGCAAAGCTTGAACTGAAAATTCTATATCTCTAATTCCACCTGAAAAAAGTTTTACGTCTTTTTTTTCTTTGACCTTTTTTTCAATATCATATTTCATTTTTGCAACTTGTTCAAAAGGCGAAAGAAACAATGATTGATTAAAAACATATGAGCGAACAAATTTATAAAAAAAGTTATACAAACTTTTATCGCCGCATACAAAATCTAATTTTAGCAACATTTGACGCTCCCATAATTCCCCTCTTTTTTCGTAATAATTTATATAATCCCATACGCCCCCGCATATCGGAGAATATTTACCTTCCGGACGCAATCTAAAATCGACTCTATAAAGATAACCGTAATCTGTATTTTCGCTCGAAAATATTACGAACAGTTGCGCCGTCTCGCTTAGAAGCTCGCTGTAATATTTTGTCGAATCTTTAATTTCAATCTTGTAATCTTTTTCATAGAAAAGCAACAAATCGACGTCGGAACTATAATTCAATTCTCCGCCCCCAAGTTTTCCTAACGAACACAAAGCATATTTCCAATCGATTTTATTTTTAAGCTCGTATTTTCTATCAATCTCTTCAACGCATATTTCAAAACAAACTTTCAATAGTACCTTCGCTAAAATTGAAATTTGACTCAATGTTTTTTCTAAAGAATCCAATCCTAAAATATCTCTCGCTCCAATTTTTAATATTTCCCTTCTTTTAGCCAATCTAAGAAGCTTTAATTTAGTTTCTAATTTTTTATAATTTTTTAACGATGAAATTATATAGTTATAAAACTTTTCTTCGTCTATTTCTTTTTTAAGTTCGTTAAGATCGGTTAAAATGAAAAAATATTCCGGATTTAAACTTATTACTCCTGTCAAATAGTCGCTATATGCGGAAATTCCTATCGCTATTTCAAGATAATGCGGATAGCTTACGCAATTTTTTAAAAATATTTTTTTTTCTAACGACGATTCAAAAATTCTAATAAAATTATTAGTCGTTTGTTTATCAATATAAAAGCGATTTGAAATAGCTTTCAAACGTTTTTCTAAAATCTCAAATTCGCTTTCGGTTAAAAAGCCTACGGCGTGCTTCTCCAGATATAAAATTAATTCGCTTAATGCTTCTATATTGTTTTGGAAATAATCCAATTGCAAAAATTTTTTTTACAAAATTAAACATTTGCAAATTGAAATGCTAATATAGAGAAAAATAGAATAGCTTATAGAGCTTTCTTCATATTTATCAATTAAAGAAATGCGTAAAATAATTTACAACAAACTATCAAACATGATTAAAAGGAAAAAAAATTGAATTTTATATCTCTTTTTTCTTTTGTTAAAGGATTGTAATATTAAATAATTAAAAAAATTAGCCAACAAATATTTTTAACAATTACTAAGATGAATTAAATGGGCGGGATAAAAAATTTATATTAGAAAAAATATTAACAGTTTAAATATTAAAATTTCTCATCCCGCGAAAAAATTATTTTTATTTATTATTGAAATCGCGAACTTCTTCTAAGTTGAGCTTCAAATCTACTTGTGCCTGTTCGCATTGTAATTCTAAATTTTCCAATTCCAGAATTTGAATCAAAAAACTTTTTTCCGTCTTGCGCTTTTTCAAAGCAGAATTGTTCTGTAGTTTGTAAAGTTCCTCCTCCGCCTGTAAAATCTAAAAAGCCGTTATAACTTTGATTAGGAATAGTTAAATTTACTTTCTGTCCATCCACTCTTGGCAATGTTTTAACTTTGCCTAAAGTAGGCGTTCGTAGTAACAGAGTGTCCCCCAAACCGCGTTCTACTATCATTGTATCTCCTTCTATACTTCTTTTTTCCGTTAAAATTGGATTTCCATTTTGATCTAAAGGAACCCAAAAACTTCCAGCTCCGATTAAATATTTGCCAATAAATTCTGCAACTGTAACAGGTTGAATTTCATCTTTATTGTCTTCTTCGCAAGATGAAAGAAAAACAATCAGTAATGGAACAAATAAAAACAATAAAGCTTTTTTTTTAATAATTCCTCCTTTTTTTTCCTACTCGTATGGCTTTTCGGTTTCGCCCCGTTTTTTAATGTGGTAGCTGGTCTCCACAAATTATTTAAATCATTTTATTTCATTTTTATTTTTATTTTACTTTATATATTAAAATCTCATTATTAAATAAACTTTAAGTCACATTTATTAACTAAACATTTTATAATTTTTTTAAGTTCAAATTTTTTATTTTTTTAATGATATTTGATAAATTAAAATTATAAATAATTAAATTAATATGATAATTAAATAATTGTTAATTTTAATAGTAATGAATACCTAAACTGATAAAATTATAATTTTTAAGCCTATATTAAATTTCGACAATTAAAATTTAGTTGAAAATAAATAAAAATTGAATAGAGTCTAAAAAAATACAAAAATAAAAAACACATTTTAAGATGATTATCATTATAATTTATACATAGTATATTAATTAAAAAAAATTTGAAAAAAGTATTTAAAGATATTTTCTAATACAATAATAATAATGAATTAAAAAAAATGTAATTTTTGTATGAACGAATAATAGAAATAGAAAAAAGATATAATACCCTTATAAACTTTTTATTTTCATAAGCAAAACGGAAAACTATGTCAAAAATAAAAGAGATTAAAAAAATTAATTCAAATTTATCTAAAGCGTCATTTAATGTCTTTGAAAAAATGATTATGTTGCTTTAATTAGGTTTTATCTAAGAATACCAAAAAATTTCAGATTTTATTATATAACACTAAATTAAGCCTATAAATTTGGACATAAAAAGAATCTCAAAAAATATAAAATTAAAATTACGGAAAGAAGTTGAATTAAGTGGATATGAATAATATGCGTATCATTCAAAATGGAATACATAACAAAGGAAATTATGATTTTAAATATAAAAATTTAAGAATGCAGTAATTAAAGAAAAATCAAATAAAAAAATTGTTGTTAGTATTAGTTTTTTTTGAGACTTTTAAATATTATTAATTGATTTTTTTATATACATAGCTATTATTGAACAAAATACTTTTAAGTAAAAAAATGAATTACTGATCTTAAGCTATTTTTATCTTTTGATAATTTAACTTAACTTTATCTTTAACTTTTGAAAATATCAATTTAAATATCTATTTTATTATGAAACAATATTTTGCAATTATAATTTTAATAATAATTTTTAATTCTATTTTAACTTCACAACAAAAAAAATTTTTAACGAAGAGCCAAGTATAAAAGTTTATTTTAATCGTAAAAGATTTCGAAAAATTTCAAATGTTATTTTTAGGTAAGTGGACAGCCGAAATATCTGATAAAAAAAAATATATATTATTCAACGACTCCATTTACATTTTTTTAATAAATAATAAGATTGAATTTAACAAAAATAATTACTCTAATATAAAACTTTTAAATTCGACAAATAAGGAATTGATCAAATCTTTGCCTTCAGAATTTTGTTTTTCTCTTTTTATTTTGTTAATTCCAGAATTGAACAAGTCGAATTTTCGTTGGTTTATAAAAATTTCCACATTCAATTATTCAAAAAATTTAAATAATATAAAAAACATACGAACCTTTAAGTCAATTAAAATTTTAGAATGCTGCTTTTCAGGAACAATCTTTAAAGCTCGATTTATTGGATCGATTGATTCTTTTGAAATAAGGGGAGAACTCAAGAAATGTCAAACATTATCGGCGCCGTTGCGAAGTTCTAATTTTGTATGGAACATTTCAAACGATACGATTTATTTTTCTGGAGCAGGCTGGGGACACGGCAAAGGGATGCGTCAAAGCGGAGCAATAGGCAGAGCCCACAAAGGGTTCTCTTACAAAGAAATTCTATTCAGCTATTATTGCGGAACTCAATTAATTAAAGCTTATAAATAAATAAGGAGATTTTACAATGGCAAAAAATTTAAAAGATTTTTCATCTTGGAAAAATTTGAAATCTTTAAGAAAAAAAATGGAAAAGAAATCTCTTCGCGAATTATTCGAAAAAGACGAAAAAAGATTTGAAAAATTTTCGCTTAAAGTCGGCGGCATTTTTTTAGATTATTCAAAAAATTATATAGACGAAAAAATAATGAGCGAATTCGTTAATTTAGCAAAAGAAACTAAATTAAAAAATTTGATTGAAAAAATGCGAGCTGGCGAAAAAATTAATCATACTGAAAATCGCTCCGTTTTGCATATTGCTTTGCGAAATAGAAAAAATGCCCCTATATACATCGATGGAAAAGACGTTATGCCTGAGATAAACAGAGTATTAAATCATATGAAAGAATTTTCCGAGCTGGTAAGAAATGGCAACTGGCGCGGATGTACAGATAAACACATTACCGACATCATAAATATAGGCATCGGAGGAAGCGATTTAGGACCCGCGATGGTTGTTCAAGCTCTAACTCCGTTTGTAAAAAACGATTTAAAATTTCATTTTGTTTCTAACGTCGACGGATCTCATATAGCCGAAACATTAAAAAAAATTAATCCTGAAACTTCGTTGTTTATAATTTCTTCAAAAACTTTCACGACTCAAGAAACTTTAATGAACGCTCATACGGCTCGTTCTTGGTTTTTATCTCAAATAAACGACGAGTCGGCAATATCGAAACATTTTGTCGCCGTATCGACTAACGAAAAGGAAGTCGCAAAGTTCGGCATTGATACAAGAAATATGTTCGAATTCTGGGACTGGGTTGGCGGAAGATATTCGTTATGGTCGGCTATTGGATTGTCTATAGCTTTAGCGATCGGATTTGAAAATTTTGAAAAGTTGCTTGAAGGAGCTCATTTAATGGACGAACATTTTTTTATGGCTCCTTTTGAAAGCAACATGCCTTTTATATTAGCGGCTTTAGATATTTGGTATAATAATTTTTATGAATGCGAAAGCAGAGCAATTCTACCTTATGATCAATACTTGTCTCGCTTTCCGGCTTTCTTGCAACAATTAGATATGGAAAGCAACGGCAAGAGCGTCGATAGAAACGGAAAATTTGTCGATTATCAAACTGGACCAATTATTTGGGGAGAAGTAGGAACAAATGGACAACATGCTTTTTATCAATTAATACATCAAGGAACCAAATTAATTCCCTGCGATTTTATCGCTCCAATCAAAAGTCAAAATCCCATAGGCGAACATCATAAAGCTTTAATTTCTAATTTCATAGCTCAAACTGAGGCCTTGATGAAAGGAAAAACTGAAAAAGAAGCTAAAGAAGAATTAAAAAAACAAGGACTCTCGTCTTCTGAAATTAAAAAACTTTTGCCTTATAAAATTTTTCTTGGCGGCAAGCCAACAAACACGATTTTCATAGACGAAATTAATCCTTTTAATTTAGGCTCTTTGATCGCTTTATATGAGCATAAAGTTTTTGTCTGCGGCGCAATATGGAATATTAATTCATTCGATCAATGGGGAGTCGAATTAGGAAAGCAACTTGCGAAAATTGTATTGCCCGAACTTGAAAAAGGATCCGAAACTAAAGAACACGATTGCTCGACAAGAGGTTTGATAGATTACTTTAAAATGAAATTTTACGAATGAATAAATGAATAAGCGCATAAATGCATAAAAACTCATAATAAAAAGCTCGCCTAATCGCGAGCTTTTTTTGCTATTAAAAGATTTAAAAACGTTTCTCTTTAAACAATCTTTAAGCAATTTTCTAAATCCATCAAAATATCTTCTGGATTTTCAAGTCCGCAAGCTATTCTTATTCCGCCTGGATGAATTTTATATTCTGCAAGTTTGTCCAAAGGAACCACGCAATGAGTCATAGACGCAGGATGCTCAATTAAAGTTCTTGTATGCCCTAAGCTTACCGCTAATGTCATGGTGTATGCGTTGTCGGCGGCGTAATTCATAAATTTAATTCCTTTTTGCTTGCTATCTTCGGCGTCTTTCCCTTTCAAAGCAAAATAAATCATCGAGCCGGGAGCAAAATTTCCAGCGTAATCTTTCATCTGTTTCTTAGCGACGTTATAAAATTTAAAGTTTGGCAATCCTGGATAATTTACAAATTCTACTTTCGGATGCGAATTTAAATATTCTGCCAATTTAGTTGCAGTAGCTACCATTTGTTTTTGTCTGATATGCAAGCTTGGCAAGCCGTAGGTTAATATCGCCCACGCGCTTTTTGTATTCAAAACTCCTCCAAAATCTTTTCTATACAGCAACAATATATCGCGATATTCTTTTGGACCTATTACTACTCCCCCCATGTCGGTTCCAAATCCGCCGATTCCTTTAGTAAGCGAATGAACGACAAAATCGGCTCCATATTCAATTGGTCTTTGGCAATATGGAGTTGAAAACGTATTATCTACAACAATTTTTATTTTATTGTTTTCATCTCGAGTTTTATTAATTTCATCGATAATTCTTCTAACTTCCGCTATATCGATTATTTCAAGATTAGGATTGCAAGGCGTTTCAAAATAAACAGCTTTTACATTATTATTAATAACGCTTCTAATATTTTCTGCGTTAGTCAAATCGATTCTATGAACTTTTATTCCAAATCTTGGATACCAATTATTAAGCAAAGAAATAGTACATCCGTATAAAGTTTCATGAGCGATAAGCTCGTCTCCTGTTTTTAATAAAACTCCCAATATTTCGGAAATAGCCGCCATTCCGCTTGAAAAAGTTACGGCAATCTCTCCTTTCTCTACAAATGCCAGATTTTCTTCTAGGATTTCTTTGTTTGGCTCTCCTAATCTGTCGTAAATATAAATAGGCTCTTTCTTTTCGTCGGCTTTATTTAAATTCGCGAATTCAAGAAATCCTTCTGCTCCGCGCTCAACTGAATCTAATCTAAAGGTTGTCGACGACGAAATTGGAGCCGTAACATGATGCGTGAACACCCACTTTGATGTAACGTTTTTGCCATAAATAAAACGAGTCTCCATAGAATATTTTGACTCGTCGATCTGATTTTGTTTTTTTTCTTCCATAATACTCCCCTAAATTTGTTTTTGTAAGTCAAGCGATTAATTTATTTCATTTCATAGCATTATTTAAATCTTCAATCAAATCTTCAATATCCTCTATGCCTAAAGAAAAACGAACTAAACTTTTTGTTATTCCTATTTTAAGTTTTATTTCTTCAGATACGCTGCCATGAGTCATTTTAAAAGGAAAACAAACCAAACTTTCTACTCCGCCTAAACTTTCGGCTAATGTAAATATCTTTAAGTTTCTTAAAATTTTACGAGCTAAATTTTCATCTTCAAAATCAACGGATACTATGCCTCCGTAAGCCTTCATTTGAATAAAAGCTTCCCGATATTTTTTATTATCTTTGAAATTAAGCGGATAATAAATTTTTTTCAAACCAAGCTCATCCTTCATATAATAATAAAACTTCTCCGCATTTTCGCAATGAGCTTTCATTCTTATAGACAAAGTCTTTAACGATCTCAGCAAAAGCCAACAATCAAAGGGCGACGGAATTGCTCCTGTTGCATTTCTGTAAAATTTAAATTTTTCGTATAAGTATTTTTCTTTGGTAATTATAGCTCCGCCTATTACGTCCGAATGTCCGCCAATATATTTTGTCGAGCTATGAACTACGATATCGATTCCATATTCAAGCGGATTTTGCAAATACGGCGACATAAACGTATTATCAACGACGCTAAGAATATTATTTTTTTTTGCGAACTCGGATAATTTTCTTAAACTTAAAATTTTCAACAATGGATTTGTGGGAGTTTCGACAAAAATTAATTTTGTGTTTGAAGAAATTTTATTTTCTAAAATATCAATTTCTTCTATGTCAAAGTATTTAACATTTATTTTATATTCGGAAAAAATTTTGTCAAAAATTCGACTGGCTCCGCCGTATATATCGCGACAAGCTAAAAGCTCATCTTCAGGTTTCAATAATGAAATAATAGCGTGTATTGCTGCCACTCCAGAAGAAAAAGCTAGACAATAATCCCCTTTTTCAAGTTTTGCCAATACCTGCTCATACATCCTTCGAGTTGGATTATCAGTTCGCGAATATGTATACCCTTTATGAATTCCGATATCGTCTTGTTTATAAGTTGTCGTCATATGAATAGGAGCGATTATATCGCTCGTAAATTCGTTTGGCTCTTGCGCGTAGTGAATAGCGTCGGTTGAAAAACCCATTTGCTATATCTCTTTTTATTTATTTCTGTTATTCAACGGCGATTTTTAATCGCTCAAATTATATATCCTCGAACAAATTCCTCAGAACTCATAATTTTTTTATTTTCTGGCTGAATTGACAATATTTGCAGCGACTTATCGCAACATCCTACAAACAAATCCTTTTTAGTTTGCATAAACTCGCCAATCTTCAGTTTAGGCTCTTCGACAACTTTAGCTTTGAATACTTTATACATTTTATCGTTTTTAATAAAAAATGCGCCTGGGTAAGGCGACAAGCCTCTTATCAAATTTCTAATATTTTCTGCGGACTTGTTCCAATCAATTTTGCAAATTTCTTTTGTAATTTTGGGAGCCAAACTAACTTCGGTTTCATTTTGTTTTGTAGGAACGACCGCGCCTTGCTCAATCAAATCAAGCGTTTCAATTAAAACTTCAGAACCTATAATTTTCATTTTTTCATATAACGAACCAAAATCGTCATCGTCGCATATTTCAATTTTTCTTTGCAATATTATATCTCCTCCGTCGACTTTTTCTTTTAAGAAAAATGTAGTAACTCCTGTTTCCTTTTCTCCATTAATTAAAGCCCATTGGATTGGCGCCGCTCCGCGATACTTTGGCAAAAGCGAGCCATGCAAGTTAATCGAGCCAAGTTTAGGAATTTCGTAAACAATTTTCGGCAAAATCCTGAAAGCTACAACAACAAAAACATCGGCATCGTAGTTTTTTAATGCAGTTATAAAAGTTTCGTCTTTTAAGCTTTCTGGTTGCAAAATCGGCAAAGAAAATTCTTTGGCGGCTTTTTTAACTTCAGATTCGATTAAGCGCAAACCTCTGCCTTGAGGCTTATCTGGAACAGTTACAACCGCGGCAATTTCTTTTTTCGATTCTATAATTCTCTTTAAACAAAAAAAAGCAATTTCTGGGGTGCCAAAAAAAATTACTCTCATTTTCTCGGTCTATAAATTTCGTAATCAATTTCAACTTCGCCGCGTTTTATCTTTAAAAGTTCTGGTTTTATTTTTTCTTTTAAATTTTTATCCAATCGATCTGTAAATAAAATTCCTTGCAAATGATCATATTCATGTTGAATAACGCGAGCTAATAAATCGTCCGCTTCGATCTTTTGTTCTTTCATATTGATGTCGTAATAAACAATTTCAATCGCTTTAGGTCTATTCACTTCGCCTCTTAAATTTGGCAAACTTAAACACCCTTCGTTAAAAGAGCTTATTTCGTCCGAAAAACTTTTGATAGTTGGATTTATGAATGTTATAGGCGTAAACTTTTCATAACCTTCTACATGCGAAATATCGACTATAAAAACAGATTTGTCTAATCCAACTTGATTTGCCGCAAGACCAATTCCATGAGCTTGTTCCATAGTTTTATACATATTTGCGATAAAATTAATTAAATCGTCGTCTATGTCTTTTATCGGCTTTGTTTTCTGTCTTAAAATTTTATCTCCAAAAACTCTTATTGGTATTATTCCATTTTCAATAATACTCGATTTCTTCAATTTCTTCCTCCATTATTTCGGCGTTTAATTCCTTATATAGATATACGGCAGACGAATAAAAATAAATTTTTACCGCAAATCTAAAAATAATTAATATTTGTTGAAGAATAAAGCTTAAAATAAAGTAAACAACTTTTTCTCTTGGCAAAAAATTAGCTGCTATATTATATACAATCGCTCCTAAGCCTCCAATTAACGCGACTATAAAAAAAACGGCAAATAAATCGATAAAATTATTATAAATAAATATATTCACTGTAGGAATTGTTTTTAATATTTTAGTTCTTTCTTGCAAAGCGACAAATAATTTAAAATAATCGGAATACATTGATACTACGCCGATAAAAAAAATGCTTAAGATAAACGAAAATGCGTTTAATAAAGCAAGAGTATAATCTGAAATCGATTCCGAAAAAATAATAATAAAAATTTTTTCAAAAATTTTAATCAATTCAAAAAAAATAAAATAAAATAAAAGGCTTAATAAAAATATTTTAAAAAACCTGAACCAATACTTTACGCCCCCATAAAAAAAATCGACAAAATGATTTTTTTTTGGATTATGAAAAACCGCTATTGTTCCTCCAATGTAAAACAACTGTATAAATACGTATATCCCCGACGCTCCATAAATCCAGAAAGGCAATACTTCAAAAAATTTATTATTAATTCTATAAAACTGCAAAAACCATAGGTAATCAAAATCAAACAACAAGTTTTCAGATTGAATAGAATTAAGCAAATTTTCAGTCAATAAAAAACTTATTGGCAACGTAAGAGCTATTGAAAATACAACGTTTGTCGCCCAAAAAAGCCAAACAAATTTAAAGTTTTTTATCAAATTCCAGAAACCAACATTCAATGCGTTATTGACCAACTTTTTCATCAAGCCGCGCTTCCTAATATTACAAATAAATTCTGCATCCAAAAAAACCAGTTTATAGAAAGAGCGTAAATAGCCAGGTAATTATTTTCTAACATATATGAATTGTCGGCGTAATTTAATTCAAAATAATTTTTTTTCTTCGGATCTATTTCAACTCTTATAGGTTTTGTTTTGACGACAAAATCTATCGTTTGATAAGCGGAACTTTCGTTTATTTCTTTCTTTATCGTATCGTTTTCCGTTATAAAAAATATTTCGGCAGGAAAATTTCCATCTTCCAATTTCAATATTGTAACTCTATAAATCGTATCGTTAAGTTTTAAAACCGACGCAAGTTTATAATCATATTTTTTTGACGTGTAAAGAACCTCTGAAATAAAATTTCTATATTTTTCCCCGGCTATTTTTGTCAAAGTCTCCTCGTTTAATAAAAATAAATTATTTTGATTCTTGATATAATTGAGAAGAGCTTTATTCAAAGAATCTCTTCCTATAATAACCTCTATGGTTCTTAATAACAATTCTGGTTTTCTGAAAAATGAAATCTCATAATTATAATCATTTTCTATAGCGTCGGAAGTCGACAATATGCCAGAACTTGTTGGATTGTACAAATAAATTTCGTTGGCTAATCTATCTGGATCGAAATAATAATTGCCAATCGAATAAACCAAAGGTATATTTTCAAAGCTAATAAATTTTAAGCCTGGCAAATAAAATTTTTTCACTCTGAAATATAATTTCTTTTTCGGAGTATTTTTTTTTAAATAATCGATTGTCAAAAAAGAAGAAATCCCTTTTAATTCCAATTCAATTCGCTTGTTTCTTTTATTTTTAATTTTAGTTAAAGAATTATAAATAATAGTTCTTGCGACATTATAATAAAATCCATAAGCGTCCTTCGGCTCGAATGTTGGATTAGAAAAAAAAACTACATTTTCAATAAATTCATTTTCATATGTCGCTCCTTCTTTGACTTCGAAAAAATAAACTTCAACTGGCTCCTTAATATTAAAATGTTGCGATAAAAAGCTCGAAACGCTATCGATTAATTCTTGCAATATCGTGATAGTTTTTTCGTTAACTTTTGGAGCAATTAAAAACGAAGCGGAATTTTTAAGCGCAATTATTTTATAGAGACTTGGATTGAAAATTAATACCAAAGGATAAGTATCAAAAGAAAGCTTGAATAAATTGTTGTTTTCTTGTGCCTTATAATTATAAGAGTTAGAAATAATTTTTACGCTGTCGTTTAATTGAATCTTTAAAGAAACATTAAAATCGCTCAAAATACTGTCGTTAATTCTGATATCCGGCAAAAAATTCCATAATAAAGCGTATTTCAAATTGTTTTTTCTTTTCTCAAATGGAAAATATTGCGGCAGAATAGTAAAAGAAGCGTTAAATATTAACGAATTTGAATTTAAGTTTTTTATATTAAATCCGATCTTTTTTTCGTCGATGAAAATCGGCTGCGAGTTTGCGTTAAAATTTAATAATAAGATTTTATTTGAAAAAGCAAATTCTATTTTATCGATATTATCTTTTTTCTTTATTTCATATTCGACTAAAAGATTAAATGAATTGGCGTCATATTTCAAAAAAGCGTCGACAAATATAAATTTTTCGTCGCATA
>Ga0308409_1001024_pt1 | contig 13715 bp, 12 predicted proteins | sample HotsprSampleMSe4_FD_203469 | JGI IMG/M metagenome (GOLD analysis project Ga0308409, IMG submission 203469) | Hot spring phototrophic mat microbial communities from Mushroom Spring, Yellowstone National Park, Wyoming, United States - 20060912_MSe4 ... | reverse complement strand
TGGCGCACCAAAGAAATTGCTCAAGAGATGGGCATCGGCGAGCGAACCGTTGAAACGCACCGACAAAACATTCGCCGAAAGTTGGGCGTGCCCAAAGGCAAAGAATTAAGCGCGTTTCTATGCACGCTTTGAACGAAAGCGTCTCCGTAGAAAATCCGTAGTCAGAGTTTGCAGTATTGTTCCTAATCTTGCAGTGTTAAAACCAACCTGATGAAAGGAGAAAAATATGAGATACCATAAAGCAGTTTTAGTCGCAGTTTTCGTTATGGCACTTGCAATGACAGGGCAAGCGCAAACGCTCATGGACAGGCTCAACGATGCCTTGCTGTTTGCAGAAAAAATCAATCGTGCGATTGAGAGAGGCAGGGTTCAAACCGATGTTGTGCTGTATGAATCCGATGAAGATGACGAGGAGTATTGGTTTTCAGGACACACGACGGTTTCGCTTCAACAAACCAGCGACGGGTTCATCAGGCTTAAAACTTTACATGAAACGGGAGGCTCTGGCTACGAGGTGAAGAGTTTATATCTCAACGCCAACTTTGAGCCTGTGGTGCTTATCGATGAACTCAAACACACCTACAACCGATGCTTTGTCTTCGAGGGCGATGAACCTGCCATCTTCGCCGAAGCCAAATGGGACGACTACGAACACCACTTCGGCGACCATACGATTTACCGCATCACGCCCAAAGAGTATCGCTACGCAACGCAAATGCTTTCGCAATATGAGCATGTGTTGGAAGATTGGGTCAAGAGCGTGCAACGCAAAAAAAACAAGCGACGCATCGGCGAATGGACAGGCGGCACGCAAATCGCAACTCAACAACAATCTCAGGGCACACAAATCGCAACTCAACAACAATCTCAGGGCACACAAATCGCAACTCAACAACAGCAAGCACCTGTCAATCAACCGCAACTCACGCCTGAACAGCAACTCAAACAAGCCGCAGTCGCAATGTTGATTCAATCGCTTGACCAAGCCTTGCAAAAATGGTTGAAGTAGAAGGGAGGTGATAACAATGGCATCAAAACCAAACGCGCCAAATCCAAATTGGCCAAGTCGCACAGGTAATCCATCAGGACCAGGAAGAGGGAACAATCCACCTTCAAAACCTGCACCACAACCGCCAAAGAAGTGAAGCAAAATTGTGGACGCCGCTCGCCCCTCACGAGCGGCGGTTTTGTTCACACAAACAAAAGTTGCTCAAACTCGCGTGCCAGTTGTGCGGTCAAATTTCTGCGGTCATACTTTGCCACCACTTTTTGCGACGGCACAGGGAGCGTTCCCGATTTCCATTGCTCAAAGAGTTCAAGCATTCGGTTGGCAATTTCATCAGGCTGGTTGGGGTGAGCCACCACGCCATTGGCTTCCAAGATAAACTGCTTTGATGCGCCGTCAGGCACAATGCCGAAGAGTGTTCGTCCGCACGCCACATATTCAAAAAGTTTGCTTTGCGTGATAGTCTCGATATGTTTGACATCGGATTGCATTGTCCAAAGCACATCGGCTTGAACATTCTCCATAAGCGCATCGTGATGCGATTTATAGCCTTCGACTTGAATCAGCCCATCAAGCCCCAGCGACTTTGCAAACTTCATATACTCCGTCGGAAAAAGTCCAATGAAACGCGCTTCGACAGTTTGTTTCAGTTCAGGATTTCGTTCAATCGCTTTTTTCAAGCCCAAGAAAAATGGCTTGGGCGTGCGTTCTGTGCTATGAAATGTGCCTGAATAAAGAAACCTGAATTTGCCTGTATTTATGCGGGTTTTTGGCAGAGGCTCAAAATCTTTTGCGTCGTAGCCGTGCGTGATGATGGCAATATCTTTATGCGTTAATTTTTCTCGATAGGCACGCAAGAAATGCTCTTTGAGGGCACGATTGACCGTAATGATTTTATCAGCACCTAAAACAACTTGTTCTTCCAAGCGTTGATGTGCGCGGCGATGAAACAGTGTCGGGTAAATATGAAGCGGATTTTCAACCCAAGGGTCTCTGAAATCCACAACAGTTGGGAGTTGATACTTTTTGCGTAACTCGAGTGCAATTAAGTGTGAAGTGAAAGGCGGCGCAGTTGAAAAAATCAGGTCAATGTCGCCGTGTTGCTCGATAAGGTCGCTGGCTTTTTTGAGCGCAAATTTCTTCCAACCAATTTTGTTATCGGGAATGAAAAAAGTTTGACTGACAAGGCTCATCAGGCGGCGCATCAATTCATTCGGAATTTTGAACTCTCGTGAGTTAGAAATCGATGCCGCCGTTTTCGTTACATCTTTCGTCTCGGTGCGATGAATTTCAATCTGATTGGTATCCAGTTCGTTAAGGAGCGTTTCGTCGTAGGCGTAGTAAGTGGTGGGCGTAATCGTAAGCACAATCGGCTTCCAACCAAATTCGGGCAAATACTTCACGAATTTCAGCGTGCGTTGAACGCCTGAAAGTCCCATCGGCGGAAAGTAATAGGCAATAATCAACACTTTTTTCATCGCTTTTTCAGACGGTTGCGATTGAGGTCGTTCCGCGCTGAACGAAGAAAGCGGTTGGAGCGAAACAAATTGAGATGCTTTCATAAAAACAAAATGTTATGTTGAAAATTAAGTGTTGTGGAGCAGCAGTCTGAAACGACGGTCGTGGTGAATGTTTTGAGCGAATTAAAGCAACGCAAAGATAAAAATTTTTGTACGGTTTTGCACAAGTGAAAAGTATCTTTGCAAAGTCTTGAAAGTCAAAATTCAACTGTAATGGCAAAAGAACCAACCGAAGTTTCACTCGCAAAGATGTGGAAATATGTCGAGCATTATTGGCGAAAGTCAGGCACATTTCCGCACCCCGATAAATCCGTTACGGAAGTCGTTGTGAAAGGCTTGGCGCAACACGTTGATGAACTTGGTAAGCCGCTCTGTCCGTGCAATTTCTACGCCGATAAAAAAGCCGAAGTCCAAAAGCGTGAGTGGATTTGCGCTTGTGAAGAAATGAAACGCTACAAGTATTGTCATTGCTTGCTCTTTGTCAATCAAGAAGGATTGCCGATTACGGAATACTTGCCCGAAAATCATGAAGGACGTCAGATTTATGGATTGGTCAAAGACCCAACGCCTGACAAAGGACGTGAAGGCATGAAGATAACGCACCCACATCGCCATACATCAATCTCTTCGTAAAGTGTGAAAGAATTTGAGATGTCAGCGATAGTTACCACAGACGTCGTAAGGCAGTTCCTTCAAAATAAGCGTCAAGGAATTTATCAGCACTGATGATGTTGAGATTCTCAATGAATGCTTGTGCGACAAGCAAACGGTCAAAAGGATCTCGGTGATGGAACGGTAATTTGTTGAGACAAGAGAGATGATGGAAAGTAATCGGCAAAAATTCAAATCCATTTTGAACGACATCATCATAAATGCCTTCAAAGGAACCGCGAATGATGAGTTTCCCTAATGAATGTTTGATAGAAATTTCCCAAATAGTTGCCAAACTAATGAACTTGCGATGTTCCACATTCTCAATAAGGTTTCGGGCAGGTTGAGAAAGTGCGGTGTTGCCTGAAACAAACTAAAGAAATGCATGAGAATCCAAAAGAATGTTCATTGCATATACTCTTTGAAATCATCAAGCGGTGCGTCAAAGTCGGGCGAGAGAATGTATTTATCTTTTGCACTACCGAAGCGAGGTTTGAATTGAGCATTAGCAGGCACATATTCCGATGTTTCTTTGACAAGGGCTTGCAAATAAGCCTCAACATCGGCAAGGCGTTTGGGCGGCACAAGGCTCAACTGACACAGTATGGATTGATAAACATTTTCCGACATGGTTATTTCTAATGACGATTGGCTTTTGGCAATGTAAATCAAAAAACATTGAATCCATCTCTTCAAACCTTTATCACACGCTTTTAATGAAAGTTACAATTATCACAGCTTGTTTCCTCACACTGTTTTCTTATTGCCTAGAAGCACAAGAAATTACAGCGAAAACCAATCATCAAGATGCGGCGTTGCTTTTCCAATTCAACGGGTTTGGGAACTTGGCGACGGGCGGACTTGGCGCAGTGGAAACCCCGCGCGATGCCAGCGGTGCCAGTGTTGTAACCATCAACGGCGTTGGCGGGAAGTATTACACGGCAGAAAATGTTGCTGTCCGCGCCGCGCTGACATTTGCTCGCGAGAGTGCCGCTCAACCGCAATCGGGCGGTGTGGCTGAATTTAATGAAACCTCATCAAGCATCGGCGTAGAAGGTGGTGTAGAAGTGCATCTGCACAACAAGCGGCTTTCCCCATACTTCGGCGGATTGTTCGGATACAGTCAAGGCACATTTACACGAAAGCAAGGCAATCGCGAAGCCTCTGCAAAGCGGGCGGGGATTGGCATCGCCGCAATTTTAGGTGCAGAGTTTTTTCTCTTCGAGCAAGTCAGTTTGGCGGCAGAGTATCGCGCGGTGTATCAAAGAACATCAGCGTCCAACACTTTATCAAACGGCACAACAGTTGAAGCCCCAACGCTAACAAAGGTCGGATTCTTTTCGCAAGGATTTTTAACGCTTGGGTTGTATTTGCGATAAGTATTCATGAAAATCATTCAGCGCGAATGACTTGGGCTTTACGAACGGTCTCGCCGTGAATTAAGCCGCGTCGCAAGACTTTGGTAATTGTGCCTGTTTCCAAATTCGTTCTGAGAATAGCCCCTGCTTTTTCGTGCCGCTCATTATCGAAACGTGAGACTTTCGGGCGAACTTCAATTTCAGTAATGTTGAGTGCCTTTTGTAGCGCAACAATGTAATCATTGACCGATGGCGGCGTGCTAATTGGTGCGTCAGGTTCAGATTGAAAGATGAGGTCGAGCGAATCAATGTGTGGAATCACATACTTTATCACGAAATCCTTTGTGAGCATTCCACCCTCCAACTCTGAAAGGAGAAACGCAAAGTTGTCTAAACACAATGAAAGCGATGCATAGACCGATGAGAGGCTGTCGTTTGCAGACCATTTTTGGCGATACTCTTGAATGAGTTGGAGCAACTTGGTAGCCGTATCGTTTTTGAAGCTTGTCGGCATGCTGAAACTTTGTGTGGCATTCGTGCCGATAGCTTTTTCTAATGCCATGAGCCGATTGACGATAGATTGGATTTGTTGAGTTGAGAATTTGTTCTCGTCTTCTGTATTGTTAATGCCTTGGTAGAAGGGTTTGTTCAAGCGATTTTCAAGCAATTTAACTTTGCCTTCAAGTCGTGAAACCTGCTCACCCCTGTCTTTGCCTTGCGAGGCGTTGATGAAAATTCCAAAGATTCCAACAATAAGACTAACAATCGCAAGAAGCAATCCCCAAGTGGCTTTTTGGTCGGCATCGCGAAGTAGTTTTTTTTGAGCGTCGTTCAACTCGGCGTTTTGAGGGGTTGACTTCGGAACTTGAAATATGGCGTTGAGAATACTCGGTTCTAAAAACTCTTTGAAGTCGTGTTTTGAGATACGCTCTTTGTAATCTGCATAGAACTTTCTGCCTATCCATCGTTCATGGGTAAAGTGATAGAGGGCAAGGGCTTCGGGGCGACCGTCATTTTTGAAGATAGAATAGTTTTGTGCAGCGGCGTCAAAATCAAAAAGATAGACAGTGTCCTTGATGTCAAAATTTTTCGCGAGGTCAACTTGTTTGAAGACTCGCTCGTTGCTTTCAATGAGAGTCAGGAGTTCTCTGTATTGTGCGACAGTTTTGAGGGATTTCTCGCTTTTTGTGGTGAACATATCACCAATGCGCGTCGCCAAGTTGCGCTCAATGATGTCGCGCTCCTTGGGGTTAATCTCTCTGCCGATGTCGACATAGACGGCTTTTTGTGGGTCGGAACTCGTGCGCAAAATAAACTTTCCTGATGTGGTGCGTTTGTTAATGAGTTGCATCAGGAAGCCTTCCGATGGTTCGTTGGGATTAAGACGCTTGTAATAAATGCACACGACGCCTTTTTCTTGTGGCACAGGTTGCGCAACGGCTCTGATGAACGCATCAAGCACCGCAAGATTCGTGAGACAAAAAAGAACGATAAACTTAACGCGGAAACTTTGCATACTCTTTTGTGATGTCAATTAAAGTTTTAAACATTTTTTTCAGAGACGAGGCATAGTGTTTTTCAATGCCAAATCGTTTTGCGAAATCCTGAATAGCGTAACTCAATCCAACATCGCGCTTCTGCTGTTCACTCAAATAGTATTTGTTCTCCATAATTTCCAAATATACTTCTAATTCTGTTTTGTCGGGGAAATACTCGGCGAAGTTACTTTGTTTGAGCAGGTCTTGAATCGGTAAAAAATAATTCGCATACCAATCGAGCGTGGTGTCGCGCATAGAGACAGGGGTTTTCATACGTTCGCTCAAATACCATTTATGCTCTTCCAGATGTTTAAGCAAAGTATCAGCGTAAGAGGCTTTGCGGAATCTGCCAAAGTGGCGTTCAGAATTAAAGTTTGTGATAGCATCGAAGCGTTTGTGTGCGTTCCAAATTTGAGTCAGTGTATTGTATCGTTCGCGCAGGTAGGCGAAGTCGCTCACGGTGATGCTTCTATCGCGTGGATAGCCACGCTGATGAAATTCCTCATCGAGCCAAAGCATAGACTCAAAGAAGAACTCAAGGTCGGCTTCTTTCATGCGCGTGGAAAGTGCAGGCGTAATTTCGGTTGTTTCAGCATCGGCAAGCAGGGCAACAAGTTTTCGGCGTTTTCCAAGCGTATGTTCTTCACGTATGAATTTAATAAGCAAATTATCGAGTGACGCATCGCCCCAATACACATTTTTTGCATGGCATTTGGCGAACAGTTCAGCAATAGCATTAAAGATTTCTTGACGCGCCTCTTGTTGAAATCGCAAGCCAAACAAAACCGATTCAGGCAAAACCGCATCTTCAAGTAAAGTAACCACAAACGCCGTGTGGTTTTCTTGATACATAATGCCTGCAGGAGTTTCAATCGCAATATCTTCTTCATGCCGCACCACAATGCCAACTGGGGTTAGGGTTTGAATGTCAAGGTCGCGAAGTTTGTGGTAGTTTTCAATTTCTCGCCGTGCAAATTCCAGTGTTGTTTCTTTGATGGCAAATTTGTAGGGGTGTGAAGCCAATTTAGATTTAACAAAGAGAACTTGGTGGCGAGAGTTACCGCGTCGCATCACGTGAGGCGTAACGCCTGCGGCGTGCCACTCTTCTAAATTCTTTTCGAACGGAAAAAGCATGAGAGCAGGCAGATAGTGTTCGTCAACGTCGTAGTCAATTCGTGGTTTCATTGACCAAAGTAGGAGAGAATGGCTTGTCGGAAAAAGGCTTCGCGGGGTGCGCCGATGAGTTCAGGAAAAGGCTTTTCTTCTTTCCAAGTGCCGTCGCTGTTGCGCGAAAAATAGCCTTGCTTTTCAAAGGCGATGTAAAATCCTTCGGCAAGGATATGTTCCTTTTCGCTCCTTTGCAAAGGGCGTCCATTGAAGCAATGCTGAAGCCCAATAATGAAAAACGCTGTTTCTATTGTTGGTTTCTTATGAAATTTCTCTGCGAACATGGCTTCAAATTGCGCCCATCGTTCTTCGAGTTCCATCATTGCTTTAATCTCGGTTATTCTCTTCCAAGAATGAAAGAGGCTTACGTGCTTTATCACTTGGAACAAAAATCACGCCTTCTTGCGGGTCACCAATGGGTTGAGTAAGGTTGCGCTCATGCAAGAGTGCAGTGTAAGCGGCAAGAATCGCATCAAGTTCATGGTCGGAAAGTAAGATTTTTGACGTGCGTGGTAAGTTTTTGACAAATCTTGACAGGCGTGTTTGAATCACCTCACGTGAAATCTCTTTGATTTTTTTATCCTTGTGGGTTAATCCTAATCGGACTTTGGTTGCGTGTGGGTAGACTTCAATCGTGGGGTAGCGCGGTTCAAGCATTTTGGTAAGAGTGATGGCACGGAAGGTTAGTTGCGCAAGCATAGAAGTTGTAAATGTTGGAATTCCGAGCAAGGCTAAATCTCGGTCGCATTTTCGGCTTGCATATGTGCCGTAACGACCAGAGGGAATCGAAAGCGGCGCGTCTATTCCCACAAGACACGGACGGTGATAGTCAATATAGTTTCGGATAGCCACGTCGGGTTTAACTTGATTGACAAAGACCAGTTCTGCTTTATCAGAAAGAGCGGCAACGCCTGTAACTTCATCAATTCGCCCTGCCAAATCTACTCCGAAGAAAACTTTACCTTTTGAAGGCATACTACACGAAGGTAAAAATGTTCGCAAAGAATGTCGGTCAGTTGCTTGACCGTTGCCTTAATATACCTATCTTTGAAGATTAAACATATCTTTTTCATCATTCAATTCAGAATGAAGCCGATTGTTGCGATTGTTGGCAGACCGAATGTGGGCAAATCAACGCTCTTCAATCGCATTGTCAACAAACGCCATGCGATTGTGCATGATATGCCCGGCGTTACACGCGACCGCAACTACTTCGACACCGAATGGAACGGCAAACCGTTCAGCCTCATTGATACAGGCGGATACACCACTGCCGAAGACCGCATCAGCAAAGCCGTTCTCGAACAAGTCTTTCTTTCCATTGAAGAAGCCCACGCAATTCTGTTTGTTGTCGATGTCAAATCAGGAATCACCGATATTGATGCCGTTGTCGCCGAACACTTGCGCAAAGTGCTTGACCGTAAAAGCGTATTTCTGACTGTCAATAAAGTCGAAACCGATAAAGACAAATGCGATGCTGAAACATTCAGGCGATTGGGACTCGGCGAACTCTATTTAGTCTCTGCGCTCAATGGCGACGGCGTTGCCGAACTGCTTGATGCCGTTATAGCCTCACTGCCCGACGCAAAGCCAACCGATGAAACCGATACCCACACGGTTAAACTTGCTGTGGTTGGACGACCGAATGTCGGAAAATCCAGTTTCGTTAATGCCGTTCTCGGAAAGAATCGACAAATCGTGACCGAAATCGCAGGCACAACGCGCGATGCGATTGATACCGAATTTTATCGCAACCGTCAACGCTTTCTTCTCATTGATACCGCAGGCTTGCGCAGAAGAGCACGCATTGAAGACAACATCGAGTTTTTCAGCACCGTACGCACTGCCAAAGCGATTGAGCGTGCCGACGTGGTTATCGCAATGATTGATGCCGCGCAAGGATTAGAAAAACAAGATTTGCGTATCATTAACGAAGCCGTTGAAAAAAAACGCGGGGTCGTAATTGCGGTCAATAAATGGGATTTGATTGAGAAAAATTCAAAAACGGCTGATGAATTTAGCAAAGCCATCTACGCTCGGCTCGGCAGTTTGAATTACATTCCGATTGTGTTCGTTTCAGCCTTAACTAAACAGCGTGTCTTCAAAGTGATTGATACGGCGCACGAGGTTTGGAACATGCGACGCCACCGACTTTCAACAAGCGACCTCAATAAAGCCCTGCTCCCCGAAATTGAACGCAACACGCCTTGGACAAAAAGCGGCAAAGAAGTCAAAATCAAATACATCTCGCAACTTGCGACTGAACCGCCGCTCATCGCCTTCTTCGGAAGCAACACCAAACAACTTGAAGAACCTTACAAAAAATTTTTAGAACGGAAAATCCGCGAACACTTCGGCTTTCAAGGCACGCCGATTGAACTGCAATTCCGTCTCAAATAATCACAACCAACACGATGCTATACCTTTACCGAGTTCTTCTGTGCGCACTCATGCTGATTGCGATTGCAAGTTGCGCCACAACCGAAAAAGTCTCTAAACGCTTTTCAGGTGCATTTGTCTCCTACACGGTTAATGCCACAAAGCCTGAAACAGGCACGCTTGCAGTTACAATGACGCTCAACGACATGCAACTCGGCGATGAAGCCTTTTTCTGCATTCCTGCTTGGGCACCAGGAGCCTATCAATTCATTGAGTATGGCAAGTTTATCAAAGAAATTTATCCCATCGCTAAAAACGGCGATACGCTTCCCTACATACAAATGAGTTCAGGTGTATGGCAAATTCAAAAAGCTAAATCGCTAAAAAAAGTGAGTTATCTTGTTGGAGAAACCACCGACCTCAAAGGCAGTGTCTTGTGGGTGGAAACCACTGAAATCAATTCCAAACGAATTTACTTCAACGGGACAAATGTCTTTGGATACATCAGCGGCTTTAAGCACTTGCCGTGCGAGGTGAATTACAAACTACCGTCAGGTTGGAAAGTTGCCTCTGCCATTGAAGTCGCGCCGAACTCCAACGAAGCCGTTGCAAGCGATTACGATGAACTCGTCGACGCGCCTGTGCTCATGGGCAAGTTCGAGCGTGTGGAGTCTATCATTCTCGGCAAGCCTCATAGTTTCGTGATTGATTCCGATGAGCCATTTCGCGCCGATAGCCTCATCAAAGTAACCGATGAAATTGTCAAAGCACATTATCGCCTGTTTGGTGAATTGCCTTACAAGAAATATGTGTTTCTCTTTCGCCTTGTGCGCCCAAAGTTTCTTTCATCTTACGGTGCGTTGGAGCATCGCAATTCTTCTGCCTACTTTATGCCTGTCGGCGATTGGCGCAAAGTGCGCTACGACCAACTGACCAACACCATCAGCCACGAGTTTTTTCACCTGTGGAATCCAAAGCGCATTCACGGCACACTCTTGGGCAGTAAAGAAAACGGCGGATTTGATTACCAACACCGACTCTACACACCGAACATCTGGTTTGTAGAAGGTATGACCGATTATTACGCCGATATGCTTCTTGTGCGCAACCACATCATTTCCCCGCAAGCCTTTTTGGACGGACTTCTGCAACGCCTTTCTTACGTGAAAATGTTTCCGACCGAAAATGTTGAAAGTTTGGAATCTCTCAGCCTTCGCCTTGCCAACACCGAAAGTTCCGAAGAGATGATTCCCTTCTACATTAAAGGCACGCTCGTAGCGATGATGCTTGATATTGAACTGCGCACGCTTTCCGACGACAGATTCAGTGCCGATTCGCTCCTAATCAAAATGAATGAAGCGTTTGGCAAAACAGGAAAGGCTTATCCCGAAGATTCGCTGATTTATGTGATTCAAACGCTTTCAGGCGTTGATGTGATACCGTTCTACGCGAAGTACGTCATTGGAACAGACTCGCTCGACATACAGCGATACTTCGAGAAGGTCGGACTTGAACTGACCTTGCGCGATGAAGAAACTGCCTTCATTGGCTATCTTGCGCTCCCTGACACTGCGGATAATTTCATTGTAGGATTTGTGATGCCGAACTCCGAAGCGGCGAAAATGGGCGTGCAATCGGGCGATGAAATCCTTTCAGTTGATGGCATTGGCAAAGACAAAAAGGAGCAATTCGTTCAGCGCGTCATGTTTTATGAAGGGCAAAAGGTTGGCGATTCTACAACCGTTGTGGTATCGCGTGGGGGTGAGCCGATAACGCTTCGCGGAAAAGTTGGCAAGCGAAGCATCAAAAAGCAAGCGATTGAACCTTCAACCACTGCAAACGAATCGGCACGGCGAAGACGATTAGAAATGTTCGGATTTTAATGACAATAAAAAAGCCTGCTTCATCACGAAACAGGCTTGAAGTTCTGAAAACAAAATTGAAATTAACGCGTGCGCAGATTTGAAACCGTTGCGCCAAGCGAGACTATCAGTGCGCCAACAATCACGCCAACCACAATGAACACACGGGTTCGGCTCTTTTCTTCGGCTTTGCGTTTCGCAATCAAGTTTGCGGTTGAATCGCGCAGTGTAAGGGCTTCGCTTAATTTTTCTTCAAGAATCGTTGAGCGAACAACGTGGTGCAACGTGCCAGCTTCGTTTGCCTTTGTGCCAAATTCTTCCAAGAAGGCTTTTTCAGGTTTCACATAGTCGCCTTTCTTTTCGCGGGCTTCCACAAACTCAACGCCTTCTTTGTAGGTTTTTTCAAGGCTTGTGAGCCAGATATTGGCTTTGCTTGCGCTTCCTAAGGCTCTCAAATTCGCATAGTAGCGTCGCACGGCTTGCGCATAGTCAGTGATTTCTGCGATTGTGTTGAGCGTATCTTCAAGCGTTTTGAGTTCTGCAAGTTTTGAGGGTGATGCGTAGCCAAGAATAGCAGGTGCAAGTTTCATTGCGTTGAGTGTATCCTGTTTCGTATCGAGTCTCAAATGATACTTGGCTTTGCGAAAGAAAAACAAAGCAATTTTAAGCGAATCTGCTTTGGTTTCAATTGGTGCGGCTTTGTAAAGAATACCTGCATAAAAACCTTGTTGCGTCGCAAATCGCAGAGAATCATCTTCGGTTTTCAGGTCGCCGTAGGAAAGCGAGATGAGATTAAACTCGTTGAGGAGTTGCGAGACATTAACAAGGTAGGCAGGCTGTTCGGGAATGTTCGCATTGTGGCAGTTGGTGCATTGTGCGCCATCGTGTGCACCGACCTTATCATGTCCCCAGTCCGCAATCGCATGTCCATTTGGCGAGCCGTGACAACTGATACAGCCGGGCATATTGTTCGCCGCATACGCCGCTTCGTGCGGACCAGCATGGAACGCCGCCGCAACAGCACCATGACACGTATTACAGGATTCTTTGATAGAAGAAACTTCGGGCAAGTGGTCGCCATGATTGCTATGACAGCCGTTGCACGTGGGCGCACCAACCGCATTCTTGACATAGATTGAATACGCATGGACGCTTTGCATATAGGCGGCAGTGTGGTCTTCGTAAGACTTCCCTTTCTTTTCAAGCGAGGGCGTGATGTAGGCTTCGTTGCTGTGGCATGTGGCACACATATTAGCAATGTTTTTCACATATGTCAAAGAAGCAACTTGCGAGCCTTTCATTGCGCCGTGCGCACCGTGACAATCGACACAACTGGCAGATTTATCATTGCCTTCTTTCAATAATGCGCGACCGTGTCCGCTTCCCATATATTCTGCGGTAATGCCAATCACAGGCTCTTTGGAGAGCGTGTAGGTTTCCATTTTTGCAGGATTTTCGTGGCACGAACCGCACCATTGCAGTTGGTCTTTGCGAGATGCCTTGCCAATAAACTTTACCACATTGCCTTTGGCATCTTTCATATCCACATGGGCAGTTTTCCAGTTCATCATCGTGATAGAAGGATCAGGATTGCCGCCGTGACAGCCCACACAGGAAACCCCCGCGTTGTGATGCGTATCCATCGCCCAAGTGCCTTCCATCACTTGCGCGTTGCCTGAAAGTTGCGAGTGGCATTTGAAGCACCCGCTTTCATCTTTGAGCGCAACGGCTTTCGCAGACTCCTGATTCGACGAAGACGAAGGCTCATCGCCGAAAGCCAATTTCTCTCCGATAAGCGTGTAGCAAAATGCGCTGACAAAAAGCACAAGCGCAAACAGGGAAAGTCTAATGTGAAGCGGTTTCATTGGTGATGTGCCAAATTGTATCAGGTTAAAGAAAATGCGCTGATAGAAAACTGGGATTGACCCGTTCCTACAAACCCGCACAAGTTATTTTTCCGTTTCAAGAATTTACAATGTTGAAGCAATAAATCACGACGTAATGGCGCAGGAATGTATAGCGCAAAATAGACTTGGCAAACTTGACTGCAAAGCCTTACCTTTGACCTCTCCCTGTTTTGGCTCCGCCAAAACGTCCCTCTCCTTACGAGGGACGTCGCACTGCGACAGGGTGAGGTTATATTCCCCTCGCCTTGCACAAGATCAACGCTTGGTTGGTGTAAGTTCGTGTAAATGCTCGCTATATTGAGTCTCCTTTCGTTGAAATCGTCTTGA
>Ga0308409_1001021_pt1 | contig 13729 bp, 11 predicted proteins | sample HotsprSampleMSe4_FD_203469 | JGI IMG/M metagenome (GOLD analysis project Ga0308409, IMG submission 203469) | Hot spring phototrophic mat microbial communities from Mushroom Spring, Yellowstone National Park, Wyoming, United States - 20060912_MSe4 ... | reverse complement strand
CGTCCCGGCTGCCGACGTTCACCCCGCCGTGGCGCGGCGCGCCGGCCGGCGACCCGCCGGCTTCGCGGCCGCGGGCCTGGCCGACGTCGCCTTGCTGCGCCCGCCGCCCCCTGCGAGCGGCTTGCCTTTCTCGGCGAGCAGAGACACGGCTTCGTCGAGCCCGACCTCCTCGATCGCCATCCCTTTCGGAAGGTTCGCCACCAGCGTCCCGTGTTGGACATAGGGGCCGAAGCGGCCGCGGCGAAGCGTCACCTCGCCGCCCTTCGGATGGGTGCCGAGCAGCTTCACGCTGTCGAGCTTCTTCGCGAGCAGCACGACCGCGCGATTGAGCCCAATGCTGAGCACGTCATCGTCACGCTCGAGACTGGCGTAGACGGGACCGAGCCTGACATAGGGCCCGAACTGGCCGATCCCGGCATAGATCGGCTCCTGCCGTTCGGGGTGGATGCCCACGAGCCGCGGCAGGGACAACAGGCCGAGCGCCGTCTCGAGCGTCACCGAGGCAGGGTCCATCCCCTTCGGCAGCGAGGCGCGCTTCGGCTTCGGCCCACCCTTGCCCTTCGCCCCCTTCTTCGCGCCCCTCCGCCCTTCCGATGCGTCAGCCTCGGCGGGCGGGGCCTCGCCGAGCTGGACATAGGGGCCGTATGGCCCCGGCCGGAGCGTCACAAGCTCCCCCGTCTCCGGATCGCGGCCGAGCACCCGAACATCGTCTGCCCCCGCGGCCGGGTTGCCGCCGACGTTCCGGGTGTAGCGGCACTCGGGATAGTTCGAGCAGCCGATGAACGCCCCGGTCGTGCCGCCGATCCGCAGCCCGAGACGACCGGTGCCGCAGCGCGGGCAGGCACGCGGGTCGGACCCGTCGGGCCGGTCGGGGAAGAGATGCGGGCCGAGTTCGCGGTCGAGCGCCTCGGCGACGTCGGAGATCCTGAGCTCCTTGGTGCTCTCGACGGCCTTGACGAAGTCGCGCCAGAACGCGCCGAGGACCTCTCGCCAGGCAGCGCGGCCGCCAGAGATGTCATCGAGCTGCTCCTCGAGGGCGGCGGTGAAGTCATAGGCCACATAGTGCTCGAAGAAGCCGACGAGGAAGGCGGTGACGAGCCGTCCGCGATCCTCCGGCACGAAGCGTCGCGCCTCGAGCCGGACATACTGGCGATCCTGCAGCACCTGCAGGATCGACGCGTAGGTGGACGGCCGGCCGATTCCGAGCTCCTCGAGCTTCTTCACGAGCGACGCCTCGGTGTAGCGCGGCGGCGGCTGGGTAAAGTGCTGCAGAGGCGTGACCGACTTCAGCTGCGACCGTTCTCCCTCCGCCATGGGCGGCAAGAGGCGCCCGTCCTCGTCCTCGGACTCGGGCCCCGGCGCTTCGTCACGGTCCTCCCGGTAGAGCTTGAGAAACCCGTCGAAGACGATGACGGAGCCGGTTGCGCGAAAACCGATCCGACCATCCTCGGAGGCGATGTCCACCGCCGTCTGGTCGAGCTCGGCCGAGGCCATCTGGCTCGCCACGGCCCGCTTCCAGATCAGCTCATAGAGCCGCCGCTGGTCGTCGGTGAGAGCGTGGGCCACCGCCTCGGGCGTTCGGGTGACGTCGGTCGGGCGAATGGCCTCATGGGCTTCCTGGGCATTCTTCGCACGGGAGGTGTAGAGCCGCGGGGTGTCGGGGAGGTAATCACGGCCCGAGGTGGCGGCGACATGGGCGCGGATCGCGGCCACCGCTTCAGCCGCCATCTGAACCCCATCGGTTCGCATATATGTAATGAGACCAAAGGTTTCTCGCTCGATCTTGACGCCTTCGTAGAGTTGCTGTGCGGTCCGCATCGTGCGGGTGGCGGAGAAGCCGAGCTTGCGGGCGGCCTCCTGCTGCAGTGTCGAGGTGGTGAAGGGCGGGGGCGGGTTGCGCCGGACCCGTTTCGTCTCGACCTTGGCGATGCGCCAGCGCGCCGCCTCGACCCGCGACACGATCGCCCGCGCGGCGGCCTCGTCGGGAATGTCGAACTGGCCGAGCTTCCGACCGTCGAGGGAGGCGAGGCGCGCTGTGAACGGAGCCGCGCGCTCGGTAAGGAAGGCGCCCTCGATCGTCCAGTACTCGCGCGGGCGGAAGGCCTCGATCTCCGCCTCCCGCTCGCAGATCAGCCTGAGCGCGACCGACTGGACGCGGCCCGCGCTCCGGCTTCCGGGAAGCTTGCGCCAGAGCACCGGCGAGAGGGTGAAGCCGAAGAGATAGTCGAGCGCCCGGCGGGCGAGGTAGGCGTCGATCAGGTCGGCATCGAGATCGCGCGGATGCTCGAGCGCCGCCTTCACCGCCTTGCGCGTGATCTCGTTGAAGGTGATCCGCCGCACCTCGATGCCTTTCAGCGCGCGGCGTGCGGCGAGCATCTCGCGCACATGCCAGGAGATCGCCTCCCCCTCCCGGTCGGGGTCGGTGGCGAGGTAGAGGCGTTTGGCCCCTTTCAACGCGGCTGCGATGGCGCGAAGCTGTTTCTCGCCCCGCTCGTCCGCCTCCCAGTCCATCGCGAACCCCTCCTCGGGGCGGACCGAGCCGTCCCGTGCGGGGAGGTCGCGGACATGGCCGTAGGAGGCGACAACGGTGAAGTCGCGACCAAGATAAGTGTTGATCGTCTTGGCCTTGGCCGGTGATTCGACGACGACGACGTCCATCCTCTCTCACCCTAGCGCCCTGCCGGGGCGGCACGTAGCCGGGGCGCGAGGTCAGGCGCGCTTGAGCGCCACGCGGTTTCCCGGCAGGCGGTCGAGGCGCCCCTCGAGGTCGAGATCGGAGAGGGCGGCATTGACCGCAGCGGCGCTACATGGGCAGCGGCGGAGCACTTCGTCAACCGAGACGGGAGCGGGAGAGAGCAGGGTGACGAGATGGCGCCGCGCCAGGGCGACCTCGTCATCGGTCTCCACGTCGAGCTCCTCGGGGTCGATCCCCGCCGGCTCCTGCTCCTCTAGGAAGCCGGGCAAGGGCGCGGCGTGGCGAGAAGGCGGCGGGGCGATCGGCCCCGAGGGCAGGGCGGCCAGCACGTCCTCCGCCGTCTCGACCAGGGTCGCTCCCTGGCGGAGGAGGTCGTTCGAGCCGCGCGCGCGCGGGTCGAGCGGCGAGCCGGGAACGGCGAACAGCTCGCGGCCGGCCTCGACCGCAAGCCTCGCGGTGATCAGGCTGCCCGACTTCAGCGCCGCCTCGACGACCACCACACCGCGGGCGAGGCCGGCGACGATCCGGTTTCGGCGCGGGAACAGCTTGGCCATCGCCGCGGTGCCCAGCGGCGCTTCGGCCACCACCGCACCGGTTTCGGCGATCCGCGCCTGGAGCGCGGCGTTCTGCGACGGGTAGGGACGGTCGAGCCCGCCTGCGACAGCGGCGATCGTCACCCCGCCTGCCGCGAGCGCCCCCTCGTGCGCCGCCGTGTCCACACCGCGCGCGAGGCCGGAGACGATCGCAAGCCCGCTCTCGACAAGCTCACGCGCAAGCCGCTCGGCAATCACCCGCGCCCCGGCGGAGGCGTTGCGCGCGCCGACGATCGCGACCGACCGGCGCGACAGGAGCGCCGGATTGCCGGCGACGGCAAGAGCAAGCGGCGCGTCGGGAAGGGCGGCAAGGGTCTCGGGGTAGAGAGGGTCGGTGTCGAGGAGGAACGCAGCGCCGAACCGGGCGAGCGACTCCTCCTCGCGCCGGATCGCCTCCTCGGCCGGCAGGGCGACCGGACGGCCGCCGGCAAGGCGGGGCAGGTCGGCGATCGCGGCTTCGGCGCTGCCGGCGCGGGCGATGAGGGCGCGCACCGCCGCCGGCCCGATCCCTTCCGCCCGGGCGAGACGAAGGCGTGCGAGACGCTCCGCCTCGTTCATGCGTCGCTCCCGCTGCTTCGTCGTCCGATCCTCGGCTCGGTTCCGTCGAGCAGGCGCCGGATGTTGCCCTGGTGACGCCAGATCACGAGGGCGGAGATCACGAGCAGCGCAAGCGCGGGCGTGGTGCCGCCGAAGCCCCAGGCCAGGGCGGGCGCAAGCAGGAAGGCGGCGAGAGCCGAGGCCGAGGAGATCCGCGTCACCGCCGCTGTGGCGAGCCAGACCGCGCAGGCGCCAAGGCCGGCCGGAAAGGCGAGCGCGAGCAGGGTGCCGAGCCCCGTCGCCACCCCCTTGCCTCCCTGGAAGCCCAGCCACGGGGTAAAGAGGTGGCCCAAAACCGCGCCGACCCCGGCTGCTGCGGCAGCGGCCGGGTTCCACAGCACGCCCGCGAGCAGCACCGCCGCCGCCCCCTTTCCGGCATCGAGCACGAGCGTGGCGGCGGCGAGGTCCTTCCGCCCGGTGCGCAGGACGTTGGTCGCCCCGATGTTCCCCGAGCCGATCGTGCGGATGTCACCGAGCCCTGCCGCACGGGTGAGGATGAGGCCGAACGGGATCGAGCCGAGCAGCGCCCCGAGCAGGGCAGCGAGAGCGAGGCTCACCATCCCCCCTCAGCCGAACACCCGCACGCCCGCCTTCCAGGTGCCGAGCACCCTGCCCTGCATCGGGCGGCCGTCGAAGGGGGAGTTGCGGGCACCGACGAGCGACTCCTCGCGCACCTGCCAGGCGCGGTCGGGGTCGAACAGGACGAGATCCGCCGGCGCCCCTGGGCTGAGCCGGCCGACGGGAAGGCCGAGAAGATCGGCGGGGCGGCAGGTGAGAAGCGCGAGCGCCGCGGGCAGAGTCAGTGCGCCCCCGTGCACCAGCCCAAGCGTGACGGAAAGCAGCGTCTCGAGCCCCGCCCCCCCGGGCTCGGCCTGAGCGAAGGGGAGGCGCTTGGCGTCCGTGTCCTGCGGCTGGTGGTCGGAGGCGATCGCGTCGATCGTGCCGTCGGCAAGTGCCGCGACGACCGCCTGGCGGTCCTCCTCCGCCCGCAGCGGCGGCGAGAGCTTGGCATAGGTGCGCCAGCCGCCGACCGCCGTCTCGTTCAGATCGAAATAGGGCGGGGCGGTGTCGCAGCTAACGCGCACGCCGCGCGCCTTCGCCTGCCGGATCAGCCCGATCGCCTCCGCCGTGGAGACGTGGCCGAAATGAATGTGCCCCCCCGTCAGCTCGGCGAGGCGGAGGTCGCGCGCGACCATCAGCGCCTCCGCCGCGGCAGGGATGCCGGGAAGGCCAAGGCGGGTCGCGAGCTCTCCCTCGTTCATCGCACCCCCCGAGGCGAGCGAGGGCTCCTCCGGGTGCTGGACGATCATCGCCCCGAAGCCGCGGGCATAGGCAAGCGCGAGCCGCATGGTCCGCGCCTCGGCGATCGCGCGGCGCCCATCCCCGAAGGCGACCGCTCCCGCCTCCTTGAGCAGCCCCATCTCGGCGAGTTCGCGCCCCGCGCAGCCCTTGGTCGCGGCGGCGCAGGGCAGGACCGTGACCGAGCCGAAGGCGGCGGCGCGCCGGGCGACGAACTGCACGAGAGCGGGTTCGTCGAGCGGCGGGTCAGTGTCGGGGAGGGCCATCAGCGTGGTGACGCCGCCGGCAGCGGCCGAGGCGGCGAGCCCGGCGAGGCTCTCCTTGTGCTCCTCGCCTGGTTCGCGCAAGCCCACGCGGATGTCGACAAGGCCAGGGGCAAGCACCGCACCATCGCACGCGATTCGCTCGGCCCCGGAGGGGACATCGGATCGTATGCCCTCGATCACCCCGTCGCGGACGACGAGAACGCCCGGCCCGTCATGACCTGAGGCGGGGTCGACGATCCGGGCGCCGGTGAAGGCGAGGGTGGTCATGCGCCGCCCGTCACGCGTTTCCTCTCGCCTCGCGCGTGAGAAGGTCGAGCACCGCCATGCGCACCGCCACCCCCATCTCCACCTGCTCCTGGATCACGCTGTGCTGGAGGTCGTCGGCCACGGCCGAGGCGATCTCGACGCCGCGGTTCATCGGCCCCGGGTGCATCACGAGCGCATCCGGCTTGGCGCGCGCGAGCTTCGCCGCATCGAGCCCGTAGAAGCGGAAATACTCCCGCGCCGAGGGCACGAAGGCGCGCCCCATGCGCTCCTTCTGCAACCTGAGCATCATCACGATGTCCGCCCCCTCGAGGCCGGCATCCATGTCGGTGAACACCTCCACGCCCAGCGCCGCCACGCCAGCAGGGATCAGGGTGGGGGGGGCGATGATCCGAACGCGCGAGCCCATGGTGGTGAGCAGGAGGATGTTGGAGCGTGCGACTCGCGAGTGCAGCACGTCGCCGCAGATCGCCACGGTGAGGTTCTCGAGCGTTCCCTTGTGGCGCCGGATCGTGACGGCATCGAGCAGAGCCTGGGTCGGGTGCTCGTGGGTGCCGTCTCCGGCATTGATCACCGCCGCGTCGAGCTTCTGCGCGAGAAGCGCCGCCGCCCCCGACTGGTCATGACGCACCACGAGAACGTCGATGTGCATCGCATTCAGCGTCATCGCCGTATCGAGCAGCGTCTCCCCCTTCGCGACCGAGGAGCCTGAGGTGGACATGTTGACGATGTCCGCCCCGAGCCGCTTGCCGGCGAGTTCGAAGCTCGTGCGCGTGCGCGTGGAGTTCTCGAAGAACAGGTTGACGAGGGTTCTGCCGCGCAGGACGTCGCGCGGGCCCCCCTTGCGGTTGAGAGAGATGTAGGTCTCAGCGAGGTCGAGAACGGCGCGTATCTGGGCGGGGTCGAGCCCGGCGATGCCGAGGAGGTGTCGCCGCCTGCCGGCCATCTGCCCGAATCCGTTCAAGGCGCCCTCCCTGAGCTCCGCAGCGGGTGAGGAGGGAACGCGCGCGCGTCAGCTCCGTCAAGCGCTCTGGAGCCGCGCCAACCGCGCTGCCGATCTCGCCTCCTCCCGCCTGCCGCTGCGCGAGCCGGTGAGGTGCTCACGGGCCGGCTCATCTCCGCGTCGCGTCGAGCGCCGCCTGGAGCATCCAGGCCGCCGCCGCCTTGTGCACGACGCGGGCGCGGCGGGCGCGCGTGAGGTCCGCCTCGCCGATCAGCATCCGGTTCACCGCCGCCGTGGAGAGCCGCTCGTCCCAGAGAGCGACCGGCAGCCCCGTCGCGCGCGCGAGCGCCATCGCCCAGTCGCGCGTCCCTTGGGCGGCGGGTCCTGCCACGCCGTCCATCGACAGCGGATGGCCGACGACGACCCCGCCCGCTCCCTCCTTCGCCGCGATGGCCGCCACGTCGGCCGCATTCCGCGCGAGCTTGTCGCGCCTCAACGTGCCGTAGGGGCTTGCCACCATCAGAGACACGTCGGACAGCGCAACCCCGATCGTGCGCGCGCCGAGGTCGAGCCCGATCAGCCGGCTTCCCCGCGGCAGGGACGCGCGCAAGGCGGCCAGATTGGCAAGCGTCATCGGCCGATGCTACCACCCTCGCACCCGCGCGCACCCCCGAAGCCACCGAGGAGTTCCCGGCGCATGTCGCTCGACGCCGACACGATCCGACGCATCGCAAGCCTCGCCCGGATACGCCTCTCCGATGAGGAGGCGGCGACGCTTGAGGGAGAGCTCAACGGCATCCTCGCCTGGATCGATCAGCTCAACGAGGTCGACACCGAGGGTGTGGCCCCGCTCTCGGGTGTGGGGCGGATGACGCTCCGGATGCGCGAGGACGTGGTCGACGACGGCAATATCCGCGAAAAGATCCTCGCCAATGCGCCAGAGCGCATCGGCCCCGATGGAGCGTTCTTCGCCGTGCCGAAGGTGGTCGAGTGATGGCCTCGCTGACCGACCTCACGCTCGCCGAGGCCGCGGAGGCGCTCGCGGCGCGCAAGATCTCCGCCACCGAACTTGCGCGGGCGCATCTCGAGGCGATCGATCGCCTAGCCTCTCTCAACGCCTTCATCCTCACGACGCCCGAGCGCGCCTTGGCGGATGCGAGGCGTTCGGACGAGCGCCTGGCGCGTGGGGAGGCACGCCCGCTCGAGGGCATTCCGGTCGCGATCAAGGATCTCTTCTGTACCGCAGGCATCCAAACCACGGCGGCGAGCCGAATTCTCGGCGCCTTCGTTCCGCCCTACGAGAGCACCGTGACGGCCAATCTCTGGCGTGACGGCGCTGTCTGCCTCGGCAAGACCAATCTCGACGAGTTCGCGATGGGCTCGTCGAACACCACCTCGGCCTATGGGCATGTGATCAACCCCTGGCGGCGGCGCGGCGATAACCGCGATCTCGTGCCGGGCGGCTCCTCGGGCGGATCGGCGGCGGCGGTGGCAGCGCGGCTCTGCCTCGGCGCCACTGCGACCGACACGGGAGGCTCGATACGCCAGCCGGCGGCTTTCACGGGAACGGTCGGCATCAAGCCGACCTATGGGCGCTGCTCGCGCTGGGGGATCGTCGCCTTCGCCTCCTCGCTGGACCAGGCGGGGCCGATGGCGCGCACGGTGAAGGACTGCGCGATCCTATTGCGCTCCATGGCCGGGTTCGACCCGAAGGACTCCACCTCGGCCGAGGTTCCGGTGCCCGACTTCGCCCGAGCGGTGGGCCAAAGCGTGAGGGGGCTCAGGATCGGGGTGCCGAAGGAGTATCGCCTCGATGGCCTCGCCCCAGAGATCATCGCGCTCTGGGACCAGGGCATCGCTTGGCTCAGGGAGGCAGGCTGTTCGATCCACGAGCTCTCCCTGCCGCATACGAAATACGCTCTTCCGGCCTATTACATCATTGCCCCTGCCGAGGCGTCGTCGAACCTCGCCCGCTATGACGGCGTTCGGTTCGGCCTGCGCGTTCCGGCCGAGACGCTCGATGCCCAGTACGAGGCGACGCGCGGCGAGGGGTTCGGGGCGGAGGTGCGGCGCCGGATCATGATCGGCACCTATGTGCTGTCGGCCGGCTACTACGACGCCTACTATCTCAAGGCGCAGAAGGTGAGGGCGCTGATCGCGCGCGACTTCGACGCGGCGTGGACGGCGGTGGACGCGATCCTGACACCGGCCACCCCGTCCTCCGCCTTCGCGATCGGCGAGAAGCAGGACGACCCGGTGACGATGTATCTCAACGATGTGTTCACCGTGACCGCGAATCTCGCCGGGCTTCCCGCGATCTCGGTGCCGGCGGGGCTCGATTCGGAGGGGCTGCCCTTGGGGCTTCAGGTGATCGGGCGTGCGTTCGACGAGGAGACGGTGTTCCGTGTGGCCGCCGCTCTCGAGGACGCCGCCGGGTTCGATGCGGTGCCGCAGCTAAGGGCGGGGGCGTGAGCATGGGGTACACCATCCAGGGGGCGACGGGCGCGTGGGAGGTCGTGGTCGGCCTCGAAGTGCACGCGCAGGTGATCTCGAAGGCGAAACTGTTCTCGGGGGCGGCCACCGCCTTCGGCGCCGAGCCGAACTCGCAGGTGAGCTTCGTTGACGCTGCTTTCCCGGGCATGCTCCCGGTTCTCAACCGCGAATGCGTCGCCCAGGCCGTGCGCACGGGCCTCGGCCTCAATGCGACGATCAATCTCGAGAGCCGGTTCGACCGGAAGAACTATTTCTACGCCGACCTTCCCGCAGGCTACCAGATCAGCCAGTACGAGAAGCCGATCGTCGGCCGAGGCACGATCATGATCGACCTCCCCGACGGCAGCACGAAGCCGATCGGCATCACCCGGCTTCATCTCGAACAGGACGCCGGCAAGTCGCTGCACGACCAGCACCCGACGAAGAGCTGGATCGACCTCAACCGCGCTGGCGTGGCGCTGATGGAGATCGTCTCGGAGCCGGACATACGCTCGCCTGAAGAAGCCGGCGCCTATCTCACGAAGCTGCGCCAGATCCTCCGCTACTTGGGCACCTGCGACGGCAACATGGAGGAGGGCTCGCTCCGGGCGGACGTGAACGTCTCCGTCCGGCGCCCGGGCGAAGGCTTCCGCACGCGGTGCGAGGTCAAGAACGTCAACTCGATCCGCTTCGTGATGCAGGCGGTCGAGGCGGAGGCGCGACGCCAGATCGCCATCTGGGAGGAGGGGGGAACGGTCGAGCAGGAGACGCGCCTCTTCGACAGCGCCCGCGGCGTCACCAGGCCGATGCGGTCGAAGGAGCATGCGCACGACTACCGCTACTTCCCCGACCCCGACCTGCTGCCGCTCGTTCTCGACCCGGGCTGGGTGGAGAGCCTCAAGGCGAGCCTGCCCGAACTCCCTGACGCGAAGGCGGCGCGGTTCATCAGGGAGTACGGCCTTTCCGCATACGAGGCGCGTGTGCTCGTCGCCGAACGGGCCACGGCCGACTACTACGAGGCGGTCGCCAAGGGGCGGGACGGCAAGCTCGCCGCCAACTGGGTGATGGGGGACCTCTTCGCCGCGCTGAACCGAACCGGCTGCACGATCGAGACGAGCCCCGTCTCCGCCGAGGCGCTGGGGCGTCTCCTCGATCTGATCGCCGATTCGACGATCAACGGCCGGATCGCCAAGGAAGTGTTCGAGGCAATGGTCGAGACGGGGGAGGACCCGGTCGCCATCGTCGACGCGAGGGGGCTCAGGCAGGTGACCGACCTTGGCGCGATCGAGGCTGCGGTGGCGGAGGTGCTCGCGCGCAACCAGGACAAGGTGGCCGAGTATCGCGCAGGGAAAGAGAAGCTGTTCGGCTATTTCGTCGGCCAGGTGATGAAGGTGATGCAGGGCAAGGGCAATCCCGCCCTGGTCAACGAGGTGCTCAAGAAGAGTCTCGGCTAGGCGGCCGAAGTATTCGCGAATGACAAGATGCCATCTCACGATGGCGTGAGGTGGGTCGTATGTCGCCCAAGTTTGGGCTAGACCTCGCGCATGTCAGGTGTCGTTCCGATTCCGCCACGCGGGATTGCGCGGCGGATCGCTGTGTTTCTCGATTTCGACGGCACGCTTGTCGAGATCGCGCCTCGCCCTGACGCGATCGTCGTGCCGCTTGGGCTGTCGCGACTGCTCGGCGATCTCGCGCAGGCGACAGGCGGGGCGACGGCGCTCCTCTCGGGGCGGCCGATCTCTGATCTCGATCGCTGGCTCGCGCCGCTTCGCCTGGCCGCTGCCGGCTGCCACGGAGCCGAACTCCGCCGCCGGCCCGATGGCCCGGCCGAGCCCGCCGCCGCTCCGTGCTGCCCCGACCGCTGGCTCGAGCTGGCGACGAGGCTCGCCGCGCGCCATCCGGGCGCTCTGGTCGAGCGCAAGCCCTTCGGCTTCGCCCTGCACGCCCGCGCCTGCCCGGGCGCCCTGCCAGAGTTGCGCGACGCCCTCGCCGCCCTTGTGGCCGAGGACCGGCGCTTCCGCCTTCTGCACGCGCACATGGCGGTCGAGGTCCTTCCCCGAGGGGTGCACAAGGGGGCGGCGCTCGCGGCGCTGCTTGACCAACCGCCCTTCGCCGGGCGCGTCCCGATCGCGATCGGCGACGATGTGACGGACGAGGACGCGCTGGCGGAAGCGCGCGCCCGCGGCGGCCATGGCTACCGGGTCGGCGAGAGCTTCCGTGATCCCGGCGCCGTGCGTGCCTGGCTTGCTGCCGTGGCGAGGGAGGCGGGCCATGCCCCAGCCGCTTGATCTCGCGGTCGCCGGCAATGGCACGGTCGCCGCTCTGATCGAGCCTGCGGGCCGGGTCGTCTGGATGTGCTGGCCACGGCTCGATGCTGACCCGATCTTCTGCGCCCTCCTCGACGGCACGGACCCCGAGGCCGGGCTCATGGAGGTGGCGCTCGAGGGGCGCGTCACGGCGCGTCAGCGGTACCGGCGCAACACCGCCGTGGTCGAGACCGAGCTCGCCGACGGGGCAGGCAACGCGCTCAGGATTACCGACACGGTGCCGCGCTTTCCCCGCTTCGGCCGGATGTTCCGCCCGCAGATGCTCGTGCGCCGGATCGAGCCGATCGCCGGCCGGCCGCGCATCCGGCTGCGCATACGCCCGCGCTTTGCCTGGGGAGCCGAGGCACCGACGCTGCGCACCGGCTCGAACCATCTGCGCTGGCTCGGTCCGGGGGAAGCGCTGCGCTGCACCACCGATGTGCCGGTCGGCTTCATCGCCCACGAAACCGCCTTCGCGCTCGACCGCCCCCTCGCGCTCATCCTCGGCGCCGACGAGCCCGAGCCCGAGCCGCCGGCGCGGATCGCGCGTCAGTTCGAGGAGGAGACGACGGCCTACTGGCAGGAGTGGGTCAGGCTGCTCTCGGTGCCGTTCGACTGGCAGGAGGCGGTGATCCGCGCCGCGATCACGCTGAAGATGTGCGCCCATGACGACACGGGCGGCATCGTCGCGGCCCTGACCACCTCGATCCCCGAAGCCCCGGGCACGGCACGCACCTGGGACTATCGCTTCTGCTGGCTGCGCGATGCCTGGTTCACCGTCCAGGCGCTCAACCGCCTCGGCGCGACGCGCACCATGGAGCAGTTCATCCGCTATCTCACCGTCGCGGTGATGGACGAGACGCCTGAGCGGCTTCGCCCCGTCTATCCGCTCGTGCCGAACGTGCCGATGACGGAGGAGGAGGCGCCGGCACTCGCCGGGTTCCTGCACCACCGGCCGGTCCGGATCGGCAACGCCGCGGCCGACCAGCGCCAGAACGATGCCTGGGGAAGCGTTGTGCTCGCCGCGGCGCAGATGTTCTTCGATGAGCGCCTGCCCAATCCGGGGGACGCCGGGTTGTTCCGCCAGCTCCTGCCGCTTGCCGACGTCGCGGCGCGCGAGGCGCTGACGCCGGATGCGGGGATCTGGGAGTATCGCGGCCGGGTGAGGGTGCACACCTTCTCCGCGGCGATGTGCTGGGCGGCCGTCGATCGCCTCGCGCGGGTCGCTCAGCGCCTCGGCGAGCACCGCGAGGCGGACCGGCTGCGCGGTCTCGCCGCACCGATCCGCGATGCGATCCTCCAACGTGCCTGGAGCGAGAGCCGCAAGAGCTTCGTCGAGAGCCTCGACGGCGACGGTCTCGACGCTGCCCTGCTGCTGTTGCCGGAGCTCGGCCTTCTGCCGCCGACCGACCCGCGCTTCGTCGCCACCGTCGAGGCGATCGCGCGCGAGCTTGCGCGGGACGGGCTCCTGCTCCGCTACGCCGCTCCGGATGATTTCGGCGTGCCCGAGACCGCCTTCCTCGCCTGCAGCTTCTGGCTCATCGATGCGCTCGCCGCGATCGGCCGCAGCGAGCACAGGCGAGGGCGCTGTTCGAGCGGATCCTCGCCTTGCGCAACCATGTCGGCCTTCTGTCGGAGGACGTCGATCCGCGGACCGGGCGGCTCTGGGGCAACTTCCCGCAAACCTACAGCCAGGTTGGGCTGATCCTGTCTGCGATGCGTCTGTCGCGGAGCTGGGAGGAGGGATTTTGGCGCGCCTGGTGATCGTGTCGAACCGCGTGCCCCTGCCGCGGCCACGCGGCGGGACGCAGCCGGGCGGCCTCGCGGTGGCGCTCGCCGAGGCGTTGCCTGGGCAGGAGGTGTTATGGTTCGGCTGGTCCGGCGAGACGGCGCCCGAGCCCTCGCCGCCCTCCTTCGTCACCCACGGCAGCACGAGCTACGCCACCGTGCACCTGACGGAGGCCGAGAGGCGCGGCTATTATGCCAGTTTCTCCAACGCAACGCTCTGGCCGCTGTTGCACTGGCGCATGGGGCTTGCCGAGTTCCGCCGTGACGACCACGAGACCTGGCGCGCCGTCAACGCGCGCTTCGCCTCCCTGCTCGCGCCGCTGTTGCGGCCCGACGATCGCGTCTGGGTGCACGATTTCCACCTCTTCCCCTTCGCCGCTGCGCTGCGGGCCGCCGGCTGCCGCCAGCGGATCGGCTTCTTCCTGCACGTGCCGTTCCCGCCGCCCTCGCTGTTCGAGGCGCTGCCGCAGGCCGGGCGTCTGCTCGCCGACCTCGGCGCCTATGAT
>Ga0308409_1001020_pt1 | contig 13738 bp, 9 predicted proteins | sample HotsprSampleMSe4_FD_203469 | JGI IMG/M metagenome (GOLD analysis project Ga0308409, IMG submission 203469) | Hot spring phototrophic mat microbial communities from Mushroom Spring, Yellowstone National Park, Wyoming, United States - 20060912_MSe4 ... | reverse complement strand
GGAAGTTCAGAGACGCCAAGATAGTGCTGTGGGTTCATACCGCCCACCAAGATCACATCGCTCCGCGCCTTTATGACCTCTCCCGTAGGCATTACCAAATACCTTCTGTAGTCAAAGAGTGGGTTAAAGAGCTTTACCAAGGCGGGCGGAAGGGTGTTGATCTCGTCCAAGTATATGACCGCACTAGGGGTCTGCAGGGCTTTGATAAGGTCTGAGAAAACGCGCTTTGTTCCCTTCTTTGGGTCAAACTCATAGGTGTAAGTTAGGTCTTCCTTTTCCATCTTTGAGTGGCATGGGATTATGTAAAGGGGTCCGTTGGTAAGGGCGGAGAAAACTTCCACTAAGAAGTTCTTGCCCACGCCCGCATCTCCCTCCAATATAAGTATGCCCTCTCCAAAGCTGAGCTGGTCTTTGACCATAGAGACAAACCTCTCTAAGTTATAGACAAACCAGGGGGTTTCCTCATAAGAGACAAAGAGAGGGAGCCTATAGGGTTCGTAGGAGAAAAGTCCCTGTAAGTGCCTGAGGTAGCTCCTTACCCACTTGGGCATTGCCTTTAATTCTTTTACGGGCAAAAGGTTTGAGTATCTTTTGGGCTCCAAAAGGACGCCATCTTCCCTCTCAAAGGCTATTTTTGCGTATATCTCACCACCTATGGGCACCTTTTCCTCCACCTTTAGCCTCCAATGGAGCCTTCTGCGCTCACCACCAAACTTTGGAAAATCTTCCCTGCCAAAGAATACCCTGTCCTCAGTGGCGGCTATTCTGAACCTTTTTAGCCTGTATGAGATAACCCTTTCCTGCAAGAGCCTTTGGAGGCTTTGCTCTCCTTCCCTGCTTAGTTCCCTCGGCAGTGTGTTCAGGAGTTCCCTAAAGCCCTTTACCTCCTCCTCCGCCTCAAGCCCTTCAAGGTCTTGGCTTTCTTTGCCCTCAAGGGCTACCTTTAGTTCCTCCAAAGCCCTCGTCAGTCTGTTTTTTAGCCCCCTTTCCAACTCCTCCTTTGCACTTGAGAGCCTTTCAAACTCCTCTCCGTCTGCGTTCCGAAGCCATTCTTCTATTTCCTTTAACTCCCTTTGACCCGCTGTGCCCCTTTGAACCTTTTCCCTTATTTGCTCCAAAAAGAGCTCTAACCTCTTCTTTTTGAGTAGCCCCTCCGCCTCAAAGTAAAGCTCTCTTACCCTTCTAAGGGGGATGTCCAAGTTGGCAATCTCCCTAAGGGAGTTTAGGTTCTCCAGCTGGGACAGCCCCCTTGCCTTTTGAACCTTAGAGACAAATTCCTTGTAGGACCTTTCCGCCTGCTTTAGGACTTTTTCCTGCCTGTCTTTGGGATAGATAAAATCCACCAAGTTGGAGCCAAGCTTTATAAGTTGGTATAGCTTCCTGTCTTTGTCCCGTAGCCACCTACTGGTGTATATGGAGCAGTCCTTTGAGACCTTTACCACCGAGTAGCCAAAGCCCTCAAGGGTTTGCAAATATTGGGGAGTTTGCAGGTCCAGTATGCCAAGATGGTTTTCCTCCGCATCCGCCAAAAACACAAACAGACCCTCTGGGTCCCCATCCAATTGGGAAACCTTCAGTGGCACATCTATCTTATAAAGTTCTTCCTCCTTGTGTGCGTCCAAGACTACGACCTTACCCTCTTCGCCCAAGATTAGCCTTCCGTTTATGAAGGCTACTGCCCTGCCAGCCCTATAGGGAAATTTCTTTAGCAAGTTCCCACTTAAGCTATATATAGCAGAACCCTCCGTGCCCGTGATGAACAGCTTGGATGGTGTTAAAAACTTTATAGCTCTTAGCTCTCCCACCTCGCCCACACTAAAGCTACTTTTGAACTCCACCCTCTGCAAAGAAAGGTCTTCTCCCACATCAATGGCATAAACCCTGTTTCCCACCACTCCAAAGGCTAAAACTCCCCGCATTAGGTCCAAGCCCATGGATGGTCTTATGCCCTCCTGAGAAAGCTTAAAGCTCTTCCAAGTGGCTGGGTTCTCCGGGTCCTCTATGCGATAAACCACCAAATAGGGGGGTGTGATGAGGATAAGGAAGTTTTCCTTAAAGAGGATCTCCGAGACCACCTGTGCGGGTGGGCGTGCGGGAAGTCTGTGTAGCCTGCCCCTCCAGTCATAAAACTGAAATAGCCCATACCTTCTTCCCACCAAAAGCCAACGGGCATCCTCGGAGACATCCAAGGTTTCTATCCAATACTCCTCCACCTTCGGGTCTGGGTCCTGTTGAAGATCCTGCTCCAGCCACAGCCTTAGCACGCCCTTTGGGACAATTATCTCGTAAACTTCCTGTGTTTGCCTTTCTTTTGCACCAAAGAGTCTTTTAAGAAGTTCCATACAAAAGGAGTTTAAGCCCAAGGGTCAGAAGATGGTATAAGTTTTTTGTTATATGCTTATAAGCTTACTTTATACTGCCTCCCTAAAGATATACTTGGGCTTGAGCCGTTGACTTACCACCTCTTCGTCTATTATTACCTTCTTTATGTCCTTTTTGGAGGGCACTTCAAACATCACATCTACCATGATCTCTTCCATTATTGCCCTGAGCCCTCTGGCACCCGTTTTGCGTTTTATAGATTCCCTCGCAATTTCCCACAGGGCGGATTCGGTAAATTCAAGCTCCACGCCTTCCATCTCAAATAGCTTTTTGTATTGCTTCACCAGGGCATTTTTTGGCTCCACAAGAATTCTTACCAGGTCCTCCTCCGTCAGCTCATCAAGGACAGCGATTACGGGGAACCTGCCTATGAACTCGGGGATCATGCCAAAGTGCACCAGGTCGTCGGGCTCCACATAAGAAAGCACATTGCCCTCAACGTTGTATTTGCCTATGGCAGATTCAAAGCCCACCACCGATTTTCCGAGCCTTCTCTTTACTATGTCCTCAAGCCCCACAAAGGCACCACCGCATATGAAGAGAATGTCCGTGGTATCCACTTGTATAAACTCCTGATGGGGATGCTTTCTGCCACCCTGTGGGGGCACGTTTGCCACCGTTCCCTCTACGATCTTTAAGAGGGCTTGCTGGACACCCTCCCCGGACACATCCCGGGTTATGGAGGGGTTTATGCCCGACTTTTTGGCAATTTTGTCTATCTCGTCAATATAGACTATACCCTTTTGGGCGAGCTTTACATCATACCCACAGTTTTGCAGGAGCCTTGTTAGCACATTCTCCACATCCTCTCCCACATACCCCGCCTCCGTTAGGCTTGTGGCGTCCGCTATGGCAAAGGGCACGTTGAGTATTTTTGCCAAAGTTCTGGCAAGCAAAGTTTTGCCCGAGCCCGTAGGTCCTATCATAAGGATGTTGCTCTTTTCTATCTCCACGTCCTCCAGCCTTACACCCAACTCCTTCATTCTGACCCGCTTGTAATGGTTATAAACCGCCACCGATAGAATTTTTTTGGCTTTTTCCTGTCCTATTACATACTGGTCTAAGATGGCTTTTATTTCATCGGGTTTTGGTAGTTCCTGAACCTGATGCTGTGCCAACTGGCTCTTTTGGTCTTTTATCATTGCCTCGCAGGCGGACACACACCTATCGCATATGTAGGTGTCGTTGGGACCACCAATGAGGACCAAAACCTCCTCTTGGCTCCTGCCACAAAAGGAACATCTGTGCCCTGCTGTCTTTCTGTTCATCCTTTTCAAATTTAATCCCTCTATGTTCTTTTGGCTATTACCTTATCCACTATGCCATACTCCATAGCCTCTTGGGCAGACATGAAGTAGTCCCTTTCCACATCCCTCTCTATCTTCTCTAAGGGTTGCCCGGTGTGAAAGGCGAGTATTTCGTTTAGCATATGCTTTATCCTCTTTATCTCCTCTGCGTGGATTATTATATCCGTCGCCTGACCGGTTATACCGCCCAAGGGCTGGTGGATCATAATGCGAGTATGTGGAAGGGCGTACCTTTTACCCTTGGCACCCGCAGAGAGCAAAACCGCGCCCATAGACGCCGCCTGTCCTACGCAGATGGTAACCACATCGGGCTTTATATACTGCATTGTATCGTAAATTGCCATACCGGCGGTAACGGAACCACCGGGAGAGTTGATATACATGTATATGTCCTTTTCGGGGTCCTGGGCTTCCAAAAAGAGAAGCTGGGCAACGATCAGGTTTGCCACATGGTCGTCTATGGGATAGCCAAGCAAAACGATCCTGTCCTGCAGTAGCCTTGAGTATATGTCGTAAGCCCTTTCACCCCTTGGTGTCTGCTCTATAACTATGGGCACCAGCTGGTCAATCATTTTTTTCCTCCTTCTTTTCTTCAACTTCAGTCGCCTGAACTTTACTCATTATATCCTCTAAGGCTTTCCTCCTCAGAACATCCCCCTTTATTACCTCCTCCAAGTTTCTTGATTGCACATCAGCCTTTATTTGCTCGGGGCTGACGCCATAAGCCTGTGCCAACTTGGTGTATTCCTCCTCAAGGTCCTTTTCCTCTGCCTGCAGGTTCCTTGTTTGGGCATATTTGTCAAGTATGTATCTTAGCTTTATGTTTGCGATTGCCTGGGGCAGAAGCTCCTGTGCCAACCCTTGAACGTTTATGTATCGTGTGTCTATACCCAAAGAAGAGAGCTCCCTCAGTCTTCTTTCCACCAAAAAGTTCAGCTCCCTCCTGAGAAGGGTTTGAGGAACCTCAAAGTCATGAAGTTCAATGAATTTTTTGGCCACCTCTTCCTCTGTGAGGAATTTCTTATAGTTTTCAATGCTTTCCTTGACCATCTGTCTGATCTTTTCCTCTGCGGAAGACCAAGTGTCTCCGAGCCCCAGCTCCTTGGCAAAGTCATCGCCCACCTCCGGCAGGACCTTCTCCTTTACCGCCCTTATAGAAATTTTCACCTTTGCCTTTCCTACTACCTTGCCCTCCGCATCAAAAAGGTCCACGCTTTCCACTTCCACATCTTCCCCTTCCTTTTTGCCCAACAGGGCTTTGTCTATCTCTTCCCTCAAGAACCTCTGCCCCACTATAACGGTGGTCTCTCCTTCGGAGGTCTCTCCGCTCTCTAAGTCCTCCACCCTATAACCTATTGCTACCAAGTCTCCTTCCTTTATCTCCCTATCCACAGGTTCCCAAAGGGCGCGTTGTTCTTTTAGTCTTTTTATCTCCTCTTGGACCATCTCCTCCTTGAACTCAACCTTTGGCACCTCCACCCGAAGATTTTCTATCTCTTGGAGCTTTAGTTCAAAGCTTGGGGGCACCTCAAAGACCACACTGTAGGCTACCTTTTCTTCTTCCTCTTCAAGCTGGATTTCTTCAAGGTATATGTCCGCGGCGGGCTTTAGACCGCTCTCCTCTATGGCTTTCGACAAAGTGGCGTCCGCAACCCTTTTACCCACCTCCTCCCTTATGTAGTCCTTGTATTTTGTCTTTATGAGCCACAGGGGAGCCTTTCCCTTTCTGAAGCCCTCAATCTCTGCGTTCTGCACCAACTCTTGGTAGATGGCCTCCAAGCTTTTCTTTACCAAATCTCCTTGGACTTCCACCAACAGGCTTTTAAATAGTCCTTCTCTGTCCTCAAGGCTAACCTTCATAGCAACCCTCCTTAAAGTTTATGCGGGTGGAGGGAGTTGAACCCTCACGGGCGTATGCCCACGGGATCCTAAGTCCCGCGCGTCTGCCAATTCCGCCACACCCGCTTAAGGTGTAAAATTATAACATGCTCGTCCTTTTCATATTATTAGCCTTTTTTGGCTTTTCAAGTGCGTCCGTGGTGGCAAGGGTGGGTTCAGAAACCATAAAGAGGGATGAACTTTATGAATACTTTAGCTCCTACTGGAGGGAAATACTGCATCTACCTATAGCAAGGGCCACAAAGGAGGATGTGCAAAGCTTTCTGGTGGAGCTCGTCAGGTCCAAGGTGATAAGGCAAGAAGCCAAAAGGATGGGTATAAGCTTAAAAGATGCGGAGGTGGAGGATTACATACAAAAGAACGTGGGCTCAAAGAACCTAAGCCCGATAGCCCTTTATTTCATAAAGACGGAGCTCTTGGTGGATAAGATCGCAGAAGGGCTCTATAAAGGTTCCGAGATCACCGAAAATCAAGTGGTTGCCTACTATTATTTGAACCTCAGGGACTTTAAAATGCCCGCCCAGGTTAGGTTGGAGCGTTTTGTGGCAGATAGCTTGGAAAGTGCCAACGAGCTTTACTACAGGCTCTCAAGGGGAATAGAGTTTTGGGAGGACATAAAAGGAGTTAAAAATGGAGAAGCCATATGGTATTCTATGCAAGCATTGCCGGATGTGTTAAAGGCACAGCTGAGCCCTTACGAGGTGGGAAGGGTTTCAAAGCCCATATACACGGATGCGGGCTATGTGGTCTTTAGGGTGGTGGGAAGGAGAAACGAGGGTATCCTCTCCTTGGAGGAAGCTAAGCCCATGGTTAGGGCTAAACTTATAAGGGAAAAAAGACAGGAGGTTTTGAAAGAATGGTTGGAGAAAACCTTAAAAAACTATCGGGTGGAATTCTACTTTTCACAGCTTTAGTGGTTTTTTCCTTTGCCCAGGGGCTGGCGGATAGGGTGTTGGCGTCTGTGAACGGAGACCCTATCCTTGAGGGCGATGTGAAACTGGGTATGCTCTTTTACAACACCACCGACAAAAGGGAGGTAGTCTCAAAGCTTGTGGATGTATGGCTCATCAATCAGTTTCTTCAAGGAAAGGGCGTTGGCATACCGGAGGAGCTTTTGGACCAAACCCTGATCAAAATAGCACAGGCTAACAACATGAGCCTTGAAAGACTACAAAATGAACTCCAAAGGGAAGGGCTTACACTAAGGGACCTTAAGGAGTTTTTGAGAAAGGAGATCTTATTTAGTCAGGGCATATACGCGGTGCTTTTGAGGGAGGTAAATGTGTCTTCCTTGGACTTGGAGTTGGAAAAGCTCAAAAGGGGAGAGGTGGAAGTAAAAAGGTTGGTGGAGGTGGTAGTGGTGGATAAAAAGGACGGGGAAAGGCTGATGAGAGCCCTTGAGAAGACCAAGGACCCGCGGGAGCTTGCCAAAGCCCTCGGGCTGGAGGTGGAGACCCTTTTAGTAAAGAGGGGAGAGCTGGTGGAGAGCCTTGATAAGGAGGTTTGGAACACCGAGGTGGGGGAGCTGGTCTTTGGGGAAGACCAAGGGCACATATACTTAGCCAAAGTGGTGGAAGTTAGGGAAGAGTATAAGGGAAAGTCTTTGGAAGAGCTAAAAGAGGAGCTACTTCAGAAAAAGCTTGAAGAGAGAAAAAAAGAGCTTTTGCAAAACCTGAGGAAGAAGAGCTTTATAAGGATAACGGGATGAACTGGGAGCTAATTGCCACGGGTTTTTACCTGGGAAGGTTTAGGTATGCGCCGGGGACTGTGGGAACCCTTTTGGGGGCGCCCTTGGCTTACCTTTTTGGTTTTAAGTGGTGGCTGGTGCTTTTGGTGGGCATTTCCCTCTACTTTCTTGGGGTTAAATCCGCAGAATACATGATGGAGCTTACAAAGGAGGAGGACCCAGAGGGTGTGGTAATAGACGAAATAGTGGGATACTTTTTTGCCTTTCTGTTTCTTGAGCCCACTTTAAAAACGCTTCTTTTAGCCTTTGTTCTCTTTAGGCTATTGGACATTCTCAAGCCCTTTCCCATAAATCTTTTTGAGAGAATGCCCAGAGGGCATGGCGTTATGGCAGACGATGTGGTCGCAGGGCTTTTAACAGGGTTTATACTTTATCTGATACTTTGAGGAGGTGCGAAACAGTTGCTGAATTCCGTAGAAAGGTATATAATTTTGTATGACAGTGGAGACAGCGAGCCAGCTACCCAAGAACCCGTCACCCCTACGCCGGCCACACCCCGTGAGATGGAACGGGTGAGGGGCAGGAGATTGGCTCCTGCTAAAAAGCTGGCAAGTTTTCTCCACAGCCGGAGCCTTCCCTTATCTTGGGGAATTCCTCCCAAAGAGGAGGAGGAAAAGGGGAGGAAAACTCCTCCCTTGGGTGGAGTGGTCTGCCTGAGGGATTGGGTAAGGGTGGCTCGTAGGTTAGTCCCTCTGCCTGGTCAGGGGACGGCTGCACAAAATAGGTGCAGTTTTATACAGTTTGGGTGACCAGGTGGAAAAATGTGGAGAGTTTTATATACAGGTCAAAGACCACAGCACGAAAACATTGCCCTTGACCAAATAATGCTTGAGCTCAGGGCGCAGGATAAAATTCCCAACACCATAAGATTTTTACAGTTCAAGCCCGAATGCGTGCTCATAGGCTACCATCAATCGGTGGAGCAGGAGGTCCGGCTTGAATACGTCCAAAGAGAAGGCATAGAGGTAGGAAGGCGGATCACTGGCGGTGGTGCCATATACTTTGACGAGACCCAAATAGGTTGGGAGGTAATCGCAGACAAAAACAGTTTTGGAGAAAACATAAGCTTTGAGGAGCTAACCGCAAAAATATGCAACGGCGTAGCAAGGGGACTTCAAAAGCTGGGCATTCCTGCCCAGTTCAGACCAAGGAACGACATAGAGGTGGAGGGCAGGAAGATCTCGGGCACAGGGGGCGTTTTTGAAGGGAAAGCCTTTCTCTATCAGGGCACTATTCTCATGGACTTTAATGTGGAACGCATGCTAAAGTCCTTGCAAATTCCCGTAGAAAAGCTAACCTCAAAGGGTATAAAGTCCGCAGAGGACAGGGTAGAATGGGTCAAAAGATACTTGGGAAAAATGCCAGAAAAGGAGGAGGTCTTTTCCGCCATACTGGAGGGGCTATCGGAAGAGTTTGGCATACAGTCCCAATGGGGAGAACTCACAGAAGAAGAAAAAAGACTTTTGGAGGAGAGGAAGGAATACTACAGGAGCCCAGAATGGGTTTATGAAGTAAAGAGGTCCTACTCGGAGCCGGAGCTTTTGTTTGGAATATACCGCTGTTTGGGTGGCACCTTTAGGGTCTCCGCCAAGGTGGACCCAGACAGAAAACTCTTGGAACAGGTGATCGTAAACGGCGACTTTTTTGTGGAGCCCAAAAGGCTCATATACGACCTTGAGGCATACCTAAAACATACACCCCTGCAGGATGTGGAAAGGAGAATAAGGGAGTTTTTCAAAGATAGACAATGGGAAGGGTTGAGCCTGACGGTGGATGACATAGTCTCCGCGGTGATGTTCCCGCTTACAAAGACGGAGGGGCTTGATTTGGGTATGAAAAAAAAACTCTGAATAACATAATCGGTAGCATAGGAGGAGGGTTGATTGAGAACCTAAAAAAGGCAAAGGTTATACTTTTGCCTTATTGTGCCAAGCCCCGTTGGTGCGATTACAGACATCTGGACGATTGCGGGGAGTGTGGGGGTTGCACGGTGGGAGATGCCTACAGGCTTGCCTACCAAAAGGGCATGATCCCCATAACTATAACTTCTTTTGAGCTTTTGAGGGACACCCTAAAGTGGTGTGCGGAAAACGGCTACACCTACATAGGACACTGCTGTTATGAGTTCTACGAAAAAAGGTATGAAATTTTTCAAAAGGCGAGCAAAGAGGGGGCAAAGGGTGTGCTCTTTGACATTGTGGGAACCACCTGCTATAGCTTGGGAGTAGAAGAAGAAAAGAGGGCATACCACGGCGAGTTTACCGTAGAGCTGGACCTTGTAAAGGATGCCTTAGTTAAATCCTTGAGGGTAAAGGAGGATGAAAAAATTTCAGAGAGGGTTCAAAGAAGACACTTTGACTTCTCTCCCTTCTTTAAGGACTTTGTGCCCTCTTATTATAAAAAGCCGAAGGCGGTGCCAACACCGGAAGAGGACAGGACACGAACAGCCCTCCAAAAGGAGGTCTTTTTGGGGGATGCAACCATAAATGGTAAAACCGTTAGCTACGAAACCGCCTTTGAAAGGCTCGTGGAATGGCTAAGAAGTGCCAAAAAGCCCACGGTGGTGGTGGGTCCCCTATTGCTATGGGATTGGCAAGAGGAAGGACTAAGCCAAAAGGCGAAAGTCTTGAGGGAATTAATAGACAGGGTGGGAAATATTCAGGTTAAGGTCCTCCCCGACTATCGCCCCAAGCTAAAAAAATACGACCCATCGGTGGAGATGGACCCTCCAAACCCCCATGAGAGCATACTCCACGACCAAAACGACCTAACCATCCTTGTGGGAGTTCATTGCTACAGGACAGACTTTGTAATAAGGCTCCTCAGAAAGCACACCCCCACCAAAGTTGTTGCCCTCTGTGGTCTTTATGGGCATCCAGAAGCCCATCTATCCACAAGCTTTACAGACGCAGAAAAATTGTTTAAAATTCTAAGTCTATGGAAGGATTAGCCCTTGAGAGGCAGGCGTTGGACATTATTCCTTTCCCCGCCTTTTTGATAAACAAAGACTACCGAGTGGTTTTGATGAACAAAAGTGCAGAGGAACTTTATCCTCAGGGCTATCAGACTTGCTACCAGCTCACTTATTCCCTTTGTGAACCCTGCCACCTTTACAAAGACTACCCCTGCCCCCTAAAGGAGATCAGGGAAAAGAGTCTCAAAGAATGCTCAGTTCTTCACAAACACAAAACCGAGAAGAGAGAGGAATACCATTTGGTAAAGGCAGTCTATATGCCAGAATATGACCTCTTTTTGGAGCTACACATCCCCTTGGAGGAGTTATTGTCCGCCTTTGATACCGCCCGGCTAAGACCGGAACTTTTAATAAATTCAGGTCCCCTTGCCTTCTTTTTGTGGGAAAATAAAGAGGGCTGGCCCGTCAGGGATGCTTCCAAAAGCGTTTATGATCTCACAGGCTACACAGTGGAGGAATTTTTGAGCGGTAAGATAGGCTACGTGTCCCTTATTCATCCGGAGGATTTGGAAAGGGTCTCCCAAGAGGTGGCAACCTACACAAACGCTAACAAAGACTTTTGGACCCATCAGCCCTACCGGATCATTACAAAGGATGAAAAGGTGAAATGGGTGCTTGACCATACGGTAAGCGTCAAGGACAACGAGGGCAACATAGTTGGCTATTACAGCTATGTGATGGATATATCCGAGTTCTATGAGAAGGAAGAGCTCTTTAGGCTCCTTTCGGAAAACAACCCAAACGGCGTGATCCTATATGACTTTCAGGAGGATAAGATTGTCTACGCCAACCGAGTTTTTCTTAGAATGCTCAAATACCAAGAGGAGGAGGTTATAGGAAAAGGTGTATTGGCTTTTGTGGATCCAAAAGATTTAGAAAGGGCAAAAAAGATAATGGAAAGAGGAACAGTGGGACGCAGGAAACCTCTGGAAACCATTTTGAAGCTCACGACAAAAACAGGAAAAGTTAAATGGTTCAAGCTCGTGGGGCATGTGGTTATATACAAAAACAAAGAACATTTGCTTATTACCCTCATAGATTTAACAATGGAGAAAGAAAGGGAAAGGAGGCTCTTTTATTTGGCAACCACCGACAAGCTTACAAAACTTTCGAACAGACATGCGGGCATTAAAATGTTTGAAAACTTGCTCTATCAAGCCCAAAGGTATGGGTTTCCCTTCTCTCTTCTCGTACTGGACGTTGATGACTTCAAAAAGATTAACGATGAGCTTGGGCACTTGGCGGGGGACCTTGCACTATGCAAAATAGCAAAAGCCATAAAGAAAGGCACAAGAAAGAGCGACATAGCCATAAGGTGGGGCGGTGAGGAATTTTTGCTCCTCTTGCCCCATACAGCGAACCCCCTTCCCATTGGTGAAAAGATAAGAAGGCTAATTAATGCCATAAGTATAGACGGGTATGGTTTCTTAAGCGTCTCCGTGGGTGCCACCACCTACCGGGAGGGCGACACCATAGACAGTATGGTCCAAAGGGCGGACAGCGCCCTCTATTCTGCAAAAAGGAAAGGTAAAAACCAGGTTGAATTAGCTTGAAAAGTGCAAGGGTTGGTCTATCTTAATCTTTTATGCATTGGATGAAAAACATCTTCATATGGATCCTTATCATTGGCTTTATGATCCTTGCCTTTAATATGTTTAGCGGTTCAGAGAGGGAGGCGGGCGTAAGGACGCCCATAAACACCGTCCTTGAACTGGCAAAGGAAGGCAAGCTAAAGGAGGTCAAAATAAAGGATAACACCCTTGTGGGCATAACCACCGAGGGGCAAAAGATAGAGACGGGCTTGCCACCGGGGACAGACATAGTTAGCCAGCTCATAGAGAAGGGTGTTAGGGTGGAGGTGGCTGTTCAGGAACACGGTGGTTGGTGGCTAACCTTTTTAATCTCTTGGCTACCCATACTGCTGTTTATTGGTATATGGATCTACATGATGAGGCAAGTTAGCGGTGGTGGTGGAGGTGGCACAAGGGGTGCCTTTAGCTTTGGCAAAAGCCGGGCAAAGGTTTATATTGACGAAAAGCCAAAGGTAACCCTTAACGATGTGGCGGGCATGGACGAGGTAAAGGAAGAGGTAAAGGAGATTATAGAGTATCTGAAGGATCCCATAAGGTTTCAAAAGCTGGGCGGAAGACCTCCAAAGGGTGTTCTGCTCTATGGTGAGCCGGGGGTAGGAAAGACCCTTTTAGCCAAGGCAATAGCGGGAGAAGCCCACGTGCCCTTTATATCGGTCTCTGGCTCGGACTTTGTGGAGATGTTTGTGGGTGTGGGTGCGGCAAGGGTGCGGGACCTCTTTGAAACCGCCAAAAAACACGCCCCATGCATCATATTCATAGACGAAATAGACGCAGTTGGAAGGTCGAGGGGTGCCTTCAACTTGGGAGGAGGACACGACGAGAGAGAGCAGACCCTAAACCAGCTTTTGGTGGAAATGGACGGCTTTGATACCTCCGAGGGCATAATAGTCATCGCCGCCACCAACAGACCGGATATACTGGACCAAGCCCTGCTCAGACCCGGAAGGTTCGACAGGCAGATCTTTATTCCAAAGCCCGATGTTAAGGGAAGGTATGAAATACTCAAGGTGCATGCAAAAAACAAAAAGCTTGCACCCAATGTGGATCTGGAGATCGTGGCAAGGGCAACGCCCGGTTTTAACGGTGCAGACCTGGAGAACATCCTCAACGAGGCAGCCCTTTTAGCCGCAAGGAAAGGAAAAGAATACGTAGAGATGGAAGACATAGAAGAAGCCATAGACCGGGTTACCATGGGCTTAGAGCGTAAAGGTATGGTCATATCTCCCAAGGAGAAGGAGAAGATAGCCTACCACGAGGCGGGGCATGCCATAATGAGCCTGATGGTGCCGGGCTCCGACGCCCTACATAAGGTCTCCATCATACCAAGGGGTATGGCTCTGGGCGTCACCCAACAACTACCCATTGACGACAAGCACATGTACGACAGGCAGGACCTCATAGGAAGGCTCATAGTCCTCTTTGGCGGAAGGGCAGCGGAAGAGGTTTTTTATGGCAAAGAGGGTATAACCACCGGTGCGGAGAACGACCTGCAAAGGGCAACGGAGCTTGCCTACAGGATGGTCTCCATGTGGGGTATGAGCGAGAAGGTGGGTCCCTTGGCGGTAAGGCGTGTGGCAAATCCCTTTTTGGGTGGCATGACCACCTCCATAGACATAAGCGAGGAGATGAGAAGGGGTATAGACGAGGAGGTCAAAAAGATCTTAACAGAAGCTTACGAGACTGCCAAGGCAATCGTAGAAACCTATAAAGAGCCCTTGAGGGCTGTGGTTAAAAGGCTCCTTGAGAAGGAGACAATTTCCTGCGAGGAGTTTGTGGAGGTGATGAAGCTCTACGGTGTTGAAGTAAAGAACGAATGCAAGAAGGAAGAGTTTAAGAA
>Ga0308409_1001004_pt1 | contig 13891 bp, 14 predicted proteins | sample HotsprSampleMSe4_FD_203469 | JGI IMG/M metagenome (GOLD analysis project Ga0308409, IMG submission 203469) | Hot spring phototrophic mat microbial communities from Mushroom Spring, Yellowstone National Park, Wyoming, United States - 20060912_MSe4 ... | reverse complement strand
AGGCTTTACGAACATCTCCGAAAGTTTTAAGAACGAACCTGAAAGACTCACCGAATTGATGAACGAGTATCTTGGCGCAATGACCGATATTGTCTTCAAATATGGCGGCACGCTCGATAAATACATTGGCGATGCGGTTGTCGCCTTCTGGAACGCGCCGCTTCCTGTTGAAGACCACGCGCTCAAAGCCTGCTACGCCGCCATCGAGATGCAAGAAAAACTCAAAGAAATGCGCCCAATCTGGAAGGCAAAATACGGACACGAAATTTACTCGCGTATGGGCATCAACACTGCACCTGTGATTGTCGGCAATATGGGCTCACAAGGACGATTTGCCTATACTGCAATGGGCGACGGCATGAATCTTGCCGCCCGACTTGAAGCCGCTAACAAAGCCTTCGGCACTTACATCATGATTTCGCAATTCACTTACGAAATTGTCAAAGAAAAATGTTTGTGCCGATGGCTTGCTGAAATTACTGTTCAAGGCAAAGCCGAACCGATTAAAGTCTATGAGCTCATTCGCCGCCGCTTGCCCGGCGAACCTGAACCCGAACCTGCCGAAACCGCACTCAAAGGCGTAATGGCAGTTGCAAAAGAATAACACTTCTAACGCTGAATCTTCATGTTCAACTTCTAAACTTTTCACAACCTTGAAACGACGACCACAAACCCTTTCTGCTGACTTGTTGATTTATGGATACAGCACAGGCATTTTTCCAATGGCGGATTCCGACACAGGCGAGGTGCAATGGTATTTACCGAGATTGCGCGCAATTATCCCGCTTGATAGATTTCATGTGCCGCGTTCCTTGCGGCAAATCATCAAGAAGAACTTGTTTGACATTCGCATCAACGAAAACTTTGAAGCCGTGATGCGCGGCTGTGCCACTGAGCGCGGCGATGAGCGAGGCACATGGATTTCCGAAGAAATGATTGAGGTCTATTGCGAACTGCACGACATGGGCTACGCGCACAGCGTTGAATCATATCAAGATGGAAAACTTGTCGGCGGGCTCTACGGCGTGTCGATGGGCGGCGCGTTTTTTGGCGAATCAATGTTTTACCGAGTTTCCAACGCGTCCAAAGTGGCGCTCTATTACCTTGTCGAGCGGCTCAAAGCACGCAACTTCATTTTGCTTGATTCGCAGTTTATCAATGATAATGTGGCTCGCTTCGGCGCAATTGAAATTCCGCATAACGAGTATCTTCTTCTACTCAAAGAAGCCTTAAAAATTCGCACCAGTTTTATTTGATGCGATATGCTTTCAACTTCCATTTAGTTGGTTTCCAACCGACTTCAACTCAATTCATATGTCAATGAAGTTACTCGTTTGTTGTTTGTTTTTTTTGCTCTTATCGTCTTGTGCATTTGCACAACGGGTGATGCCCAATCTTGACCTTCCGCCTGAAACGGCTTACGACACTGACCTTCCGCCGCCTTCATTTCACAAACACAATCGTGAGCGACTGCTTTCTATGCTTCCTGATAGTTCCATTGCGATTTTTTTCGCCAACGATTTGAAAGTGCGCAATAATGATGTTGATTACTTATTTCGTCAATCCAATTCGCTTCTTTACCTCACGGGGCTGTATGAAGAGCCAAACGCCGCACTTATTCTCTCCAAATTTCCGATGCCGTTTCAAAACACAGCAACCACAGAATTGATGTTCGTTCAGCCGCGCAATGCGCTGATGGAAACTTGGACAGGACGGCGATTGGGCGCAGAAGGCGCAATGCAGAAACTCGGCTTGAATGCGGCGATGATTATCGATTCGCTTCGTCCGTATCTCTTTCAAACGCTTTTGAAAACTTATCGCGCCAATATCAAGCGTGTGTTTCTTTCTTATCCCGCAAAAGATTATGCGGATTCCGATGGCGATATAGCCCGCCTTGTCAAAACGATTGATGAAGAACTGCGGAAAGATAAATCGCTCATTATTCAAAATGCCTCGCCGCTTTTAGGGCAACTTCGACAAATCAAACACCCGATTGAAATCGAGATGATTCAAAAAGCGACCGACGCAACAGTCGCCGCACATCTTGAAGCCATCAAGTCGTGTGAGCCGAATATGTATGAATACGAACTTGCCGCCGTCGCTGAATATGTCTTCAAGAGAAAAGGGTGCGAATACACAGCCTATCCGAGCATTGTGGGCGCAGGCGAAAACAGCGTGATTCTGCACTACAACACCACACGCAAAAAAATGTTTGAAGGCGAACTCGTTTTAATGGATATGGGCGGCGAGTATCACGGCTATGCAACCGATGTTACACGCACGATTCCTGTGAATGGGAAGTTTTCGCCTGAACAAAAACTCATCTATGACCTTGTGCTTGCCGCACAAGACAGCGCGATTGCACAATGCAAGCCGGGCAATTCCTTTCGTGCGCCGCATCAAAAAGCCGTTGAAGTCATCGCCGAAGGATTACTTAAACTCGGCTTGATTCAAGACAAAGCGGACTATCGCCGATACTTCATGCACGGCACCTCGCACAGCGTCGGGCTTGATGTTCATGACCCAAACATGGCAGTGTTGCAAGCAGGACAAGTTTTTACCGTTGAACCCGGCATCTACATTCCCGAAGGCTCACCGTGCGAGCGCAAATGGTGGAACATCGGCGTTCGCCTTGAAGACATGGTGCTTATTACCGAGAACGGTGCAAAAATCCTATCCGCCGCCTTGCCTCGTAAAACCGAAGAGATTGAGGCACTCATGAAAGAAAAAGGCATTGGGAATATCTCCATCAAATAACTTCCGCTCGTTATTCAAATGATAACCGACAAACAAGTGCTTCAAATCTTTCGAGAAACGGGCGCGCTTCTCGAAGGTCATTTTATTTTGTCGTCAGGATTGCACAGTCCGACTTACTTTCAATGTGCGAAAGTGCTTCAATACCCAAAGTATCTCACCAAACTTTGCAAGCCGATTGCCGCATATTTTATGGATAAGCGGATTGATGTGGTTGCGTCGCCTGCGTTGGGCGGCGTGGTGGTCGGAACGGAAGTTGGCAGACAAATGAATGTGCGCACCATTTTCGCTGAACGAACCGAAGGCGAGATGAAATTTCGTCGTGGCTTTGAAATCAAACCCCATGAACGCGTGTTGATTGTTGAAGATGTGGTCACAACAGGCAAGTCGGTGCGCGAAGTGATGCGATTGGTTGAAGAAGCCGGCGGAATTGTGGCAGGCGTTGGATTTATTGTCGATAGAAGCAACGGCAAAGTTCGGCTTTGCGAAGAACAGTTTTCTCTTTTGAAAATGAATGTAGAAGTTTATGAAGCGGATAAACTTCCACCTGAACTTGCGGCAATTCCTGCTGTCAAGCCCGGAAGCCGCGTTGAGCCTTCATCAGTTCAGTGAAAATCCATCTTCGTTGACAAGGGAATTGCTCTTGCACTTTTGAATTTTTCTTGGAAATCGAACTAATTGAACTAAATGACGCTCACGCAGTTTTTTTGTGCGCGTCGTTCGGGCTGAGGCTAAATTTTCTGCACTTTCTTTTGCAAGCGAGAGGCTCATCAGAAAGAAAACGACGAGCAAAACGAGCATAGAAACAACTGCCATAGTTACTCCGTGTTTTCGTGTAAGAATCTAAACAATCACTCGAATTTTCTCAAATCCCACACTTTGACAGTGCTGTCTGCGCCTGCGGTATAGAGTTCTTTTCCGTCAGGTGAAAATTTCACAGCATTGGCTTTGAAACGATGGGCATCAATGACTTCTAACTTTTGTCCGTTTTCTGCATTGTAGATTCTCACGCGCCCATCTTGACCTGCGGCGGCAAGGAGTTTTCCATCATGTCGATAGGCAAGTTTGACGGCGATAGCATCTTCAATCGTGCGCACGCCATTAGTTTTGAAGTGAATTTGTTTGATGACACGGTCTTCGCCAGCGGTTGCAATCCACTCTCCAAATGAAGCAAGCGCGAAAATGCGGCGTTTGTGCAAGGTCAGCATTTTCATTGTGCCGTCCTTCCAATTCCACAGCATTGCTTGCGCATCGTTGGTAAAGGCAATGCTTTGTCCTGACGCTTCAAATGTGGCGGAGTAAATTGGGAACGCAATTCCTAATCGAGTTCGCAGTTGCTCACCTGTAAGGCTGTTCCACACGCGTACGGTTTTGTCCCAACTTGCTGTTATCACTTCGTCTGTTGTCGGGCTGAATTGCACCGTGCTGATGGCGGAACTGTGTGCTTTAATTGATTTGCTTTTCGTGCCATCGTTCAAATTGATGAGGTTAAGCGTGCCGCTTTTATCGCCAATCGCAAGCATGCCGTTTTTTTCTGCAAGTGCCAGTGGCGATTCAGTCAGCGTAATCGTTTGACTTGGTTTCGTTGAATTTTCTTTACAAAACGCTTGCACTTGTTTGTTTTCGGTTGCAATCCAACAAGTTTTTTCAGTGATAGCAAGTTCGTAGGCTTGCGCACCGATGTTGAAGGTGTAAATGGGTTCAGCAAGCGTGATTTGTTCTTCAGGTCGGGTAAATTCAGCCAGTTGTTCAGGTTTGACCAATCTCCACAAGATTGACAGTCCGCCCATGATGACGATAAGGGCGAAGATGAGCGGTCGGTAGCGCGATTGGGCTTTAAGGGTTTGATTTCGCTCTGCGCGGAATCGCTCAATATCTTGTGCGTAGTCGTTGTAGCGACGTCCATCGTAACCATACTCTGAAGCTGTGTTTGCGGCTTCGGAAAGTTTTTCACGGTAGAGATTGTCGTAGATGAGCCGTTTATCGGGGTCAAGTAAGGTTTCTTTGGCTTGGTTGAGACGTTGTGATTTTTGTTCAGCGCGTTTGCGTTCTTGTTCGGAAGCGTTTTGCAGTTTATCGGGATGAACTTCTTTGATGCGCTCCATGTAGGCGCGTTTGATTTCGGCTTCGGTTGCCGTTTGCGTTAGCCCAAGTTCTGCATACAGGTCTATGAAATCCGTTTTGTTCATTTTTACAGCACTTCATTTTAAGCGAAAGGAATTTCATCGAAGTTAAGCAGTTCCATTGTGTCTCCCGACATTGACATCGCATAAATTTTATGCTTCGTCAAGTAAGCAAGTTGTGGTGGTGTAAAACTCATGCTTGAAAAAATTGGAATCAATTTCCTTCCTTTGAGTTCGGGAAAAAACTCAAAGAACTCGGGCAGACTTTGAATGAACTCTTCTAAATAATTTTGGCGAACTGTGGTCTTCGTTTCGTTGAGTATGACCAAGTCTTTGGCAACCAGAATCAAATCAAATTCTTTTTCTTTTTTCAGCGATTCACTCCTAATGTAAAGGTTCATCATTATGCGTTGAATCTCTTCCACCTTGAAGTATTTCTTCGCAATGGTCGGTATGTTGGGCGCGACAATATCTTCAACGACAGTTCCAAGTTTATTGGCAAGGTCTCCCCATTTTTTGTTCAGTTCCGCTTTTGAGTCGCTCATCTCTTTGCGCGTCTGCGCCAATACCCGATCCAGCTCCGCTTTTGAGTCGCTCATCTCTTTGCGCGTCTGCGCCAATACCCGATCCAGCTCCGCTTTTGAGTCGCTCATCTCTCTGCTCAACTGCACCGTTGTGTTCTTCAATTCCGAAGTTGTTTCTTTCAGTTCTATGATTGCCTTTTCCACATTGTCCTTAAACCCCTTCATCTCGTCTTTGAACTCCAACATCTCGTCTTTGAACTCCAACATCTCATCTTTGAAAGCCTTCATCTCATCTTTGAAGTCTTTCATCTCGTTTTTAAGCTCTTTGATTTGGTCTTTGAGTATTTGTGATTCGGCTTCGGCGCGGCGAGCCGCCAGCGCACTTTGCGCTAAAAACTCTCCTAATACCACTTCTAAATCGCTCACGCGACGCTCTAAATCTGCCATGTTTCTCAATGATTAAGTTGCGATGAATATAATAAACTCAACTGCCTTGATTTCACAAAGGTTGCGAAAATCCTTATACTTGCGACTTATTTTTCAAAATAATTTTCTATTCAACACGCTCACCTCAAACATGAAGGCTCTCATTTTAGACAACATCGAAAAATCGTGCGGCGAGTTTCTTGCTCACAACGGTTTTGCTGTTACAGAGAAACCCAAACTTTCCAAAGATGAACTTAAATCTATCATCGGTGAATACGATGTGCTTTTGGTGCGAAGCGCAACGAAAGTCACCGCCGATATTCTTGAACTCGGAAAAAAACTTAAACTAATCGGAAGAGCAGGCGCAGGCGTAGATAACATTGATATTGAAGCCTCAACTCGGCAAGGGATTATTGTGATGAATACGCCTGGTGGCAATACGATTTCTGCCGCAGAACATACTTGTGGCATGATTCTTTCTGTTGCACGCATGATTCCGCAAGCCCACGCCGAAACCAAACGCGGAATTTGGGACAAAAAGAAATGGCTCGGACGCGAACTTGATGGGAAAACCCTTGCTGTTATTGGTCTCGGCAAAATCGGGCACGAAGTCGCCATGCGCATGCAAGCCTTTGGTATGAAGATTATTGGCTATGACCCTATGCTTCCGTCAGAAGTTGCCGCAAAATCAGGCATTGTGCTCTTGCCACTTGAAGAGACGCTTCGCCAAGCCGATTTCATCACCATTCACACGCCGCTGAATGAAGCCACTCGCAACTTGATTTCGGCAAAGACGATTGCACTCATGAAAGATGGGGTTCGGATTGTGAATTGCGCACGCGGGGGAATTATTCACGAAGCAGATTTAGCCGAAGCCTTGCAGTCAGGCAAAGTTGCCGCCGCTGCGCTTGATGTCTTTGATGTTGAGCCAATTACACCTGAAAACCCATTACTCAACTGCGAGAATGCGATTCTTACGCCGCACATCGCCGCTTCAACCGTAGAGGCACAAGAAAAAGTCGCCCGACAAATTGCTGAACAAGTCGTTGAGTGGAAAAACACGCATAAACTCATCGGTGCGGTTAATGCTTCGGTTGCCGAACTCGCCCAACACAGCGACGTCCAAACCTATCTTTTGCTTGCTAAAAAACTTGGTGATATGCAAGGCAAATTGCTGGAGGGTAAGCCTAAACTGCTTCGCGTAACGTATTCAGGAGATTTTCTGCGTAAGTTTGGCGAAGCCATCACAGCCGCTGTCTTAACAGGTTATCTTTCAACATTTGAATCTGATGGCATCAATTACATCAATGTATTTCGGAAAGCACAAGATATGGGACTTCATGTCGAGCAGTATCGCGAAAAAGAAAATCAAAACTATACGAGCCTTGTTCGCGTCGATTACGAAACCGACCAAGGCAAACGCACATTGAGCGGCATTGTGCTTGACAACAAAGACCCACGCATTGTGCAAGTGGATTCGTTTGACTGCGAGTTCAAGCCCGAAGGCACGATTCTGATTTACACCAACGATGATAAGCCGGGCGTGCTTGCCCAAGTTGTTTCTGCACTGCATCACGGAAACATCAACATTGCTAATGTCTCGCTTTCGCGTAACGAAGAAAAAACTCTGGCACTAACACTTGTCGGCATTGATGGCGATTTAGATGATGCAACGCTTCATCAAATTGCACAAGTTAAAGGGGTCTATAATCCTCGACTGTTGAAACTATGAGCGACTTCTATCATCACCTACAATGCACTGTTTTTTCTTAATCATTTTACTTTTCAACGCTGTTGCTGTGAGTGCGCAATCATTTACACCGTCTCGCCTTCGTCCCTTGCCTGACTTTGATTTTGAAGGGCATCGAGGCGCACGCGGACTTTTACCTGAAAACACGATTCCTGCCTTTCTAAAAGCCTTAGAGTTCGGCGTAACCACGCTTGAAATGGACGTCGTGATAACCAAAGACCATCAAGTCGTGCTTTCCCATGAGCCGTATCTTTCCAAAGAAATTTGCTTGAAGCCGGATGGCTCACCCATCTCTGCAAGCGAGGAAAAATCCTTCAACATTTACCAAATGACCTTTGCGGAACTTTCACGCTACGATTGTGGCAAGCGCGGAAATGCACGCTTTCCCGAACAACAGCCACAGCCCGCCATAAAACCGCTGTTGCGCGATGTGATTGCTTCGGTTGAAAAAGCCTGTCAAGAAAAAGGGTTGCCACCTGTTTTCTACAACATTGAAACTAAATCAACTCCCGAAGGTGATGGCATCTTTCACCCTCGTCCTGCAGAATTTGCTCGACTCGTTTATGAAGAAGCCAAGCACAGTGGCATTTTGGATAGAGCCATCTTCCAATCGTTTGATGAGCGCACGCTTGAATCGCTCTATGCGATTGACCGCGACCTTTATTTTTGCTTACTCGTTGAAAATCGAAACAGTCTTGAGCACAATCTCAATCGGCTTTCGTTCACACCGCAGATTTACAGCCCACATTACAGCCTTGTTACGCCCGAACTTATCGCAGAAGTTCGGCAGAGAGGTATCAAACTCATTGTTTGGACCGTTAATACACTTGAAGAGATGAAACGCTTGAAAGCAATGGGTGTCGACGGCATTATTACAGATTACCCGAACTTAAAATCGAGACTGTTTTCAGAATAACCTTTTGGATTCTTCTGACTTGATTTTTCAAATTCTCTCGAAGTTCATTACCTTTGCAGTTGCCTTTGCCCAGATGGCGGAACTGGTAGACGCACTCGTTTCAGGTGCGAGCGCCGCAAGGCATAGGAGTTCGACTCTCCTTCTGGGCACAACACGTAAATTGCTGATATGAGAAAATCTTTTGACCTTCTTGATACCCATCAGAAACCTGAATGCATCTTCTTGGTGCCAGTTTTTAATGCATCTTTGACTTGTGTCAAAGGTGCATTTTTTGTTTTTTATGATTCGTTCAACTTCAACGACTTCTTACTGTGCAACACGATAAAATGCGTCTCCTTGTTCGCCTTCAACGCTTGGACAGCGAACTTTTTGATGTGCTCAGTGAGCAACGCGGCTTGCCCGAAGAAATCAATGACCTGAAAGCACAAGCAGCGGCTTACGCCGAAATTCTCTCGGCTCGCAAAAAGCGATACGATGAAAACGAAGTACAAAAGCGGCTCCTTGCTTCCGAAATTCGGTTGTCGCAAGAAAAAATCAAAAAGTATAAAGAAGCTCAAACCACTGCACGCAACAACAAAGAATATGACGCGCTCTCCAAACAAATTGAGTATGAGGAAATAGAAATCAAGAAAGCCGAAGCCAAAATCAAAGCGATTGATGAAGAACACCAACGCCAACTTTCCCTTGAAGCCAAAGGCAAGGCACTCCTTGATGAAAATAATTACGATGATATTACTGATGACATGATGCCAACAGAGCATTTGCAAGCACGCCTTAAAGCCATCGAATCCGAACTGGAAGCGAAATCCAACGAACTCACGACCATTATCAAAGAAACGCAATCCGACATTGACGCACTGACCGCAAAAATCAAGGCACAGCGCGACCTTATTCTGCAATCCGATAAACACATTCTTTCAAGATATGATACCCTGCGAAGTGGTGGCATTCAAAACGTTGTTGTTAAGTTTCACCGCAATGCTTGCAGCGGCTGTAACTCTCGCGTGCCAGCAAGCAAACACGCCATTATTCATCAAGGCGGATTCTATACTTGCGAAGCATGCGGGCGAATCGTCGTTCACGAACGCTTCTTCGTAGAAGACTTAACAGATTGATAAGCATGACCTCTTCGTTGAACGCACGATGAAAAATTTTCTGATGTGTTCAGCTTTGGCAATTTTGCTCTTGGGTTGTCAAGATGATTCAATTACGTTGAGTGAAGATGATGAACGCTTCGCCGCACTTTACGCCGACCTTCTCTTGCTTCAAGTCGATTATGAGCGCATCAGCGCAAACGGTGGCACATTTTCCAAACTTGACTCTCTGCAAAAACTTTTTTCTCTTCATCACCTTTCTCCTGCTCAATTCAATGTGCTGTTCAGCCGCTACAAAGATGACCCTGAACGCTGGCTCAAAGTGCAAGACCGCGCCCTTGCCATGCTCAGCAAGTATCGCGAGCAGAGTGCCGTTAATCTCTCAAATAACCAATGACAAGGCGAATTAAGCGCATTGGCGTTACAGGCGGAATTGGAACGGGCAAAACAACTGTCTGCCATTTTCTTCGCGCACTTGGCTGTGAAATTTTTTCCGCCGATACCGAAGCCAAACGCTTGCAAGAAACCGACCCCGATGTGATTGCAGGTATTAAGAAAATTTTTGGCGACTCGATTTACGAGAACACAATCCCCAATCGCAAACGCATTGCCGAGATTATTTTTCACGATGAAAAGAAACTTTCAGAACTTAACGCGCTCATTCACCCGAAAGTCTTTCGTGCTTTTGATGAAGCGGCTCGCCGCGCCGAAGCCGAAGGCAAACCGATAATTGCCAAAGAAGCGGCGATTTTGTTTGAATCAGGCGGCGAGAAAGGATTGGACGCTGTGTTAGTTGTTGCCGCTGATTTAGACATACGCCTTGCTCGACTCAAAGCACGCGGACTTTCCGAAGCCGATATTCGCGCTCGAATGTCGCGCCAATTTTCGCAAGATGAACTGCTCAAACGCGCTGACATCGCTCTATGGAACAATCACTCGCTGGCTGAACTTGAAGCCGAAACCAAACGCGCCTACCACAAACTTCTTGCGCTCCCTTATCGGCAAACCTGAAACAAATTCTTATTGCGTTAGTTTAATTGTCGTGCTTTTTTCTTTTGAACATATAACTTTTGAACATATAACATAATTTCATCATGAAACTTCTTGTGTTTGTTTCTTTTGGATTGCTCTCACTCCTTGCAGCTTGCGGTGAGCAACAACACTCACGCTCCGAAGAAACCGCCAAAAACTTTGCTTCACCTAACACGCTTTACGCGCAACAAAAAATTGATGACATTTCAAACTCGCGTCGCAACGCAATAACTAATGCGGTTGCGATTGCAAGCCCTGCCGTTGTGGGCATTAACGTCACTGAAATTCGCGAGTTTCAATACTACGACCCTTTCGATGACCCTTTCTTTGATTACTTCTTCGGTCGCAGGCGCAGACAATCGCCTAAAATCCAACAAGAAATTAAAAGTCTCGGCTCTGGATTTTTGATTTCTTCTGATGGCTACATTGTCTCAAATGCTCACGTGATTGGCAATGCTTCAAAAGTCGTAGTTACTTTGACCGATGGCACAAAGCACGATGCGAAAATTATCGGCGTTGATGACCTAACCGACATTGCGCTTCTGAAAATCGACGGCAATAATTTTCCTTATCTCAAACTTGGAAATTCAGATGACGTGATTGTGGGCGAATGGGTAATTGCACTTGGAAACCCATTTGGACTTTTCGACATCAACGATAAGCCAACCGTAACCGTAGGCGTGGTGAGTTCTGTTGGATTAAACTTCCCCAATCTTGACGGACGCTCATATCGCGGTATGATTCAGACCGATGCGGCAATTAACAGTGGCAATTCAGGCGGCGCACTCATCAATGCCAATGCAGAAGTTATCGGCGTCAATACTTTCATTTACACGGGTGGCGGACAAGGCAACATCGGCATTGGCTTTGCGATTCCTATCAATCGCGTCAAGCAAATCACGGATGAGCTGCGCCGCTTCGGCAAAATTGACCGCTCGTTCAAAACAGGCATTTCCGTTCAAGGCTTGAATCGCGGATTGGCACGCTACTTCGGCGTGAGTGAAGACATGACAGGCGTTGTCATTACGAACATCGAGAAACGCTCCGCAGGCGAAAAAGCCGGTCTGAAAGTCGGCGACATCATTGTCGAAGCCAACGGCACGCCTGTGGCTACTGAACAAGATTTACTCAATCTTGTGCGTGAAATGCGGGCAGGCGATGTCTTGCGGCTTAAAGTTTTTCGCGACCGACGCTTTCTTACTGCCGAAGTTCGACTTGAAAAAACCTAACCTTCTTTGAACGCTTTGAGTTGCGGGTAGGTATTCTCATCAAGGTCTAATTCCATTCGGAGCAATGCGGCAGCAAAGGTTTTGCCTTGTGCATCGAGTTTGAGCGACTTTGTGCCGCCGCCGCCGAGTGCATGGTGCAAAAGGAAGTTCAGTGCGCCAATGTTCGGCAATTCGTAGCGTTCTACCGTTCCCAGCACCATGTCGCCGAAGTAATTTTTCACGCGCTCTGCGGTAAGTTCCGATTTCAGAATCTCGTAGTAATCGGCTTTGCGAGCAATCACGCCGATATTAACGCTATCGCCTTTGTCGCCACTTCTGCCGTGCGCTAGGGAGATGAGTTGTAGTTTCATTAGTGAGTTTTCTTGTTGGATTTTTTTGAAATTTAATTCCGCAAAATGTATTGAATTTTTTCGGGCGATGTTCGCCGTAGTTCCAAACCTTTCGGATACTTAACGACTGGTGCAACGAAGCCTGTTGTATCACTCAAAAGTTTTTCGCCATCAACAATTACGGCAAGGCTTTCTGCACGAACTTTGGCTAACTCGCTAACGGCTCCGCTCAAAGTAAGACTTACACGGCTTGGAATCAGCGTTACATAAACAGGTCGCTTTGATTTAACGAGTGAAATCGGCACATCTGAAAATTCGCTTTCTGCCAGTTGCTCTGCAACGCCGCGCACTTTAACCTTGCTCACGCTTCGCGTGACTACTCCGCTCAATGTGTCGTCAAGTGGCAATTCGAACTGAAATTCATTCGCGACATTGCGCACCGATGGCACGGCGGTTTTCCAAAATGAAATGGTTTCCAGCACACTGCGCGCTCCTGACACAGTAAGGCTTTCAGGCTGAAGTTGAATGTTTGGGCGAATCACATATCCCGATTGAGCCTGCGGAATTGCCGCTAAGCGAATCGGCACACGCTTCGTGATTTTTTCGTCAAGTTCCAATTCCAACATCTGCGGTTCGACTTCCAACACTTTCATGCCTTCGGGCAACGGCTTGATGTATTGCGTTGCCTTTGCAAGCGTTTCAATTTCTAACACATCTTTTTGAACTTCGTTGCTCAAATCAATCGCCCATTCGGTCTGCCCCAAATAGAGCGAAAGAATTTTCCAACCTTCCGCCTCACATTTGACTTCCACGTGCGTCGGATACTCGCCCTTGACAGTTCGCATCGCATTTTCCGTTTTAATCACGACAGGAAGCGAGACGGCGGCAGTGTATCGCTTTGTCATCGCAACAAAAAACCATATCAGCAGTGCGAAAAACAGCGAGCCGATAATTGACGGCACACGCCTTAAAAACGGAAGTACGGAAAACGACGATGGTTGACTTGCCACGCTTGTTTAGTGAATCTGCTTTTGAAAAGATACGGCTTTTGAATGAACTTGAAGATTGTGTTTCAGGTGGGCGTGCTATAGCAAGTTAGACAGGATTTCTTTTATATTTGAACGAAATAATTTCTTTTTGCGCACTCATGGCAAATGCTCTTGATGACATTAGGACTTACGCAAAAAGGTTAAAAGTCAGTAGATTTCAAGAAAAATGGGATACAAGATGACCCGCTGGATTGCGGACAACTTCTGCTCTCCTCGCAGGTCAATGACACCTTGACCTACTTCGCCGACCATTCCGAAACATACACCCACGATGTTCTCAACCGCTACCTGCGTCAAGACCAAATTACGCCCGCTTTCGTATGGGACAACATCAAAAGCAACTTGGTCCCTGACGAGAACGCTTACCTGCTCTTTGACAACACGGTCTTGGATAAACATCATTCGTTCAACACCAGTCTGTTTATCGTCAGTGGAGCGGAAACGCAGGTCAAGTTATCAACGGCATCAGGCTTGTGACCTGTGTTTATGTCAATGCGACGCTGAAGCGATTTTGGATCATTGACTATGGCATTGACACTCCCGACACGGATGGCAAAAAGAAACCTGACCATGTCTGTGATATGCTTGCTCATGCCATCAGGCACAAACGCTTGGCGTTCCGAACCGTGCGGATGGATAGTGGGTATGCCTCCAAAGCCCTGATG
>Ga0308409_1000997_pt1 | contig 13944 bp, 14 predicted proteins | sample HotsprSampleMSe4_FD_203469 | JGI IMG/M metagenome (GOLD analysis project Ga0308409, IMG submission 203469) | Hot spring phototrophic mat microbial communities from Mushroom Spring, Yellowstone National Park, Wyoming, United States - 20060912_MSe4 ... | reverse complement strand
GGCTACACAGGCGGACGCGAGGGGATTTTTGCCTTCGCACTCATTTACGACACACGTGATTTTGAGCCTGACCCATCGCGAGGGATTTTTATTGAATATTCTCACGAGCATTCGCGTCCCTGGCTTGGCTCAGAATTTAATTTTGATAAAAATTTGATTCAGATAGAATCCTTCTTGCCTGTTTATCACCACAACGATGTGCGGGTTACATTTGCAAGTTGTTGGAACTTGGGCTACATCTGGGGAAGCAAAGTGCCTTTCTACGAAGCCTTCGACCTCTCGAGCCAATCAGAAGCCGGCGGCACGGAAGTCTTGGGCGGGGCGCGTTCCCTTCGCGGCTTTCGCGAATATCGATTCACAGGACCGCTCACGGCATTAGTCAACCTTGAACTGCGCTCGCGTTTCTACAAGTTTAGCGCGCTTCGTCAAAACTTCATTTTGGGCGTGGTTCCGTTCTTAGACTTCGGTCGTGTATGGGATAGAATCCGCGACTTTGGGTTCAGTGACTATCGCTGGAACTACGGCATTGGCGGACGCATCTCTTGGAATCAAGCCACCATTCTGCGATTTGACTTCGCTCGGAGCGCAGAGGCAAGCCAGTTCTTCTTCGGCTTCCAACATATTTTTTAACTCAACCTAAAAACCAACAATGTCATTTTGGAGCATGTTCTCAACGGTGTTTATCACGGTGTTCTTGGCTGAAATTGGCGACAAAACCCAACTTGCCACCATGCTTTTTGCCACAAAAGAAGAAACCAACAAGTGGGCGATTTTCTTCGGCTCGGCGGCGGCATTGGTGCTGGCGGCAGGCATTGGCGTTGTCGTTGGCGAACAACTCGGCAAATGGATTTCACCGAAAATTCTGAAATGGATTGCGGGCATTGGCTTTATCGCTATTGGCTTTTGGACAATTATTTCAGCCGATTAGTTCGATGACTTCTGCACAAGCGTTCTTGATGGCGTTTGTTTGCTCTTTGGAACGGCTCTGCGCGCTTCTCGGTTTAAGGCATCAAACCTGCTGATAAGTTGTAAGCGTTTCTTGCGCTTCCCTTTCGCCCAATCGTCGTAGGGCTGTTTCAATGTTGTAAGTATCACTCTTTTGAATTTTCCTTTTACAAACGCCATGCGTCTTGTGTATGCAGTTTTAGTCTCTCTGATTTTCTCTCAATCGCTTTTGGGTCAATCGGTTGGCACGATTCGCGGCAAGGTGCTTGATGCACAAACTCGTGAGCCGCTGACAGGTGCTGTCATTCGCCTTGAAAAAACGCCCTACGGCGCAACGACCGACCTCAACGGCAACTATGTGATTTCCAATGTTCCTGCAGGCGATTACCTCATCAAAGTTTCGCTCATCGGATACGAAGAACTTGAAGAAGCACACGAGGTTGAAAAAGGCAAAACGCTGGTGTTGAACTTTGAACTGCGCGAAAAAGCTGTTCAGTCCGAAGAAGTGCAAGTGATTGCCGATGCCACGCGTCAAACACAAGAAGATACGCGCACCAGCGTCTACAAAATCATGCCCCGACAAAGCAAAATCCTTGCAGGCGGTTTGGAAGACATTATGCGCTCACTGCAAGCGATTCCCGGCGTGTTGGCACAAAATGATTTTTCCTCGCAACTCTTCATTCGTGGCTCCGGTCCTGACCAAAACTTGATGGTGATTGACGATATCGAAGTCTTCAATCCATATCGGCTCTACGGCACGGTGAGTATGTTCAATCCTGAAACCGTCGCCGATGTGAGTTTGATTACAGGTGGATTTCCAGCGAAGTATGGCGATAGGCTTTCGGCGGTGCTTGATGTCGGCAATCGCAACGGCTCGCGCGATGTTGGGATTCAGACACAACTCGACATGAACATCACCGATGCGAACATCATCGTTGAAGGCAAATCGCCGTTCCGAGTAAATGGCTCTTGGATTATGTCGGCGCGGCGCACATACTACGACTTGATTGTCGGACCGATTTTGCGCAACACAGGTCGCGTCGATAACAACACTGCTTTTCCGAACTTCACCGATTTTCAAGCCCGATTATTTTTTGAACTCAACCCATCGAACCGTTTGATTTTTACTGGCGTCTATGGGCGCGATGCTGTCAATGTGCTGACCGCTCAACGAAGCAATGCGCAACCCGATAGCCTCAGCGTTGGCAACACCACCAATAACGATTTGATTGGCGTGGCGTGGCATTATCAGCCAAGTTCAAGAAGTCTCAATAAATTGATTGCGTCGTGGTATCGAAACAGTGGCGACTCGCGCTTTGCCGGCTCGTTCATTGATAGGCTCAATTACAACAATGCCTTTTTAGATGAAGTCGAACAAGATAGTTTAATCAATCCCGCTACGCTTGCTTCTATCAACCTTCGTTCAGACTCGTATTTTTCATTTACGAAATGGACGCTTCGTGATGAATTTTCAAAGCGATACAATCGACATTTGGTTGAACTCGGCGCAGGGGTTGATGTGATGGAAACGATATTTGAACTTTTGCTTGAAGCCGATGAAGCCACAGCGGCTTTACTTCGCGCACAACAAGGCAATCCCCGGTTTAGTGCATTGCCACTCAATCAGCGCATTGGACAATCTGAAATTTATGTTCGCTCTCATGTTTTTGTTCAAGACCGATGGGAAGCGATTCCAAAGCGGCTTTACATTCAGCCCGGCTTGCGCTTTGATTACTACGATGTGATTCAAAAGGCATACCTTTCGCCGCGTTTCAATTTCTCGCTTGCAATTAACCCAATTACGACGATTCGTGGTGCGTGGGGCATTTATCGCCAATCGCCCGGCTTTGAAAAACTCATCGACCAAACCGCTTTCTTCGATTTAACCCAACCCGGAACATTGCAACGCCTCCAAGCCGAACAGGCGATTCATTATGTTTTGGGGATTGACCGCTGGCTCAACGCCGAGTGGCAGTTTCGAGGCGAAGTGTATTTCAAAGATTTTAATCGGCTGATTATCCAACAGCGCAAGTTGCAGGAAGTTTATCAATCCACCTATCTCGGCGGGTGGGCTTCAGATAAGCGGAATTGGAGCACGCCGACCTCTTCGATTCAGCCTGTGCTTACGCCCACGCCTGTCAATGAAGGCGAAGGCTCGGCTTACGGCATTGAAGTGATGTTGGAAAAGAAATTCACAAGTCAGCAAGACCGATTCAGCGGTTGGGCAAGTTACGCAATCGCGTATGCTTATCGTGAGCGTGATGGCTTACGCATTCCGTTCAATTTCGACCAACGCCACACGATAAACTTTGTCGGAAACCTTCGCCTCAACAGTTGGCTTGATTTGGGAGTTCGTTGGCGATATGGAAGTGGCTTTCCGATTACGCCTGCCGTCGGTGCCTTGCCACGCATTGCACCAAACGAAGACGGCGTGCCGCAAATTGTAACCGACGCACGCGGAAGGGTTATGTTTAATTTAGATTACGGCGGCGAAGCAAACTTGAACGCTGAACGCTTGCCTGCTTATCATCGGTTAGATATTCGGCTCACGGCGAAAACGCAGTTCTGGGGCGGACGTTGGGAGTTTTACCTCGATGTCATTAACGCCTATAACCGCTCCAATGTGATTGGATACCGCTACGACATAGAAGACCGCCGTGACTTGCCAAACGGACGGTTACCTATCTTGGTGCGTGAGCAAACCGACATGCTCCCGCTTGTTCCCACACTCGGCATTAGTGCCGTGTTCTGATGCCCTTCACTTAACTTACTACGCAATAATTTAGGACGCCATTAAATCCTTGCAGAACCTTTAGAGTCCTTGAAAGATTCTGCAACGAGCCTCGCACTCGATAAACGCAGTGCCTTCATCATCATTTCGGATTGTGGATTGCGGACTATGCCAGGGTATCCTTGAATCTTGTATTGGTGATTTGGAACTTTCGACTGCAAATAAAAGACTTGTGCAATAATTGCACCAAATTTTCAAGGCAGATTGTTCGCACTTTGCACGTTGAACGCTGTGGAACTTTTTGTAATCCGCCAACATTTACCCGTCGCTTTTCTGACAGCCACTTCGTTTTCGCCTTAAAGTCAACTCGATGATGTCTTAAAGTTAACTTTTCCGCCAAGCATGGTAGCAACGGTTTCCGCTAATCTCGAAAGTCAACTTGATTTCTAAGCTTGATGCTCAAAAGTTTGGCGAATTTTATCCATTATTCCATCTTTATTTTCAAAAATTTTCAGAAAAATTGGTTAAACCCCTGACTTTTTCCAAGTTTTTTCAAATTCCGTCGTATTTACTCCTACGCCAAGCGGGAGTCAAAATAGCAGGGCAGTTCGGCTTGTCGGTTGGCTTTTGCGAGGCACTTTCACTAACTTAAACTCTTTGAAAGTATGAAACTTGCAATTGTCGGAACGCGCACGTTCAACAACTATGACGCGTTCACGCGCGAAGTGGAGCGCATTCTTTCGGAGCGAAAGCTCACGCCGTCGGTTGTGGTTTCAGGTGGCTCGCCAGGTGCGGATACGCTGGCAGAACGATACGCCAAAGAGAAAAATCTTGCGCTCGAAATTCACAAGCCCGACTGGAAACACAAAGGCGCAGGAAAAGAACGCAACAAACGCATCGTGGAGAGTGCCGACTTCATGATTGCCTTCTGGGACTTCGAGTCCAGAGGCACTCAACACACGATTACGCTGTGGCGCAAAACGCTGAAATCGTTTGAGGTCGTCAATATCAATAAGCTCTAAGCGTTCCTGTCAGCCCGCCTCGCTACTGGGGCGGGCTTGTTTATTCCAAAATTCATCAAGACATAATCATGACAATCGCAACTGCGTATTCGTGCGTGTGCGAAAGCGAGAGCGAAATTTTTTCGGATTGAACGCCCTCAATCTCGCGGTTGAGTTTGAGCAATGGCTTGCCACTTGATTCGCGTTCGACTTCAACATCGTGCCAATGCACTTTGGTAGAAATGCCTGCGCCAACGGCTTTCGCAAAGGCTTCTTTCGCCGCAAATCGCACCGCAATGCTTTCGTAAGGATTGGCTTTTTGAAAACAATACTGCACTTCTCTGTCGGTCAGAATGCGCCGAAAAAAATGCTCGCCATATCGCTCACACGATTCTTTGATGCGTGCAATTTCAATCAAATCAATGCCTACGGAAAGATTCATCATGTTTAGCGTTCAGTTTCGTTGAGCGAGTGAGCATATTTGTTATAGTTTGCTAAGATAACTTGATGCGTTTCGGTTAGAAGTTGTTCATCGGTTTTGCCGTTCGGGAAGATGGGTTTATCAATAATCATCGTGATTGTGCCACTGTTGATTTTCAAGGTATCGCGTGGCATAATTTTGTGGCTTCCAAGAATCGTGATAGGGAGAATTGGCTTTTGCGACTTTACCGCTATCGTAAATGCGCCGCGCTTGAAGGGTTGAATTGAGCCATCAGGCGAACGTGTGCCATCCGCAAAGACGTAAGCGGATTTCCCTTCATCTAATTTCTGCTTGGCTTCCATTAGGCTCTGCAAGGCTTCGCGACTGCTACCACGCCGAATGAAAATAAAATCGCCGCGCTTTACTGCCCAACCCCACAGCGGCACTTTGGCAAGTTCAATCTTTGCCATAATGCGCAAATTGTTTTTAATGCCTGCTAATACAGCAAGAATATCATACATGCTTGCATGATTGCTGACAATGACATAAGAAGCGTTGGGGTCATAGTTTTCTTCGCCAATGATACGTAGTTTAACCCCTGAAAGCCACAAGCCAATCCAACTCCAAACACCACTAAATTTGCGAAACGTATTCCCTGTTTTGTCAAACAGCGTAATCACAAGTGCAATGATAGACATAACAATCGTAATCAACACAAACAGCGGAACAAAGAACAGGGTGCGTAATGAAATTTTTTTCATGGAAACAAATTAGGTTAATTCGATTGGGAAACGAACACACTCAAATTTGCAGTCGATTCAACGTTTGTTGACAGTCGCACTCGCGAAAACTCAATGCTAAAATTTACAAAACTTTTACAAGGCGTTTTCAGATGTCGTCTTTGCTTGTGTTTTTGCATGTGGTTTGTTTTGCGTTGTGGTTGGGGGCAGTTGCCGCGTCAATGCTGGTGATTTGCACGCTCGAGCCGCGCCTGACAAACCCTGACCGCGCACCGCTCGATGCCGAATTGCTCAAAACCTACATTCGCTACGAGGTCAAACTCGTCGATGTCGCCTTTTTCGGCGTGCTTCTGACAGGCGTTGCACTTGCGCATTTCTACACGGGTTGGACACGATGGGCAATCGTTAAACTTTCACTCTATTTCGTGCAATTCGGCGCGACCATGTTCTACATCGCCAAATTTATCAGACCGCTCTCTTATCCTTGCTCAGTAAATCATTACAAGCGGTGGTATGGACTTTTCGCCGTGTCGTTTAGCCTCTTTTTCGTGGTGCTGGTTTGGACATATTTCGGGCGATAATTCACATCACAAGCATGAAGCCGAAGAACGGCACGATTGAGCCTCGCAGATTTTCCACAAGCGTAACTTCGGCGCGTAAGTTTTTGACGTAAATCCCAATCCCTAATCCGAAGTTGCTGAATCGGCGATTGAAGGATTGCTTTTCTTCTCTGCCTCCGTTTTCGGGTGTGAAGGCGTAGTTGATGTTTTGATTGAGCGCGTAGTAAATCGGCGTAAGTGTGATGGCAAGGGTTTTATTTGGGTAAAAACTAATCGGCGTTGCGATTTCAAAGGTGAATCCGCCCGAAGACGCCGTTGCTTTCGCAGGTTGATTTTGATTAATGCGAATATCGGTCGACTCTCCCGTGCCGCCAATCGCATAGCCCACAAGCGGCAAGAGCGCAACGCCAACTTTTGAAGACTTCGGCAAGAGTTCATATTTCCCAAACAAACGAAACGCCATGCCGCCGCCGATTCTTCCAATGCCTTCTTCGGCGAAATTTCTATCGTCAAGATTCAAAAAAGCAATCGTCGCATCGCCCCCGATATCGAGATTCTCCGTAATTGCGAATTGTATCATACCGCCTGCGACCACTGTGCGCGTATCGTTGTAGAACGCCGTCTTATTTGCGAGGCTATCGCGAACAATCGTCGTGCGCATCGTGCGTGCCATTCCAACCGAGAATCCCACTTCGGCGGGCTTCAAACTATCAATCCCAATTGTTCTGCCGGATTGAAAATGATTCATCGGATAAGTGGTCGTGGTCGTAACAACGCTGGCAGTGCAACCGACAAGGCTCAAAGAGGCAAGAAGAAAAATGATGAGTTTCATTTTTGAACTGTTTGTGCGTCAGTAGCACACGCCCTAACGCTGTTATGAGAGCAGAGGCAAAAATACGAAGAGGGCAAAAAACGCCGAAGCGTTGCCGTTGGTTTAACGGTAAGACTTTTATCATATTCAATGGCAAGTTATGCAATACGATTTTATCATCATTGGTTCAGGCATTGGCGGACTTTCTGCCGCTTCACTGCTTGCAAAAGAAGGCTTCCGCATTCTCACGCTTGAAGCCAGTTATGTGGCGGGCGGCTGTGCATCATCATACATTGTCAAACGCAATGGACAACAGTTCGTCTTTGAAGCAGGCGCAACCACGATTGTCGGACTCGATAAGCATCAACCGCTCTACAATCTTGCTCACGAACTCAATCTTGATTTCCCTGTTGTCGAACTCAATCCTTCAATGACCATTCACCTTAGCGGAAAACGCATCACTCGCTTCAAAGATAAAGACAAATGGATTTCAGAGTGTTACAAAAAATTTTTTGAAGGCACGTCGGTATCGTTTCGCAATGTGCGTCGATTTTGGCGATTAGTGTTTCATCTTTCTGATTTCGTGTGGAAAGTCTCTGAACGCAATCGCGCCTTCCCGCCGAAATCATTTCGCGACTTGCTTGAACTTTGGGAGCAGAATCGCCTTGCCGATTTTCCAAAACTGCTCTTTCTCTTCCGCTCTACCTACGATGTGATTCGGCAATATGGGTTGGACGCAAGCGATGATTTCATTCGCTTTTGTAATGAGCAACTGATGATTACGGCGCAAGCCACTGTCAAAGAGGTGGCGTTTCTTTATGCCGCGCCGTGCCTTTCCTACACGAATAGTTCAAACTACTACGCCTACGGCGGCATGATTAAACTTGCTGAAACGATTTTGAACAAATACACTGAACTTGGCGGCGAAATCTTGTATCGAGAACCGGTTAAACTCATTGAGCGTGCTGGCGATGGCGGTTTCAAAGTAACAACCGAAACAGGAAAAGTTTTTTATGCCCGAAATATCGTCAGCAATGCAACCATTTGGAACATGGCGTATATGACCAAAGGGCGAATTAGTCAGTATTTTCAACATCTTTCGCGCAAGTTCAAATTTGGTTGGGGCGCATTCACCATGAGCCTTGCTGTCAAGAACACACTTCCCGATGACTTGACGCTACATCATCAATTCATTCTCAATGAAAAAATCCCGCTCTGCAATTCCGATTCCTTTTTCGTTTCGCTTTCGATGCCTGATGATGTCGAACGACAACCCAAAGGCACACGGCTTCTTGCAATTTCCACACACACCCATGTTGAGCGATGGATTCAACCTAACCCAAACTATGACGCCGAAAAGCAACAAGTTGCTGACTTCATCCTTTGCGAGTTAGAAAAACGGTTGGACGGCTTTAAGAAAGAACACATCATCTTCAAAAATGTCTCGACACCGAAATCATGGCAAGATTGGACCTATCGCCGTTTCGGCAGAGTCGGCGGTATTCCTAACACGATGGCGAGAAAAGTGTGGGAGCTTGTTGGCTCGGAAACGCCATTCAAAGGGCTGTATTTAGTTGGCGACACGGTTTATCCTGGTCAAGGGATTGCAGGCGTATGTTTATCTGGGCAGAACGCAGTGTATCGCATCTTGCAACACGTCAAGCGTCCTTTTCAACCGCATTTGCAAGTTGCCACGCTCAATGAATCACTTGAAAAATGAGAACAGATAAACTTGCTTACCTATGGCTACAAGAAGTTCCACAAGGGTTCTTCAAACTTATCGGCAGAGATGCCCGCGATGCTGAAAAGTATGCGTTCAAATCCGTTGAACTGAAAGAAACTGCGTTTCGACTCGATGGTTTGAAAAAGACACGCGCCTACAAAGAGATTTTGCGTGAAGGCAAGCAGAAAGGCATCAGGCAAGGTATCAAGCAAGGTATCAAAGAAGGGTTGCTGAAAAGCGTGCCGATTCTGCGTGAACTGGGGCTCAGTGATGAAGAGATTGCAAAAAGATTGAAGTTGAGCATTGACGCAGTTAAGCGTGTTCGGTAGCGGTTGGCGTGTTTGCTCCAAGTGTGAAGAAACTTACGACCGTTGTGCCAAAGTTTTTTTGAAACGCAAAGTGTTCGTGTGTTGCAAACGTGCGCGTTTTGTGATGCTCTAACACCAAGTAGCCGTTTGGCAAAAGCAGATTACGCTCAAAAATTTTCCGAAGAAATTTATCGTAAAGATGAAAGTTGTATGGCGGGTCTGCAAAGATGAGATGATACTGTTCAGGTGTTTCGGCAATAAATCGCATCACATCGGTTTGGTGCAATTTGGCTTGTGAGTTAACTCGTAGGATTTGGATAGATTCAGAAATGCAAGCCGCCACTTTCGGATTTTGCTCAATGAACGACACTTGCGTCGCACCTCTGCTGATGGCTTCAAATCCCAATAATCCGCTTCCTGCAAAGCAATCCAACACGTGAGCGTTTTCAAAATCCATTCTGACCGATAAAATATCAAAGATGGTTTGGCGCACACGGTCGGTTGTTGGTCGCACCACGTTGGAGTCAATGGTTCTTAACTGTCGCCGTTTGAATTTTCCCGCAATAATTCTCACTTACTTGCCTCGATAAAATTCTTTGAGCCAATCAGACGGAACGCCGAGTTTGTAAAGCCCCACGATGCTGATGTTGCAGAGCATTTGCCAAAGGTATCCGTTTTTTTCAAATCGCCGCGCTGATGTAATCACGTGGGCGTTTTCAACCAAGTATGGCTTGGCAAGGCGAGCGGCGCGTTGGAGAAATTCCACATCTTCAAGAAACTCTTGGTTGGGAAATTTTCCCACCTTTTCGAAAAACTCGCGCCGTGCGAAAATGCCTGAATCGCCGTAGTGCGTCAGCAGTGAATTGATGTTTGTAAATGAGGCGTAATACTCGGCGATAGGATTTTCGGAATCGAACTTCATTTTGAAATAGCCGAACTGCACGCTGGGATTTTCCAACGCTTGTGCAAGTTCCGCAAGTGCGTTTTCACCAAGTTGTGTATCGGCGTGCAAAAAGAGAAGCGTGTCGCCACTTGCAAAATGCGCCCCACAGTTCATTTGTTTGGCGCGACTTCTTTCAGACAGAAACATTCTGACAGGAAGCGTATCGTTGTGTTCAAAAAACTCGATGATGCGTTCAGGCGTGCCATCTGTTGAGCCGCCGTCGACAATCAAGAGTTCAACTTTCAAATTGTCTGAAAGCGATTGAGAAGCAACCGTGTGCAACGTGCGCGTGATGTATGTTGCCTCATTAAGCGTTGGAATCACAATAGAAATTTTCATCATTACTTAAAATGAAATTTCGTTTTCAATCACGATTTGAAACCGCCCTTGCTGATTGAAGGCGAAATCAAGTCGTGCGGTTGCTTCGTAGCCGCCTACCATCACGATACCAACACCATAGCCATACTTGTTCTTGTTGAAATCATACTGCACTTGGCGTAGCCCGAAGCCCGTTGAGCGCGAGTTATACCACACATTGCCCGCATCAAGAAACGCCGTGAGAAACATACCATACTGAAAAATCTGAAATCGCTCGAAGGGAATGAAATCAAATTTCACGGCTTGAAGTGGAATAATCGGATAGCGCAGTTCAATCGTGTTGAGTTGCAGGTTATCGCCTTCCAAAATTCTATCGGTGTAGCCGCGCAAGAGAATATCGTATCCGAAGAAAAGCCGTTGATGATTCGGCACAGGTTGATTGAGCGAGAGAATGCTCAAATTGTAGAAGCCAAGCGCAAGGTCGCCGAGAATTTTTCGATAAATGCGAAAGTCGAGCGATAGGCGCGTTATATCAATTTTGTTTTGATTATTTGGCAAGCCCACTTTTACGAGGCGCGTTGAAAAGTAAAGCCCATCGGTTGGACATTGATTAAAATCTAATCGGCTATGCGTATAAGTGAAAGACAGTGTTGGAAACATATCGATGCCGTCAGGCGAAACCGTTGCAGAAGGTTGAGCTTGCTTGATTGCTTCACTCACACGAAGTTTGGTGTAGCCCACACTTGCACCGATGAAATCGAAGGTTGAGAGTCGGTCGCTGATTGAAATCACCCCGCTGAGTGTGCGCTGAATGAATCGCGCCACTTCGCCGGTGCGCGTGTCGAGCGCAAGGTTGTTCAAATCCCGCCATATCAACGATGTGCCAAGTCCAATGCGTGTTTCGCTCCACAAATACGGCGTGAAGTATGCAAGGCGAAAAAACGGGTCAAAGCCCACGCCGAAACTCATCGTTAATCGGTCTTTATAGCCTGTTAAATTTGTGTGAAAAACAGCAACCCCTGCATTGATGTTCGACATTGTCGGCTTTTTGAGCCACTGCGTTAGGCTCACGCCGCGTAAATCGAAAATCGGTTGCGGGAAAATGAACCATCGCTCGTAAACCTCAACAAATACAAGCGTATACGGACGCCCCAATTCATCAGCCTTGCTTTGACCTAACTCATAAACGCTCATCAAAATTGTGTCGGACGAGACAATTTTTACAGGCGAAAATGGTACAAACCGTTTTGCCGAGACATTCACCAAATTGAAGAGTTGAAGGTTGTAGGTAAGTTGTTGCGCAATCGTGAGCGATTCCATCGTGAGCGTATCACCTTCTTGAAATGGGAATTCTTGCCGAATGACAAAGGGCTTTGTGTGGTCATTGCCCGCAATAAAAATCGTATCGACGACTGTGCCACATGCTTCAAGGGTTTCTTCTTTGGCGAACATTCGCCCAATCTTGCTTTCTTTCAGTTGCGCAAAGAGCAGAACAGGGGTGAAAAGAACCACAAGCGTAAAAGTCCATGTTGAAAAAATGCGCATGCCGATTGGGGAGAGGTTATGAGAAGTAACGCTGATGCTCAACGGAAATGCACCGATTTTGAACAACCGAGATTCCGTGCCGACGCGCTTTTTCCGCCGCTTCTTCGTGGATGATGCCAAGTTGTAGCCAAAGGGCTTTTGCGCCAATCGCAATCGTTTCATCGACAACAGGCGGCACGTCAACAGGCTTGCGAAACACATTGACAATTTCAACCGTTGCTTTCACATCATCGGGCAAATGCAACAGACTTGGGTAGCACTTCAACCCAAATACTTGCTCATGCATCGGATTGATAGGAATAATCGTGTAGCCTGCTTCAAGCATGTATCTCGAAACGCTGTGGCTTGGCTTTTCAGGCTTATCCGAAAGCCCTACAACAGCAATCGTTTTGAATGCGGAAAGAATCTCTGGAATAGTCATTGATGGAATGTGTTGTGTTGGCAAAGATAGCACATCTTTACTTTGCTTCGTTCAAACTCCAATCGTAATCCATATACTCGATTTTGAATTCCTTGTTTAGAAGCATGTGCTTGATGGTTTCGTCGTCAATGAATTGGGAGAGATATTGTTCAAGAGTGCCTGCCGATTTTATGAAATCATCTTTATACCAATCAAAAATTTTGGAGAGGTAAATTGTTTTGGTCTTTATGTCAATGCGATTGCGCAGTGTGTCTTTGAGAAACTGTTTGGCTTGTTCGTTCAGTTGTTCGCCAAGTTTTTCTGCCGTGTAGGCTTCGGGGCGGAGAATCGGACAAGAAGATGAGGCACAATTTACAGCGAAGTGGATTCGGTCTTCTTTGAAGGTCGCACGCAAAATTTCATGCTCAATTTTATCAAGCGACATTTTCCTGCCGTTAATTGTGAAAAATTCTTTCTTCCAGGGGCTATCGCCCACAAATGCTGTGAGTTTTCCCAGCGCACTAATTTCTGTGATGCTTTTCACAGGATAATTATCCACGATGAGTTTAAGCGTGAAGGCGTTATAGGCGTTTATCCAGAAGGCGATTTTTTCTTCGCGTGTAGGCAATGCGTCAGGATTGGCTTTGGAAAGTTGTTCCAAATAGGTCGCAAAATCTTTATCGGCTTTGAGTGTTTTGTAATTTACCTTGCCGTTCTTGACATGGCGTTTCAGCACAGCGTCATAAAGACTGTGGTCAAAGGATTGTGCAGTTGTAGTTTCAGTCATGAAGAGTATCAGAAAAGTGGTAGCAAGCCGTTTCATGGTGCAAGTCATGGCTCAACCGCGTTTGGAAAAAGACGATAGGTTGTGTTGACAAATAAAGATGAGTAAGATTTGGGTCAAAAAGCCAAGTATGCGCGCCATGAACTCACCGATAACAATAGACTTACTACATTAGAAAATACTTAATTTAGGCGACATTGACCGTAAAACCGCATCTCAAGTTCCACAACCCCGTACACAAATGAAGCGCATCATCTTAAATCGGCTTCTATGTTGTAAAATAAAATACCGTTTTATCCCCCTCCCCCCAATCACATGCTCTACTTTCACTCGGATTCTTGTTATTGCGGTTTTTTCTTTTCTCTGCTCATCGCTACGCTTCCCCTTTGGGCTTTTTGTGCAGGATAAATATCTTCGCATCTAAAAGATGATGCCGTATCCCTAAAAAACCTAAATCTACCAACACCGCACAACCCTGATACTTAAACCCACTTCACGCCTCTTTGAATCGCTTAAAATCAACTTCGTGTCCTGCGTTCAACTTTCCTACATAAATCGCTCGTCCTGCTCTATCTGACGCACACAACACTATCTTGGTCTGACAAATGCTCGCTGTGTTGAGTCTCCTTTCTTTGAAATCATCTTGAAAACGTGCAAATGGGTCAACATCAATTCCGACTGAATTTCTTTCATTGAGCAAACATTCAATATTTG
>Ga0308409_1000991_pt1 | contig 13992 bp, 14 predicted proteins | sample HotsprSampleMSe4_FD_203469 | JGI IMG/M metagenome (GOLD analysis project Ga0308409, IMG submission 203469) | Hot spring phototrophic mat microbial communities from Mushroom Spring, Yellowstone National Park, Wyoming, United States - 20060912_MSe4 ... | reverse complement strand
CCACAATCATCCGCCGCTGCGCTCGAATCTCGTCGAGAATACCGATAACCTCGCGCCAGACTTTCAGCGCCGCCACGTAACCGCGACCATACCCGCCATCTACACGTTCGATTGTTGAGACGTTGTGCTCCGCACACACGTAGTCGTGTATTAATCTCTCGAGCCAATCGAGCGAGTCCAACACGATCGTCTCGAAATCGTGTGCCTCGTCACGCACGTAGCAGAGCGCGCGACGTACTTCGTCGTACGACTTCGCTAACGGAAAATGCGCGACATCGAGGTCGCCGAGACCATCTTCCGTCAGTACGAAGATCGGTTTCGGCGTCGACGCACCGAACGTCGTCTTGCCAATGCCCTCGACGCCGTAAAGCATCACTCTCGGCGGTAACTTCTCTACTTCGCGAATCGGTTTCATCGCAACACCTCTACACTTAGCACAACTCCTCGAACCCGCAACCGTAGCCTACCTCGCGTTCGATTTTTTTGTAGTCGCGTCGTCAAAAACGATGACGTTTCATCGAACTGAAATCAACAAAATTGCCTTGTTTTCTAGGCGAATTTGCGCGTGTTCGATCTCGTACAAAAAATCGCATAGCTCGGGGTTGATGCCGTGATGTCGACCGAACGGCATCTCGGACGGGAACTGCGTAACATCGTTCGTGACCACGACATGTCGCCACTTCGATCGCACTACAATTTCGCGCAGCCAACTGCGAACGTGTGCAAACGGCCAGTACGCGAGAACGTCTTTCACGAGGAGCGCATCGCCGTCGGGAAGCGAATCGATCTCAAACGCGTTGGCATACTCGAAGCGAAGATTCGATAGATCGCTCTCCGGTAGTATTTCGCGCACGCAGTCGAGACCGATGACCTCGACTCCAGTTCGACGCGCGATCTCTTTCGTGATTCGACCGTTGCCGCACCCAAGATCGACGATCTTGGTCCAACTGTGCGTCTTAGCTAAAGTCTCAATGCATGCAAGATACGCGCGATCATCCGGCGACGGTAAGTCGAAAACACGCGTGGCGCCGCGTCGATAAAGATTCGTGAACGCGGATTCGCACTCTTCGACTTCGTGTTCGGCGAGTTTCGCGAACTCGCGCCATACGAACGTCTCGAACGGTAAATGCGGCGCGAAATCGACGGAGCAGTCGCGAGCATTCCAGTCGCATGCGCGGAAAAGCTTCGAGACCGGCCGGTGCACTACGAATCTTCGATTATCGATCGAACACACAAACGCAGGATGCTGCCACGTCGCTGACCCGACGATCGTGCACGGCAACTCGGTTATTGCGAGTGCAAGTCGCCACGCGTCCTGATCGCCGTATACGTGCTGAAAATAAAAGTCGCTGTGTTGGCAGATCCAGTCTGCGATGACAACGAGTGGCCACGCGTTCTCGCGATCGACGAAGAATTGGCCGCCTTGAACGCCGACTACATCGCATCGCTCGTGCGACGGCCAAACGTAGTGCCAGCGGATATTCTGCCGATTCTCGCTCCAGAACGCGAAGTCCGAGAAGCGATCGAAGTACGGCGTCGGATCGACGACGCAGTACGCGTCGGCATCGAGGAAAAGTACGCGACGAAACCTCGTGTGCCGAATCGCGTGCAACTTCGCTTCCCAGCCGCGAAGAATTCGCGGTTGCGTCGTCTTCGCAACTTCGCGTGCGTCGATGATTCGAACATCGTAGCCGGCCACGTCGGATTCGCGGATCGACTCCTCGTCAGCGTAGTGGCCGCGCCAGATTTCGATCGGCCCGCAATAGCCGATGTGGCGAAGTAAACGCACACCGACTACGATGCCTGGCCAATATCGACCACCGCCGACGTAAACGATTCCGAAGTCGAAGTCGTGGCCAGCGTACGGCTCGTTGTGTGCAAGATCGATCACGCGATCGAGCGCTTCGTAGTGAGCGCGGATCGTGTTGGGACAATACGCCCACTTTCGATCGCCGGTGTGATCGCGAACGTTCGCGAGCGGATCGATCATGACGACCTCGACTTAGGCGGGCCTAAGTACGAACGAACCTGATGCGCAACGACCAGGAAGGATTGTGAGATAAAACGTAGGATTGCCGGGACATCCGGTTACCGTTACCTCAAAGTCGTTTGCATTCAATTCACAAAGTGGAAAAACACAATAGAAATCAAAGAAAAAATCTAAGTAACCAGAATTGCAAATGAACGTAGTATATATGATTAGATAATTTGGCGGAGGCCCATCATCGCATATACCGGACGTCATATAAAACAACCATGCTATAGAGTTTCCGACCCAGCTCTGCGAATTCGTTACTCCCGAGTAAGACCTTCCAGAAACGACGAAATCGTACTCGAGTACGTACTCGCTGCCGTCTTGCGGACAGCATCCGCCACCGCCACCGCCTCCGCCTCCGCCACCTCCACCACCAGGACTCGAAATCGATCCGCCATACGGCGCACTCGTGCAATCCGGAACACGTACACGATTGCCGCTCGCATCCTCGTAGAAGATATCGACGATCGCACCCGAGTAATCGCGAACAACGCAGAGCTTCGTTAGGCACTCGATGCACTGACGCTCCTCGTCTTCGTCTCGCTCTTCTTCGTCTTCGATCGCGAATCCGTAAGGACCGTAGTACGCGTAGCCGTACTCATCAATCTTCAACTTCTTGCATCGCCGCTGGTGCCGCGAATCGCCGAGTCGAAGTAGCGCGTAGTTGCCGACGCGATAAAGAATGCGCGCCGGTCCGTAGTCGTCCGCTTCGAGAAAATACGGATCGCCGGGAATCGCGTGCGCGTACTTGCCCTCACCGTAGACGTAACCGAAGACGACGCCGCTCACCGCTGCACGCGCGAGCGTGACACCGTCTGAAGGCTCGATAAGAACGACAAACGGATCGCACGAGTCCTCAGGAGCTTCGACGCGATACGCTTGCGGTGCGAGAAGCGTGTCCGACGACGTGAGATTGTCAACAATTCGCCAGATCGTGTACTCGCGCGCCGGCACTGGCGTCTTCACGTAAACGATATTATGCGGCTGCAACGCGCGGAAAATCTCTTTCTCGGTATCGCTCGGCGATGCTCGCGGTCGCAAAACGCGACGCGCCGATTCGATCAGGAGATTGATCCGATCAGCGCGCGTAAGTTCGCCGATCGGATCGCCGGGAGAAACGAACGATAATGGATCACTCACAATCGCACCTCACGTTCCGATACCGAGTAGACTAAAGTCGCCTTCTTCGTAGACGACCGAGACGTACGCCGCAACCGGTTCTTGAACGACCATGCCCCAACGCGTAACTGGTCGATACTTGACCCAGAGATAGTCGTGGCCACGTTTCAGTGGCACCGTTATGTCCTTCGTGATGCGAACGTTTCGCTGGTTACGTTCGACTCGAAACTTGTGTGTAACTTTCCACGCGCTCGCATTTTCTTTATCCGCGACGCAGCCGAGATAGAGAACCTCGCCCGGCTCGAAGTGATAGAATTTCTTCTTATTGACTTTGCCGATCAGACTCATCACGGTTTGAATATATGCGACATTCACGACTGGAATCGTGATGCGCCGCTCGAACGAAAGCGACGGCGCAGCGATGTCGCATCCCTCGATCGAATCTTCGGAGACGTTGATTGCGTTCTCGAAATCCGGCGCATCGGCTGGCATGATCCACACTCCGCCACTCGTACCGACTGGCGCGGGACTGCGATCGAGGACCCAACGCGTGCCGTACTGCACTACGATCCGATACGGACCATAAGTCCACGCCGACGGCCCGCCCGTTACGAAAATCGTTCGACCTACGTGCGTGGGATTCGGTACGATGCCGTCGGGGATCACTTCGAAAGTCGCGACGCACTGCAAATTCGTTCCACTCGCGGTCGCGTTGCCAACGCCGACTCGACCTTGCGAAATCGCACTCGTAACGTGGATCTGCTGCGCCTCCGCGGAGATCGAATAACCGAACGAGAGATCGACCGTATCCGTCGCTGGCGCCGACTTCGTTGACGACGGCGGACTCGCATCGACCGCCTCGTCACTCGGCTCCGCGGAATACGTGATCGCGACATCGTAAGTTCGGCCGTCTTCGTTCGCGCGAATATCTACGTCCGATCGCGTAAGACCTAGGAAGATCGGGGGCGTGTACGCATAGATCGCGTTCGCAACCGAGATCGCGTCAGGATAGTCGATTGCGTGCACGTTGATCCGATAACTCGTGCGGTTATACGAGAGCGACAGCTCGTCGGGATTGATCTTGAAGAGAAGATGCGGCATACTACTTCACCTTCATGTTCGCGTCAACACCCTGCTGCACTCTTCGCACTTCCTTTAGAATATCCGCGAGCAAATCTTCTTGGCGCTTCTGTACGCGCGCACCGAACGCGAACTGTTGTCGCGCTGCGAACGCCGTAAACGTACCGCGTGCTTCGCTGATCGCGAGCATGTTCGCGAGGTCTTCTTTTGGCACGAAGTTCGCTTGCATCTCGCCGACGCGACCTTTCGGCGGACCCTGCTGCTCCTGCTGCTGCTGTTGGCGTTTCAGCGCCTGCAAGATCATCTGCTCGAGTTCCCATCGCAGTTGGTCGACGCGTGCGCGATCGACGTTCTCGATCTTATCCCTGAGGAATTTATCGATCTCTTCCGCGTTCAGCATAAGCGCACCTTGACCGAGCGCACCGACGCCAACGCCAATAAGACCACCGGCTGGCCCACCGATAAGGAGACCCGCGCCGCCACCCACGAGCGGCAACACCCACGGATTATTCGCGAAGAACTCGAAAATGTCGCGAACGAAGCTCCACCACAGGCGCTTCAACGATCGGATCAGCGTGGCCCACGTTAGTTCTAACGCCTTTACGAGTATATTGAACGCGGTCTCGATGTCGCCGGACTTTATCGAAGCCACGATCGCCTTGATCGAATTCGACCAGTCGGTCGCGAGTCCTTGCAAGTCGGTCTTCAGCTCGCGGAACTTATCGATCGTGTTGTTGCCGCTCGCGACCGCAGCCACGCCGAGCGCGACCACGCCAGCGACGACCAGACCAATCGGGCTCATGATCGCAAGCAACACGAGCTTGAGCGCAGCGAGGAGCGCGCTGAAAACGCCAATCGCGATCGAGACGAGCTTCACGATGCCCGCGAAAGCGAGTAGCGCAGTACCGGCAGTTACGAGACCTGCAGCGAACGCTGCCACCGCGATGACAGCGCCTTGGTTCTCGCGCACCCACTCGACGAGACTCGCAGTCGCGTTCTTCAGCCACGCCGCGATCGACTCCAACACCGGCGCAATCGCAGCAGCGACTTCGTACCAGACTGCGGAAAGCGAAGCCGTGATTTCGCGCCACGATTGCATGACTTGCGTAGCGCGCTGCACTCGTTCGCTTGTGGTCGCAGTAAGATTCGCGAGCTTCTCCTTAGCGTCGTCCGATAACATGCCCATCGAGACGAGGGCCATGCCGACCCTATCGCCGAAGAGCTCGACCGCGATACGTGCACGCTGCGTCTCGTCCGGAATGCGCTGCAATGCTCCAAGTACGACCTCGAGTCGCTGCTCGAGCGGCAGATGCGCGAACGAGATAACGCCGAGATTTTCGAGTACGTCTCCGAACTCGGCCACCGCTTTCGCATCGAGTTTCGCGGTCATACTCTCGAGCGATGCGCCAAGCTCGTCGACGCTCACGTTCCAGACGCGAAAGAGCGACGTAAGCTTCGAGAACTGCTCGACCGACGTGCGCAATCGCAACGCCCAACCACCTATCGCTTCCTGCTCTTGAAAAACCGATAGCGCCGGTCGAAACGCTGCGAGTATCGACGCGCCGATGCCCTGCAGCGCAACGCCCCACGTTGCGAGCTTACGCGAGACCGCGTTGAGGTCCGCGGTCAGTCGATCCGTGAGCGTCAACTCGACGCTTGCGCGACCCGCTCGGATTTCTGCTGGGCTAGCCACGACTTCAGATCGTCCTTCGTTAGTAACGGCAGCTCGTTGTCGTTCCGGACACCGAACCGCTCGAGGTACTCGACGACATCCGGGAAAATATCTTCGACTCGAATCGTCGGCGACTCGCTGCCGCGAAACGCGTTCGCAATCGCCGCGGCGATGACACCGTAGTGACAATGATCATGGAATAATCGACTTTCGTACATCGTACGCAGTTCGCCGAGCGTAAAGTCCCACGGTGCTACGCCGAGGTAGCCGGCGAAGTGCCAGACGTAGGAGTCGATGTCAGCGCAGTCGCTTGCTCGACTTTCGACAATAGCAGCTTCAACGCGGCGCCGAGAATTTCGCGCATAATGGGATGGCCCTCGAAAAAATCGAGGATCCTCGAGATGAACGCGACTTCGGCGTCCCAGATCGACCGGCCGTAGAGCGACTCGAAAACTTCGTTCGCGGTGACACCGTGCCGTGCAAGCGAGTCGCGACAGAGTACTGTCAGTAACGCCTCCGCCGTCTTGCGATCGCGGAACACGGCACCATCAGCGAGTATGCGCACGAACTCTTCGTAATCGAATCGCTGTGACTCCACGTTGGCGGTCGTAGTGTCCGGTCGCACTACGCGTGCCAGCGCCTCCGAGGCCCACTTCGCAAGATCGAATCCGTGGTCGCGAAGATCGTGATATCGCGCGAAGCTGATCCGCGCGACCTCGTACTCGCGGCCATGCTCGTCCGTAAATCGATGTCGCATCGATGTCACTCCACGTACGTGTGTCGCTCCGCTCCCACTTCGTGTGTCGCTACGCTCCCACTTCGTGTGTCGCTACGCTCCCATTTCGTGTGTCGCTACGCTCCCATTTCGTGTGTCGCTACGCTCCCTCTCGCGATCAGGGCGTTACCTCGAAGTACTCGGGATAGCGATACACGCCGCCATCGAGTAGCGGCGATACCACGAACGTAACCGAGATAACGATAGCCTGGCCCATCTGCTCGGAGCGATTGAATCGTGTCACCTCGACAAGCGATTTTATTCCCCACGAACCGACCTCGGTACGCGGACCGTTGAGACAAAGAACGTGCAGCTGACCGCGAGCGAAAAACGCCTGACGAATTTGCGCGACGCTGGGGTCACCTGCGACATCGAGCATATCGAACTCGATGGTCGCTTCCTTCAGCGTCGCGACCTGCGTGCGCCAACCCGCATGCGCACGCGTCGTCACGTCAGCGGTCGCGTGCGATAAGTTGAGCGTGAGATTGTTCACATTCGGCACCTCGACCCACGTCGGCGAACCCCAGTTATTCGCGCTGTCGACGTAGAGCTTCGCGAGGTGGCCTAATCTCGTTCGACTCATGACTTCGCCTCCTTATAAAACTGCGCTAGTTTCTTCAACCCTTCGCGAAACGCGGGTTTCATGTACTCGCGCTTCGGATACTTCGCGACACGTGCGCCGTATCGACGTACGCCGCTGTGCTCGTGCAACGCAGGCACCGGCGAATCAGAACGCAATAGTGTCGGCCCGATGACAACGCTCTTCTTTCGCTCGTCGAGCGAGAAGAAGATGAGCTTTCGCAGATGCCCCTTACGCACCGACGGCGGTTGCCCCGGTGGCGACGCGGTCTTACGTCGACGCATACTTCGCTGCGCGACCAACCGCACAAACGCACCGAATCGCTTGAAGACGCGCAGCGTCTTGCGATCGAAGTGGCGCACGACCGCTTGCCGATCGAGAAAAAGCTGCTTGACTTTTACGATCGACTCCGACGGCATCACAACGGCTCCAGTACTGCGTAACGCGCGGTTATACTCGCGCGCACGAACGAACTTTCGTCAAATACTTCTTCGATCTCGTAAAGCGGATCGGAAAACGAGATCGACTCGAACGCGTACGCGATACCACTACGTTCGAGTACTTCTTCGCTCGTGAGTCGCGATGCGATCGAGTGCGCATCGTTCACGACGGTCTCGATCGAAGACGCGTCCACGTACGGTCGAGCGCGAACGACTTCTACGTCGAGAAGGAATCGAAATCGCGATCGCGAAAGCCGCTCGCGCTCGGAGCGAACGAACGTAACGACGCACACGTCGGGCGTCTCGCGTGCGAGGACCCAATAGTGTGCCCACGTCTTCGACGCCGCAACCGAGGCCGCCGGTGGCGGACCGTTGAGCGCGTCGACAACGGCATCCAGTAGATTCGCGATCATCGATCCATCAACACGAGGGCACGAGTCGCTGCCGAGGGAACGTCACTACCGACTACTACGCCAACACGTTTATTGCCGGTCGCTGTCGTTGTAAGCCGGTTATTCGGACCGTCCCAGTAAACGACTGTTCCTTGCGTCCAGGAAGCGCCTGTATCGCGCGGGCCTTCGATAACGGCGCCGACCGCGACACCACCCTGGACGCCGGCCTTCATCGGTTCGAGCGTAACCGCCGGCATGTCGCCGAGAAAAACGAGCCTGCCAGCGGGCTGGTCGGAACCGAACGTGGCCGGAACCACGAGATCGTGATGTTTGACAACAATGTTCATCGTTTACCTCCGTTAGGATGCTAACCTCGTCCACACACGAACGAGGAAACCATAGGGATCACTCGAAGTCGTTGCGTGCGCACCACCGATCGCGCGCACAACAACGTATCGCTGCGATGTCGCGACGTTGACGATTTCGTCTGCGATCCGCGGCCAATATCCGGATGGTAAGTCGCTCGCTCGCACAACGAAGCATTGCGTTGTCGTGTCGGCTGCGACTTGACCGCCGAATGACACTGACTGCGAATCGCGGCGTGCGACTACGGCGTCGATCTCAGAACCGTTGGGAAGCCGAAGCCGAACACCGCGACTGCGAAGTAGTGTCTCGAAGAAATCGTTTAGGATCGCGTTCATCGTTTCTCGCTGTCATCACGGCGTCGCACGCACTGCAGCGCGATGATCGAGTAGCGCGACACCGAAGTGCCAATAAGCGCGTACCGAGTAACCGAGGAACTGCGGACTCGGCTGCACCTCTTCGATGATCGGCGTCTCCTGGCCACGCAGGAACGCGACTGCGAACGCCGGTGTCGTAGCAGGATCAGCTACGAGATACCACGTCGAATTGGCACCGTTCGTCGGCAGATACTGCGTAACGACCGGCTCGAATTGACCGGCATAGGCGTTCGTTACCGGCAACGTACGATCGCTGTTGCCCGAGATTACGATCGTTACGGCTGAGAACAGATTCTCGGCAGTCGCTTTCAAGCCTACGGGCACTACGAGAAAGCTCGGTTTCACGAAGACCGGCTGACCGAACTGGTCCGTTTGCGCGAGCATTCTTTCGACGGCGCGATCGAGATTCGGAATCGTAAGCGGTGCACCCGTCACGACGTTCGCGTTCGCGGTGCTGAAAAAGTTGCCCGGGTTCGCGACGATCGTGCTCCAGAAGAGATTCTCGAGTGCGATAATCGCGCCTCGCGCAGCTTCCTGCGGAATCGCGAGAAACGCACCGAGATCATCGTTGATAACGTCTTGATGCGTGATCGTGAACAACCGACCATATGTATCGATTTTCACTTGCCAGCCGGTATCGCCGATGCGCTCCTGCGCGATCGAACCGCTCAGCGGTACTCTCTCGAACTGCGCAAACGCGTTGAGCCTCGCGAGCGTGTGCGGCATGAAGTTTACGGTCTCCACGACTCGCGCGACTCGCAGGCACGTCGGTGGCATCGTCTCGTAAGTCGAAACGAGGATGCGATACGCCGACTCGCGGAGCAAGTTTGGAAACGATCGCACGCTGAACGCGGCGCGGATCACGTCCGTTGGCGAAGAATACGGATCGACGCGATGACCTTCGAGTCGTAGGCACTCACGTGCAAGCTGCAGCAAACCGAGGTTGCGATACTTCGATGCGGCATCGACGATCCGCGGCGCGAACTTCTTCTCTACACTCTTCGCGACCGAACCGCCAGCGCGAAGCATGACTGCGGCGGTCAGCACTTCGGTCGTGTCCACGCCGGCATCGAATGCGTGCACAACTCGACTGCTCGGACGACTCGCACGAATCGCAGCGAGCTGGCACTTCTTCGTCGACCAGTTCTCTTGAATCGCACGCTCCGCGAGATGCGGATACTTACCTAGGATTCGTTTCACAATTTCAACCCTCCGAGCGGCTTTCGCGGCCACGACTGACGTGCCGATGTCGGCCGGTACGTCAACGATCGAAATCTCGCGCAACACGGCGAGATCGACTACGTAAAGCGGACCCGTAAACGACTGCCCGTTGACCTCGACTTCGGCGCCGTCAGGAATCTCGCGATACTCGACGACCTCGAGACCGATCGACGCCTTCCACGGAAAGCCGTTCTCGATCGACGAGAGAAAGTCGCGCGAGTACTCGGTATCGCGCGAGACCACGGCGTCTGCTACGATCTCGTTGCTCTCGATCGCGATATTCGTTGTGTGGCCGATACCGGCGTACTCGTCGTGCGCGTAACGAATCGGCAACGAACTCGTCGGAATCTCGAGACCGTCGAGATCGACTACGACCGGTAGCGGCCAACCTTCGACGGTCATCGTACCGCCGGTGTACGCGACGATCTGGATTTTCCTTAGCTCTGACGCGGCATCGTCAGTCGGCTGCGCTTCTTCGGTCGCCGGCTGCGACTCTTCGTCTTGCGCAGCGACTTCGTTTTCGTTTTCGTCTTCTTCGTCTTCGAGCTCGTCTTCAGGATCCTGCGCGCGAATCCTCGCCTTCGCTCGAATCCGAAGAAACTTTTTCGTCGTCTTCGGCATCGCTGTTACCTCCTTTCTCGAAAAGGAAATCGAGACCGAGTTCGCTCGCGAGCGCGTACTCTTTCGCCCGCTGACGCAACTCGGTCACCCAATCACGACCCTGCTTCGCGTACTCGTACGCGAACGTCGTGAGACCACTTTTAAGACGCAAGCGCTGCGCCTTCGCTTCTTTCTCCGGATCGACGCCCTCAAGTGCCGGCCAGTACCACTCGTGATCCGGTACGTCACGACCTAAGCCGACTAACGCTGACGCTTCGCTGTCAGCGATGCGCCACTCGCGATAGAACGCTCGCAAGAGCGGCTCAAGTACGATCGCTTCGATCCGCGCACGCTCGACTTCGAGCGCGCGATACCAGTTGCGCAGATCGAGTCGGCCACTCGAAAAGTTCGCTCGCGAAGAGTCGTTGAGCGCAACCACGACGGGAACGTTGAGGCAGCGCGCGATCTCACTCATGAGGTGGTACACGAAATCGCCATAAGTAGTTGTCGGATGCTGCGCCGTCATCTGCGACAGACGCCAACCCGGTGGCAACACGGTAGCACTTCGCGGTCGAAGATCGACGAATTGCCAGACTAGCTCGCGGGCGAATCGCTCCGCATCGCGCGGAATATACGCAGCCGAGTCGGTCTGCAAAACCGCCGCAAGATTCGCAGCCGTCTCAGCCGCAGCCGCGGTCGCGAGCGTGAATCGGCGCAAGATCGAGAACAACGGCAGCGCCGGCGTAATCTCGGGAACGCCGCGCCACTGGCCCGGTCGCTCGCGATGGAAGTAGTGAATAACCGAGTCCGCCGGTATCGTCTCGTACGAGTAGTCGATGTCGGCGATCGCGATGTCACCGGGATGCCGCCGCAGTACGTGATACGCCGCCGGCATCCCATAGTCATCGAAAACGATACCCTCAACCGGCTGCATGAGTGCAGAGATCGGACCTTCGCTAACTTGCTCCGGCTCAACGAGTCGAACCGCGAGCTTCACTTTCGTTCGCTGCCGCGGATAGTCGCAGAGAATCGCGAAGGCCTCGCCGTCGACTACGACGCAGCGTCGCATCGTGCGCAGAATTTCCGGAAGATCGATCACAGCGCACCACTCGGACCACGCGCGCTCGAGACGAAGATTCAACTCTTCGTTCGCAGTACGGACTTGCAAAACCGGCCCGGTGCCGACCGTATAATTCGCGATCGTTGAGACGATGCCGTTCGCGTAACTGTTATTCGCGACTTCGTAACGCGCTCGATTTCGCAACGTGCGCCGCACACTCGGCGTCAACGCAGCCGACGGCGATAGTGCATCCGCTTGCGACCAGTGCTGCGCGTTGTCCGGAGTCGTAGCCGCGGCATCGTAACGCGCGCGAAGCGAAACGTCCGCTCGCGCTGACGAGGTGTTGTCGCTCGAACGAAAGACTCGACGCAACCACCCAATCATCCTAACGCTCCCGGCGCGTTCATCTTCACGACGACCGCTTTCGGCTCCGATACTTCGCGCACGAACTCGAGTAACTCGCCCACGTCGCGATACTGAATCGTCATGCCGTCGACAGTAACCGTCTTCGGCTGACGCGCTTGCTCGACTAACGATTCGATAAGCTGCTGTCGTTGCACTTCGTCAATCATGACATCGCCCTCGCACGGTAACGAAGTAATCCCTCGAGCAGCCAGTTCGAACTCGAATCCGAAGTCGAAGTCGAACTCGACTCGATCGAGTCGAAAATCTCTCGCGCAACGAGCGCGCCGACAAGACAGTCGAAGTAGTGGTTCTCGCGCGCGGGTAATAGCGTCCACTCGACGCACTGCCGCCAAATCGACTGCGTGGCCACGCCTGTCTCCGACGTAAGATGCTCGATAATAACCGGCGCATCGACTGTCCGCGCGATCTCGACCGAAGACGATGCGAAGAGATTCGCGACACTCGTCTTCGCACGGTTCGTGTCGATAAGGACGCTGGTCGTAGCGCGGTCCGGATCGCGGGTCATACGCCACGCGCTACCCGTTACATCGCCTGGCTTCGTTAGCTCGACGACCGACGCTTTCGATCGCGCACCGACGTAGCGACCGTAAGCCGGATAGACGCGATCGTGAATCGCGGCCACTGCTGATACGATGTCGCTACGATAACCGGAGTCCACGAGTACGAAGCTATTCGGATAGCGAGCACGAAGCTGCGCGAGTAGATCGTGCAATCCTCGCTCGATCGACTGCGGCGCCGCGATGCGATAGAAGCCCTCGAGCGACAGCGCTGGCCGCGATGCCGAGTAGTAATTCGCGTGTTGCTCGGGCCACGTCGAGAACGCTACACGTACACGGTCGTTCTCGCGAGCAACGACCGCGTAGTAGAGAATCCGTTCCTGCACGTCGACGTAAATCCCGACTCGCTCCGAAGGCGCGATCGAGAAATCGCCGAACGCGGACGCAACCGACTCCGGCGCGATCGCGATCGAATCGTCCGCAACGACGTTCGCCGCGGGCTCGTTCTGGTACTCCGAGTAGAACGCGTTACGATCCTGAAAATAAAGATGCATCGCGTGCTGAATCGCGGATACCTCAATGCGAACATCGTAGCACGCTTCCCAGAATGGAACCGCACCGGCATCGAGCTGCGCGCGATGCGCGAGGTAGTAGTCATTTATCTTCTTGTAATCGCGCACGCGAATCGCATCACGATAGACGCGCTCGTACTCCGACCACGCCGCCATATCGGTCGGCATCGAACGAAGAAGACCAATACGTTCGCCGCTCCACTCGGGCAGCGACAGCAGCTGGTCACTGAGGTCGCCGCGGCGAATGACAGTGCATGTACAGAGCACTGCGGCTTTGTGGTCGTGCGCCATCGTACCGAGTATGTCGGACTGGATGAGAGCGCGTCGATATTCGCACTGCCGCGGCGACATCGCGCTGTCACGCGTTTGCGGGTCGTCGATCAAGATGAGCTGCGGCCGCACTAACCGGCCATCAGGCAACGCATGCTGCAAGCCGCGAAGTGAACCGCCACGCAACGGCACCGACTGGATCAACGCGCCCGAACACTTCGAGCCGTCGATCGACGCGAGTACGATCCGATCGAACGTCAGCCGAAGATGCGTCGGCTTGCCATCGAAGAGCTGAAACCGCATGCGCTGCAGACTGCCGTCGGCACGCAAGATCGGATAACACGCCTCGGGATAATCCTCGATAAGCTCGCGCGCCGTCGTCAACCAGAGAATAAGATTCTGAATCGTCTGTCGCGCGCGCTGACCATTCGCGGTCACTACGAGTACGTACTTCGCGTGGCCGTGCAGTACAGCCCACAACGCGGTCGCGAGCGAAAGCGAAGTCTTGCCGCT
>Ga0308409_1000985_pt1 | contig 14033 bp, 10 predicted proteins | sample HotsprSampleMSe4_FD_203469 | JGI IMG/M metagenome (GOLD analysis project Ga0308409, IMG submission 203469) | Hot spring phototrophic mat microbial communities from Mushroom Spring, Yellowstone National Park, Wyoming, United States - 20060912_MSe4 ... | reverse complement strand
GGCGACGAGCGCGCGGCCGATCCCGCTCCCGGAGGTCGTCGGCGAGGCGCTGCGCAAGCAGCGCGCGCGGGTCGCTGAGATGCGGCTCGCTGCCGGGCCGCTCTGGAAGGGGCACGGGCTGGTCTTCCCCTCCTCCGTCGGTACCCCGCAGGAGCCGCGCAACGTCGAGCGGGCCTGGCACCGGCTGCGGCGCGAGATCGGCATGGAGTGGCTCGGGCTGCACGGGCTCCGGCACGGGCTGGCGGCGCTCCTGGCCGCGCGGGGCGTGCACCCGCGGGTCGCGATGGAGATCCTCCGCCACTCGCAGTTCTCGCTCACGATGGAGACGTACACGGCGATCGCGCCTGACCTGGCACAAGGGGCAGCGGGAGAGATTGATGCGGTTCTCTCCCGCGCGTGCGCGCGTGACGGTAGCTGATGGTTTGGCTACATCGTTGGCTACACGGCCATGCGAGACGGCCCTGGGAAGCTCCCGGGGCCGTCTCAGTTCCCGCATCGTGGTGCGGTTTTTCTCGGTAGGCCGCGAGGGACTCGAACCCCCAACCCGCTGATTAAGAGTCAGCTGCTCTACCAGTTGAGCTAGCGGCCCAAACGCCGTCTACCGCGCAGAGTATACACGGGAGGGGTCAAGCGTGCAAGAGCGGAGTGTAGCCCTGGATGGGCCAGAGATGGCCTGAAGGGCTCGTGATGTCGACAACCCTGACCGACTGAACGTCTCGCCGCGGCGTACTGACCACTCTGCTCTCGATCGGTGGATCGGCGCAGTGGTCGAAGCGGACAAGCGGCGTTGTGCACCGCGCACGAAGATGCTCCTGAGGGCAGAGGACGACAAGAAGCCGAGTGTTGGATCGCGCTCAGGCAAAGACTTTCGACGGTGGATGGGGAGGGCGATCTCCACTACCGAAGATCCTAGTTGTGCCTGAGCTGGACTGACTGCCTTCCGGCGAGAGACGCACGACAAGCACGTGCCACGAGTTGCCCCGCTCTCTTCGTTCCTCGCCTTTCCGGTGCAATCTGGAACAGTGACGAGCAGGGGAGAAAGCACAACACTACTGCGGAAGTGACCCCTGTCTCAGTCAGTCAAGGGCGGCGCGCTTCGGCTGGTCGGAGTGAGAAAACGGAGCGAGCAGCCGTAACCGGTAGATGAGAGCCGAGGCCAGCAGGGCCAGCCCGGCAATACCGAGGAGTGGCTGCAGAGGGGCAAACCATTGAACGGCCCCGCTACTCCCGAGTAGGAGCAACACGAGCTTGTTGCATGTCGGACACCCAACTGCGAAGAAGGTGGCGAGGGAGCCAGCAGCGATGCGTCGTTCCGGGAGCGGGCAGGCGAGTGGCCAGGCATAGGTGGCAGCGAGGGCCGAAGCGAGGATGACGGTCGCCGCGAAAACCAGGTAGTCGAAATTGTCCGGTGGAATCATGCGACCGAAAACGGGATTCGGGATGAGTGCCGTGGGGACACCGACCATTATGGCGGTTCCGACTGCACCGAGGAAGCCATAGAGGATAGCGCGAGTCACGGGAGCGTGCATGCGGACGATCCTTTCGTTCGCGCGCAGTGTACCATCGGTCGAGGCTTGCCGGCAGAAGCGTCTCGCAGATGTCGTTTCGGGGGCAGGCAGGTGCGAGTTCGCTGGGGGGAAGCGCTGGTCGCGCTCCGGTTCAGGGAGTTTCGCTTGCTCTGGGCCGGGCAGTTCGTCTCCATGCTCGGCACGCAGATGCAGACCGTCGCTCTGAGCTGGTTGGTCTATGACTTGACAGGATCGCCGGCAAACCTCGGCGGTGTGGCTCTGGTGCGAGCGATCCCGACGATGGTGCTCTCGCTCTTCGGCGGCACGTTGGCCGATCAGATGGATCGTCGCCGACTTCTTTTGCTCACGCAGTCGACGGCCGCGTTTCTCCTGGGAGTGCTCGCGCTTGCGGTCTCCTTGGGGATGACGTCGCTCCCGCTCTTGCATCTCCTCGCGTTCACCTCGGCAGCAGCCATGTCCTTCGATACACCGGCTCGTCAGGCCCTCATTCCTTTGCTGGTACCTCGCGAACGACTCGCCAACGCGCTGGCTTTGAATGTCCTGGCCTGGGATGTGGCGGCCATCGCTGGGCCGGCCGTAGGTGGGCTGGTGATCGCGCATGTGAGTGTGGCCGCCGCATTTTGGGTCGATGCCGCGAGCTATTTGGCTGTGGTGGGAGCCTTTTTGGCCATGCGGCGCGATCTGCCCGTGCCGAAACTCGAGCGGCGGGGGTGGACTGCTTTCATGGACGGGTTGCGGTTCGTCCGCCACCGTCCGCTTCTCTGGCAACTGATGCTCCTCGACTTCTTTGCAGTCCTTCTGGTCTCCTCGACGGGGCTTCTCCCCGTGTTCACTCGCGACATTCTTAGGGCTGGGCCAGATGGACTCGGGCTCTTGTTCGCAGCCCCCAGTGCTGGAGCGATCGTCGGGGCAGGACTGTTCGCGCTGCTGCCGACACCGCGTTGGCCGGGCCAGGTGGTTGCCTGGGTCGTCGTCGGGTATGGTGCGGTGCTGGCCGTCTTCGGCATAAGTCACCTGTTCGTCTTGTCATTCCTCCTGTTGGCACTAGCGGGAGCCTTGGACGCGGTCGCTATGGCGCTTCGCCATACCGTCCGGCAGTTGGCGACCCCTGATGCCTATCGCGGCCGAGTGGGAGCGATTGCAGCGGTCTTTGCGGCAGGTGGCCCGCGACTCGGACAGTTCCAAGCCGGTGTGCTCGCAGGTGCTGTGGGGCCAGCCGGTGCGATGGTGATCGGCGGGGTGGGCTGTGTCCTGGTAGCGGTGGCGTCTCGCTGGTGGGCTCCGGAACTCTGGCGATTTTGCGGAGAAGAGCTGTTCGAAGCGGCTGGTGCCGAGCACCGGAAACCTCGAGCGAAACCCTCGCCCTCGGAGTAGCACAGCGTGCTGACGGGATAGGAAGAAAGTCCTACAGCGGCTCGACGCACGGTCGGATACGATCACGGTACGTCTTGGGAGGGAGGAGTTTCGTGGGACTGCTCCTGTGATGGCATGGGACGATCTCGACCTACTCATCGTCGATCAGGCTTTAGTTCGGCGAGGAGCGATCGCGAGGATCGCCCGGGAACTGGGTGTGCGGCGTGTCCAAGAGCGAGAGGAGTGGGTTCCTCCGGCTGAGGGTATTCGTGTACCGGGTGTCCGTATGGTGCTTCTCGATGCGGATATCTCGACCACGCATGCATCGGAACTCACTGAAGCGGCCAGTTCCGGCATGCTCCTCGTCGCGCTGGTGCGGAGCGAGCGCGGAGCGGAATCGGAACTGCTGGCTGTTGGCTTCGGTGCGGTGCTGTACGACCCGGTAACCGCGGACAACTGAGAGCGCATCTTCGCGCTCGCACGCACACTCGCGTCGCGGGGACAGGAGCGAGAATGCCGCCAGTTCCTGCGATACAACGCGCTCCGACAGGTGGAAACCGACCTCGCCTTGTTGGCGGAGCTGAGTCCTGATTGGATGCAACGGAGTCTCCTACTTTTGCAGCGCATCCTCGATGTCGCAGCGCTCGGGCTGTGGCGGATCGATTGGGAGCGAGACCAGCTGGTTTGCGAAGGAGCCGTCGGTCTACCGGAGGAGTTCATTCGCCAGCTGGAGGAGCGTGCTCAGGGCCGGGCAGCCGAACTGGTTCAGCGGGTGCTGGAATCGGTGGTGCAACCGGTGGACAAGCGCCCTGATTCGACTGACGAGCGAGTGATCACCGACGCTGCGGTGCGCCGAGCATGTGGACTGGAAGCGGGTCTGGTGGTGCCGGTGCGTCGGACTGGTCGCGTCGCTGCGTTGCTTTCGATCTACTTCCGGCGATATGAGGAAGTGAATCGCGAGGAGATTGGCTTGTTCGATGCGGCAGCGGAGGCGCTGGCGACTGCCTGGGCGATCAGCGAGGTCAGGCGCGAACTTTTCTTGAACCAGCAGCAGTACCGCGCGTTGGTGGAAGAACAACCGGTCGGGGTGCTGCTTTGCGAGCTGAACGGAACCGTGCGATTGGCGAATGGGGCAGCCGCTCGCCTTTTGGGATACGAGCGACCGGAACGGCTAGCCGGTACTCGGCTACCCGAGGTCATGCGCTCCCTCGCGCCGATACCGTGGGAGCAGTGGTGCCAGCGTCCAGTCGGTGTTCCGGCAGCGGAAGCGACTGTCCATGTGCTGATGCTGGACAAGCACCTCCGCATCATCGAGTTCCACGCACGTGTCATCGAGTTACCGATGAGCACGCGCGATTGGTTCCCACAAGTTCAACCGGTACTCCGAGACGTGACGCTCGAGCGACGCCGTCTCATAGAGTTAGAGCTCCTGCACGACTTGACCCATATGGTATCGGAGGATCGCAATGTGGATTCGGCCTTCGAAATGGTGGCGGACCGTCTCCAGCGCGAGTTCGGCTATGCACTCGTCGGCTTGGCGCTGCTGAGTGCTGACGGTACACGATTCGTCGGCCGGGCGGTCCGCGTGGAGGGTGGGCTGACGTTCAACGAGTGGCGGGCCGATCGCGGAGTGACCGGACGCGCAGTGCGTGAGAATCGTGCTCAGCTCGTTGTCGATGTTCAGCAAGATCCAGATTACTTCGATCCGCAACCAGATCTGCCGATGGAGAGTGAAGTCCTGGCTGTCCTGCGGTGGGAGGGTAAGCCGATCGGAGTTCTCAACATCGAGAGCCGGCGCGGTCACCGGTTGGATCAAGAGGACTTGCGCCTCGCCTTGAACGTGGCAGTGCACCTGGAGTTGTTGATGCGCCAGGTGGAACTGACCGAGCAACTCGAACGGAAGGCACTGACCGACCCGCTGACGGGACAGCCGAACCGCCGAGCCCTGCTCGATCACTTGCGCCGTGCCCTGGGCGATCGGCGCGTCGAGCATGTCGCAGTGATCCTGATCGATTTCGACGGTTTCAAAGCTCCCAACGATACCAAAGGCCACTTGTTCGGTGACGCACTTCTGCAAGCGGTCGCAGAGCGACTGGCGCGCTCGCTCCGACCGAGTGACCTCTTGGCCCGCTACGGCGGTGACGAGTTCGCGGTGGTCCTCGTTGGCGTGGATCTCGCAGCGGCGCACGACATCGCTGAACGCTTGCGGCGAGCGGTCGCCGACTCATCGTTCTAGGTGCGCGACGAGGTCGTTTCTTTGACGATCTCGCTCGGGGTGGCAGCCTCGCCGCGGCATGGTGACACGCCAGAAACATTGTTGCGAGCAGCTGACGAAGCGCTGTATGCCGCCAAGCGGCGGGGTGGCAATACGATCGCCATCGCCGGAGAATGGTCGCCCTGAATCAGCCTTCAAGGGAGTGCGAGGAGTTCGTGCGGAGCGCGGGTGAGCCGCTCGGCGCCTTCTGCGGTGATGAGCACGACATCCTCGATCCGGAGCCCCCAACGACCGCGGAGGTACACGCCCGGCTCGTCGGTGACGATCATCCCAGGCTCCAAGCGTTCGGGATTTCCCTGTACGAGGTAAGGCGGCTCGTGAACGGAAAGGCCGAGACCATGGCCGAGACGATGGAGGAAGGCTTCAGCCAAGCCATGCGTCGCGAGGACGTCCCGCGCGATCCGGTCGATTTCTTCGCAGCTCGCGCCTGGTCGCATGGCGGCGAAGGCTGCTTGCTGGGCCTCCAGTACGGCTTCGTAAGCGGTGGCGAAGTCCGGGTCGGCCAGGGAACCAGCGACTGGTGTTCGGGTCAGGTCAGCGAAGTAGCCGTGATAGGGACCCCCGACATCGATGACTACGGGATCGCCGGCCTGAATGATCCGATCCATCGGCTCGTGGTGCGGCGAAGCGGCATGGGGGCCACTGGCGACGATGCAAAATGCGACGTGGTCGAGGCCCTCTTCCAGGAGAAGCTCCGTGAGGCGGCGAGCGACCTGGCGCTCAGTGCGACCGGTTAGGTGCTCGCTCGCGCAGAACCGTTGCCAGGCGGCGTCGACCCGTGCGACTGCCTCGCGCACCAAGGCGATTTCCGCGGCGCTCTTGATGCGCCGTAGTGCCTGGAGGATCGGGCTCACGCGGGTGAAGTGGCGCGTCGGCAGTGCAGCCTGGAGTGGTAGGAGGAACGCGGCCCAGAACTCGTCGTTGACGCCGATCGTTCCTACTCCGAGGCGCTCCAGGTGCGCTGCGAGCAGGCGAATGGGATCCTCACCGTCCTTCCAGGTCCGCAAGCTGAACGGCGACGTCTCGCTGAAGCGCGTCGATTCCAGTTCTGGAACTAAGAGGAGTGTTTCACCTGCCTGCGGGACAACGAGCGTGAGCAGGCGCTCGCTCGATGCGGCCGGGTGGCCGGTGAGATACCGGAAGTCAGCGGATGGCCCGACGATCGCGGCGTCGATATCGCTCGAGACCAACGCGTGGCGAAAGCGGGTCAGTCGCTGAGCGATCTCGTCGTGCATCGGTATCCTCCTAAGCATGAGCATGGTCACCGTGGGAAGCGATACGCTCGCTGGGCGTTCCCCGCCAGGATGAGCATGGCGTCCATTTCGGCTTCAGCGAGGGTGAGCAGCCCGTCCTCGACGAGCGAGCCGAGTGCCTCGACGAGTGCTAGACGCCAAACCCGGGCGACGAACCATTGATGCTCGGGAAGGAAATGCCCGCCATTGGAGGCGAGAAGCTTGAGGGTCGGCATGCTCGTGACCGACTCGCGGATCGTTGCACTGGCTAAACCAGGGTAGGCCAGGAAACTCGGTCCAGGATCGAGGAGCACCTGCGGATACTGACGAGCGAGTGCGATGGCGTGGGGATGAAGTCGCAACGGACTGACGAGGACGATCGGCACGTGTTGGTAACGGGGTTCATCGAGCACCGTCCTCAGGTATGCGGGGTCATCGGCATGGGGGTCCCGAGCCGGGTGCCTCGGCAACACGATTTGCAGGGGAATGGTCAGCTCAGCAGCGACTTCGAGGGCGACCCAGAAGAGGGTGTACAAGAGCCGGCGATGGTGAAGCTGCTCGAAGAGGCCGGCGTCCATCTCGGCACGGACTTCGTAAAAGGATCGATCCGCCGTCGCGCCATCGATCGGTTGTATGGCGAGCGACGTTCGTCGCGGGAAATCACTGACGAGCGCGACCGCGCCTCGGTCGACGGCTTCGGCGAGTGCTTGTGCCAGGAGTGTCCGCAACTCGTCCCGGGAGGTGCAGTGGAGAAGCAGCTTCTCCGCGAGCGGCTCGACTGCAACGAGTTCAGCGACTGGCCGCTGGACCAGCGCGGCCCATTCGGTCGGGCTGTAGACGCGTTCGTCCGCTGACGACAGTGCACAGGCGGGGCCGAGTCGAGCATCCTCGGCCAACAGCTGAACGTATTTTTCGAATGAACGTTCGGCTCGGGCGTGCAGGATCGCTTCCTCGGTCGGATCGCAGCCGAGGCACTGGGTGAGCCAACGCAGGGCGAGACGATAAGCGACCGTATAGGGAGTCTGCCGCAACGTGTCCGGAAGCGATTCGGGCATGAAGCAGCGTCGTAGGTAGTCGGGGGGGATACGAGTGGAGAGACGCTCTGGCGGCTGACAGGAATGATCGAACAGCGTGCGGTCGCTCAGGCGCTCACGAAGCCAGGCGACAGCCGACATCATGTTCTCCCTCCCAGGTGCCCCGGCACCGTGCCGATCGTACCCGATCTCGCTAGATACGGGTAGCTGAGCGGAGACGGCACCGGCGCATGGTACACTGCGTGCAGCCGGAGGTCTGCGATGATCACGCGTGTCCCAGAGTTGGGTCCGACCGCTGAGCGAGACGACTGGCAGGCACAGCTCGAATCGCTCTACGCCATTTCCGTGGAGATCGCGAGTCTGCGCGAGCTCAGTGCAGTCATGGATCGGGCGCTGGAGTACTGCTTGGCGTTGACGACCTCCGCCTTCGGCTTCGTCGGATTGGTCGACGGACCGGAAACGATGGACGTGGCGGCCATCCGCGGTTTCGTCCCTGATGGATCGGATTTCTATGAGCGGTTCCGCAAGATCCCGATTCGCCGCACGATCTTCGGGGTCGCGATCCTCGAGGGGCGACCGAATATCTCCAACGACGTGCGCAACGATCCTCTCCATCGTGGTGCACCTCGGGGACATCCACCGGTGGAGACCTTCCTGGGGGTTCCGCTCAGGGTGCGGCAGCAAACGATCGGGATGGTCGGTGTAGCCAATCGCCCCTCTGGGTACGACGCGCGTCACGAGCGGTTGCTCAGTACGTTCGCGAATCAGGTTGCGGTCGCGATCGAAAATGCACGGCTCTATGAGCGGCAGCGACAAATGATCGCTGACCTCCAGCAACTGCATGCGCGTCTCGATGCCGCGCGGGTCGAGGCGCTCCTCCATCAGGAACGCAATCGGATCGCGGCGGACTTGCACGATCGAGTCGCGCAGATCATGTTCGGGATTGGGATCGAAGCGACGTGGTGCCGGGACCAGCCGGATGTGCCGGAGCCGGTCCTGCGTGCGCTCGACCGCATCCGGGAACTTGCTGCGCGAGAGGCAGCCGAGATACGACGGGTCGTTTACGATCTGGCTGAGATGCCAGTCGGTGGGGGTGAACTCGTCGAGCGCATCCGACAGCTGGTGGAGGGGTACCGAAGCGAGGACTTGCGGGTCGAACTGGTGCTCGAGGGCAAGCCGCGTCGCTTGCCTCCGGAGCGCGAAGACGCGATTTTCCTCATCGCGTGCGAGGCGTTGACGAATGTTCGTCGGCATTCGGGGGCGGATCTCGCCATCGTGAGTTTGCACTTCACTGAGCGCTCGGTCATCCTCGTCGTGCAGGACAATAGCGGTGGGATGCCGCACACCTCGTTCGTCTCGGTGCGGACGGCCGGACACTTCGGGTTGCGATCGATGCGCCGTCGAGCCGAAGCGGTGGGCGGGGAACTCTCCTGGTACAACGGCGAAGATGGCGGGTTCGTCGTGCGGGCGGTGATACCAGCTGAGCCACGATGGGCGGAGCAGGTGTGAGCTGGCAGCCACTGCGGGTGGCCATCATCGACGATCACGAGATCGTGCGGAACGGCCTCAAGCAGATCCTCGCCGACGATCCGGACTTCCTAGTGGTGGGAGAGGCTGCCGATGGGCCGAGCGGAGTGGCGATGGTCGATGCGGTGCGCCCGGATGTCGTCATCGTGGACGTGCGATTGCCTTCCATGCAGGGCGATGATGTCTGCCGGTTGATCCGGGAGCGAGTACCGGAAACGAGGATTTTGATCCTGAGTGCCTTCGGCGAGGATGAACTGGTCTACCGGTGCGTGCTGGCTGGTGCACAGGGATACGTTCTCAAAGACATCGTGCACTTCGACCTGAAGAAGACGCTCAAGATGATCGCGCGCGGGGAAGCAGTGCTCGACCCGCGTGTGGCAGCGGTCGTTGTGGAGCGCTTGCGGAATCGGAAGGCGATAACCGATATTCCGCTTTCACCGCACCAGCTTGCCGTTTTGCGACTCATCGCGCAAGGGCTGTCGAACCGGAAGATTGCCGAGCGTTTGTTCCTGAGCGAGAATACGGTCAAGGGGTATGTGCAAGAAGTCTTGCGGCGGTTAGATGCCCGCAACCGGCTCGAAGCAGTGATGATCGCGAATGAGCGGGGCTGGTTACGGTGACGAAGGATAAGCGAGTCGGCGCCATCATCCTCGCGGGAGGACGCTCGGAGCGGCTGGGACGTGCGAAGCAGTTGTTGCCCTGGAACGGCCGCACGCTCGTCGAGGCGGTCGTGGAGGAGGTCTGTCGTGCCGAGCGACTGGCGGAGGTTCTCTTGGTGTTACGGCGAGACGTGGCTGAGGCGCTCGGCAAGCGGGCGGGAGAGCGACTGGGGTGTGCGCGGATCGTCTTTCCGGATGAGACGGGTGAAGGATGTGCAGCATCCTATCGGAGCGGTCTCGCGGCGCTGGAGGAGAGCGAGCTTGATGCGGTCGTGATTCTCCTCGCTGACCAGCCGGGTGTACGGGTGGAAACGATCGAACGAGTGATCGCCGGGTGGGAGAGTTCAGGGGCAGCGATCGCGGTGGTGCGGTACAGGGGCATCCGCTGGTCTTCGATCGTTCGCTCTTTGCGGAACTGCGACAACTGCGGGGTGAGAAGGCGGCGTGGAAACTGGTGGATCGGTATCGTGAGCGCGTGTGCGTGGTGGAGATCGAGGAGTCAATGCCGGGGGACATCGACACGTGGGAGGACTACGAGGCGAGCCGACGGAGAGGGGCCTGACGCGCTCCTCACGACATATCCCTTATGATTCTCGACAGCGAGGAGGTAAAGGTGCACGAGAACGAAACGACCATCCTCACGATCGATGAATTGGTCACGATGCAACGCCCCTTCGATGTCGAGGTGGCTCCGGACGGAGAGACGATCGTCTATGTGGTTCGCCCGGTCAGTCGGGAGGAGGAGCACTGGCGGAGTAGCCTGTGGATCGTGCCGTTCATGGAGGGAGAGGCTCGCCAGTTCACGAGTGGACTCTGGCACGATCGGGAACCGCGCTGGTCGCCTGCCGGCGGGTGGATCGCGTTCTTGTCCGACCGGGCCGAACGTGGGAAAACCAGTGTCTATCTGATACCGCGGAACGGAGGCGAGGCGCTTCGTGTTTTCGATCAGGCGGGTGAGATCGATAACCTCAGTTGGTCTCCTGACGGGCGGTTTCTCGCGTTCCTCATGGTCGAACCGGAGACTGAGGAAGAGAAGCAGCGCCGCGAGCGGCGCGACGATGCGCGCGTGTGGGATGCTGACTGGAAGTATCGGCGGTTGTGGCTGCTCGATGTGCGGACGCGCGCGGCGCGTGTCGTCTCGCCAGAGCGCGTGCAGGTCTGGGCATACGCCTGGGCACCGGACAGTGCACGACTGGCTTTGGCGGTGAGCGGAACCCCGCGAGTGGACGATGTGTTCCGGGTGACCAGTGTGGCGCTGCTGGATATCGAGAGTGGCGAGTACCGTGAACTCTTCACGATGCGTGGGGTTGCGGAGGACCTGGTGTGGTCGGCTGATGGCGAGTGGCTGGCCTATCGCGGCCCACTGGGTCGGGTGGTGCACGGGGAAGCGGTCTTCCGACGGCGAGTACGGGGAGGCGAGGCCGAGTGCCTGACTGCGGGATATCGGGGAACAGTCGAGCATATGGGCCCCTATCGCCAAGGTGAAGCGCTGGTCGTGGTGGGGTACGAGGGACTGGACGCACGGGTTTATCGGCTGGAGTGGGACGGAGAACAGCGCCTGCTGTGCCCCCGGACGACAGGGAGCTGGCACGGGAGGGTGAGCGGGAGTGGAGACGGCATGAGGTGGGCGGGGGTGTGGTCGGATGCGGAGCATGTGCCGGACGTGTGGTGCTGGCGCGTCTCCAACGACATATCCCTCTGTGACACTAGCCTCCAGCGGCGCACCCACCTCCACCCAGAGATCAAAGCCAAACTATGCCCAGCTCGCAGCATCGAATGGACCAGTGACCCCGGAGTGACCGTGCAAGGGCTTCTCGTTCTCGCGCGAAACGGGACAGCCAAGCCCCCGTATCCGCTCGTCGTGCAGATTCACGGCGGTCCGACGAGTCAGTGGGCCAACGAGTTCGTCGCGTCCTGGCACGACTGGGCGCAACCTCTCGCATCTCGCGGCTGTGCAGTCCTTCTCCCAAACCCACGCGGCAGCACTGGCCGTGGCACACAGTGGATCAACGCACTGTTCGGCGATGTGGGAGGCGGCGAGTACCGGGATGTGGTCAGCGGCGTCGAGGCGCTCGTCGCCGCTGGAGTCGCCGATCCTTTCCGACTCGGTGTGAGCGGATGGAGTTGGGGTGGATACCTGACAGCCTGGACGATCACTCAGACCGACCGCTTCCGTGCGGCCTTCATGGGAGCTGGTCTCTGCAACTTGGTCAGCGACAACAACCTCGGCGATATCCCCTCGGCGAATCTCTCGTATTTCGAGCGGTCACCCTCGGAGGATCCTGAGCCGTACTGGGAACGTTCGCCGATCCGTTACGTGCAGCGAGTCCGAACTCCTGTGCTCATCGCTCATGGGGAAGATGACGAGCGGGTCAGCGTCTGCGAAAGCATCCAATTCTACCGAGCCCTGCAGATCCTCGAAAAACCATGCCAACTGGTGACCTACCCGCGTGAGAAGCATGGTTTCGAGGAACGGAACCACCAGCGGGACCTCTTGACGCGCATCCTGCAGTGGTTCGCTCAGCATCTCGACCTGGAGGCGCCCGAGCGGGTCACGATGGCAACGACGGCGCCCTCGGCAGGCGAATGAGGAGACGAATCGGACGCCTGCCAGATCGGCGTGCTTGCTCACTGACCACTCTGCATGCCAAGAAACCCCTCCGATCGGAAGGGCGAACACCCTCCGATCGGAGGGTTCCTCTCCAGTAGACTTTTCCCTTGCACTTCGGGGTAGCGGAGAGTAGCTCAGCTGAGCACTGATCGAGGTCCCTCATGCCTTCTGGTCAAAACGTCGTCCAGACGTTCACCGAGCGTGAGGCCCACTGGTCGACGGTCAAGCGTGCTGCACTGGAGCAGAGCGAAAGGAGGATCGGTGATGATTCCCGGGCCATTTCGCTATCGCCGGGTATCGTCCGTGGAGGAAGCAATCTCGCTGCTCGCACAGCTCGGAAGCGACGCCAAGGTTCTGAGTGGCGGGCAGAGTCTCATTCCCATGATGAAGTTTCGGCTCGCTGAACCGAATTACGTGATCGACATCAATCGGGTTACCAGGGCTTGACTTTCTCGAAGAGCGCGATGGGCTCTTGCGTATCGGCGCGCTGGTGCGCGAATCGACCCTCGAGCATTCGCCGTTGATCCGCGAGCGGTACCCGATCCTCCACGACACAGCACTGGTGATCGCCGATCCACTGGTCCGTAATCTCGCCACAGTCGGGGGCAACCTGGCGCACGGCGATCCGGCCAATGACCATCCGGCAACCATGCTCGCGCTCCGTGCACAGGTCGTCGCGAACGGCCCAAAGGGAGAACGCGTTATACCGATCGATGAGTTCTTCGTGGACACGTTCGTCACCGCGCTGGAGCCCGACGAGCTGCTCACCGAAATCCGTATCCCGGTCTCTCCACCACGCTCGGGAGGAGCATATCTCAAATTTGAGCGTAAAGTCGGCGACTACGCAATCGCCGCCGCCGCGGCGTTTTTGGCGCTGGACGAAAGTGGGCTTATCGTCCAGGCGGGTATCGGTTTGACGAATCTGGCCTACAAGCCGCTTCGTGCGACGGCAGCCGAGCAGGTCCTGATCGGCCAGCCGCCGAGCGATGAGCTGTTCCGGGAAGCAGCTGAACGCGCCGCGCAGGCAACCGATCCGGTGAGCGACTTACGCGGCCCAGCGGATTACAAACGAGCGGTTGCCCGGACGATGGTGTTCCGTGCCTTGCGTCGAGCGCTCGAGCGAGCACAAGCCAACGGATGAGGGAGGCAGAGCATGGAACGTGTTCCGATCACAGTTACCGTCAATGAGCGGACGTACATCGCCGAAGTCGAACCGCGGCTTTTGCTCGTCCATTTCATTCGCGATGTCCTCAACCTCACGGGCACGCATAACGGCTGCGACACGACCAGCTGCGGTGCCTGCACGGTCATTTGGAACGGGCGTCCCGTCAAGTCATGTACGGTCTTCGCCGTACAAGCTGACGGAACCGAGATCCTGACCGTCGAGGGTCTGGAGCATGATGGCCAGCTGCACCCGGTCCAAGAAGGCTTTTGGGAAGAGCATGGACTGCAGTGCGGCTACTGCACACCGGGAATGATGATGACCGCCGTCGCGTTGCTCGCGGAAAATCCTGCTCCAACCGAGGAAGAGATCCGGGCAGCGATTTCCAGCAATCTCTGCCGCTGTACCGGCTATGTCAACATCGTCAAGGCGATCCAGTACGCAGCACGCAAGATGCGCGAAAGCGCCACAGCAGGTGTGGGAGGAGCGTGAACGATGACAGCGACAGCTGTTCGCGGTATCGGCGTTCCAGTCAAGCGGAAGGAAGATCCGCGGTTCATTCGCGGGAAGGGAACCTACGTCGACGACGTCAAACTGCCCAGCATGCTCTCCATGGACATCGTTCGTAGTCCATATGCCCATGCGCGCATC
>Ga0308409_1000984_pt1 | contig 14041 bp, 10 predicted proteins | sample HotsprSampleMSe4_FD_203469 | JGI IMG/M metagenome (GOLD analysis project Ga0308409, IMG submission 203469) | Hot spring phototrophic mat microbial communities from Mushroom Spring, Yellowstone National Park, Wyoming, United States - 20060912_MSe4 ... | reverse complement strand
ACCGGGCTGGCGCTGCGGATGTTCTCACTGTCTCCTGTGAGAAGGCGGATGCCGTGACAGCGCGCCGGGCAAGGCGCCTGCTCGACAACGCTCTTGTCTGTTATCTCTTGCCTTGCGCCTCCGCTAGAAACGTTACGCATTTGTCGATCTGGAAACGATACAACGTTATGGATGGATCGATGTGCGGTTGGAACGCTCACCCGGACAGGTAGCGCCGATCTATCTGAATGTCCTGGCGATTCCGGTTCTGGTGATCCCGGCTCTCACCATTCCAGCCCTGTCAGTCCCGTTTTTGAACGGAGCGCAATGAGGCAGGCGCCATCTGTGGGAAGCGAGGCGTGCTATGGAGCATTCAGGAAGTAGAGTACGCGGAGGCTGGGCGGGCGGCGCCCCGCTGTATCCCAATCTCCTCTGGAGACGGAAAGCCGTGCAGACGGCCGTCGGGCTTATCGTCCTGCTCGTGATGGTGTGGTGGACTATCTTGACCGCTTCTGCGGCGGTCGTGCGCGCTTCGGAGCGGATCAGCCCCGTGCTGGCGATTCCGCGACTGATACAGCCCGCCAGCGCACTGCCGGCGCCGTTTATGGTACCGTTGCCCGATACGTCAATTGCGTGTTGAAGGAGAAGCACAGGTATGGGTGTGACTGCCTGGTTTCGTAGCCTTGCCCGATGCGAGAATGACGGCAGCATCGTTGAATATGTCGGTGTGAGCGGTCTGGCGCTGCTGGTGACCGGCTGGATTATCGTAACGATCAGCGCCCAGCGCTTCACTATCGGCGGTGCGATGGCGAACATCCACGCGCGGCAAATCGTCTCGTTCGAGAACGGGCTGGGCGGCACTGCCAATACAAACGCGCAACTGTACCCGCACGTCACACCGCCAACGGTGCCGGTTATCAGTATTCCGCAATTGGTCGGCTCGAAACAGGCGTCTTCGTGGTGGGACTGGCTCTGGCAAAAGAGCGAATGAACCTGGTATCGTGACCTGATGGAGCGCTGGCGCGATAGTGGATGGTGGGCTGGCTCACGGCAACGATCTTTGGTTTTCTGGTCGATCTGGTCGCAGGCATCAGCTCAGACGGCACATTCTCGTGGGGATGGGTCATCCTTTCGCTTATCTCAACGATAGCATCGATTTTCGGGGTTGGATTATTAGCAAAGATACCGGGTCTGGCTAAATATCTCAAGCTCATCATACCGTGGCTTGATGATCTGGTGAGGATGATACCGGGTCTGGCTAAACTTACGGTATGGTTTGATGATCCAGGAAAATGGATATGGAAAAATGCTGACCGGATAAAGGAAATACTTCAGGGGAAATGGGGAACATGGGCAAAAGAAGTGCTAACGAGCCTGGCTCCCTATATCAAAAAGTGGACTCCACGGAGGTTCTTCTTAAGCGTCGAGAACTTTGTACGAAACGTGGGTCTGGCATCAATCCCAGAGGGCGAGGGCGCTTCGGGTGAGTCAGCCAGTGCACACGAGACGGTCTTGCAGGTGGTAGGCAACGCTGCCAGAGGTGTTGAGGCTGATCAAGTTCTACCGCAGCGGTACCGCCTCGAACCACCTCGAGGCGATACGGTGACAGGAATACGGGATACTCAGGCCGGTAGAGTCAGCAGAACCACGGGACGTCCCGTTGGAGCACCTGTAATCCGCATTGATCGACCTCACCGAGGCGCGCAACACCCACATGTGAACATCAAGACTTTGAAGCCCGATCCACACTACAGGATCTCGCCTGGTATACTGCGAGCTGCTGGTGGACTTGCACGTGGGTTGGAGGCTGTCGGGCGCGTCGCCAGGCCCGTTGCGATCATTACCGATACAGTGCGACTCAGTGTGGCAATCTCCGAGGATGAGGGGATCGGACATAACACTGTGAGAACTGCGGCTAGCGTTGCTGGCGGCTGGGCTGGCGCCTTTGCCGGTGCTTGGGCAGGTGCAAAGGCGGGAGCAGCTTTAGGAGGTTTGCTGGGTTCGGTCATACCAGTCCTCGGTTCCGCAGCAGGGGCTGCTATCGGTGGGCTACTTGGAGGACTCATTGGTGGAATCGCTGGCAGCTTTTTCGGGTCCTGGGCTGGCGAGTCCGCAGCGGATGCTATAATGGAGAGGTAACATATGGCCCTCCTCGTTCTTCGTAATCAACCGGGTGTCGTGTTCATCTGCGGCATTGAAGGCTGGCTGCAAAGTTCTGATGAGGAACAGCAGTGGCAGCACATGGTGACACGGGTGGTACAGTATGCCTTTGAGTCAAGGCCCATGACATTCATCACTGTTGCGCCACAGCCCTGGTCGATAGGGCACTCCATTCCAAACCCCTTTCAACTGAAGACTAACCAGGGTAAGTTCCTGATAAATAGCGTTGACCAGTGTTCTAATGAGCTGCTCGCCGAGATTGCCGAAAGTGATGAGTTTCATAGAGGATTGTTGTGGCTTGCGGCCGCAGGTGCAGCAGACGTGTCTCGACTGCCCAGGGTCATTATGGATGGAAATGCATTGGTGTCAGATCCTGAGGGAGATGTATTTGAGCCTGGCCCGAATGTATCGAAAACAGAAATGCTCCTCCTTGTTGCCGACGCACATGTCATCCACTGGTCACTTCCAGGTAGAGATGTGGATAACTTAGAGGCTGAACTGCTCGATATGATGCAACGTTTTAGGTGGCGACTCTCGCAAGAGTCGCGCAACCCGCGTCGGCTGGAGTGAATGCAGTGAGCCTCAACCGTGAGTCTCCCTCGCCCCCGCCACCCTTCTGGCGCTTCCTGGTTGCGGCAGTGATCTATCTGATCATCATAAATGTAGCGGTCTTCATCGTTGTGCTCGCCTGGACGATCTAGCCGGCGCCGGGATCGCTGCGATCTCCATCATCGTCAGCGCAGTTGAAGCCGATCCGGGTTCAAGGATATGCTCCAAAATTGAGCCGATGCGCCTGCACGCCTCGCCGCCAGATCGGGTTCGCCCGACGCTGGCGGCGATTCTGACCGGGCTGGCGCTGCGGATGTTCCCACTGTCTCCTGTGAGAAGGCGGATGCCGTGACAGCGTCGCCGGGCAAGGCGCCTGCTCGACGACGCTCTTGTCTGTTATCTCTTGCCGTGCGCCTCCGCCAGAAACGTTACGCATTGTTTACAAAAACCGCATTCACACGCCGCCCCCAATCTGCTACTGTAATAGCATCAAAGCAGGAGGGACGCACATGGTGTTGCGCGATGAACGAGGCGCTGAAGCAGTCCAGTGGGTTGCATTGAGCGGCGTCGTGGTCATTATGATCGTCGCTATCTGGGCTGCATTTTACGGCGGATCGGGACGGATGCTGCGGCAGGCGATTCAGGCGCAGACCACTCGCTATGCCATGTCGTTCGAGGGTGGAGTGCGCACCAGCGGGCCGCGTGGAAGAGTACCGCGCTTCCGGGGGAATGTCTTTATCGAACCGGTGAACGTTGCGCCTGTTCGTCTGAATCCAGCGCTTCTGGAACCACTAACGATTGATCCTATTCTCATAACTGCACCAGAGGTGACCGTCATTCCAGTCGAGCCGCGCGATGTGGCGGCAATCCCGATTGAGCCGCGCGATGTGGCGGCTATTCCGGTCGAGCCGCGCGACGTGGCGGCCATTCCAGTCGAGCCGCGCGACGTGGCGGCCATTCCAGTCGAGCCGCGCGACGTAGCGGCCATTCCAGTCGAGCCGCGCGATGTGGCGGCTATTCCGGTCGAGCCGCGCGATGTGGCGGCTATTCCGGTGGCGGGGCGCGATGTCAACGGCATTCCGGTGGCAGGGCGCGATGTGGCGGGCGTGCCGGTGGCAGGGCGTGACGTGAACGGCATTCCGGTCGAGCCGCGCGATGTCAACGGCATTCCGGTGGCAGGGCGCGATGTGGCGGGCGTGCCGGTGGCAGGGCGTGACGTGAACGGCATTCCGGTCGAGCCGCGCGATGTCAACGGCATTCCGGTGGCGGGGCGCGACGTGGCGGGCGTGCCGGTGGCGGGGCGCGACGTGGCGGGCGTGCCGGTGGCGGGGCGCGACGTGGCAGGCGTGCCGGTGGCGGGGCGCGACGTGGCAGGCGTGCCGGTGGCGGGGCGCGACGTGGCAGGCGTGCCGGTGGCGGGGCGCGATGTGGCAGGCGTGCCGGTCGCTCCATCGGCGATGGCAGCCACGCCAATCGAACTACCGATGGTACTGACAGTGCACGTTCATCCCACCCCTGGAGTCCATGTGCGGATCGATCCGGAGACGGGCAACATCATTATGCGCCATCCGCGGCAGTCGTATGTCATTATCATCGACCCCGATCGGGGAAAAGCTGTCATGATCGACCCGGTAACGCACGTTGTCACGCCGGTCGATCTGGAAACGATGCAACGTTATGGATGGATCGATGTGCGGTTGGAACGCTCACCCGGACAGGTAGCGCCGATCTATCTGAATGTCCTGGCGATTCCGGTTCTGGTGATCCCGGCTCTCACCATTCCAGCCCTGTCAGTCCCGTTTTTGAACGGAGCGCAATGAGGCAGGCGCCATCTGTGGGAAGCGAGGCGTGCTATGGAGCATTCAGGAAGTAGAGTACGCGGAGGCTGGGCGGGCGGCGCCCCGCTGTATCCCAATCTCCTCTGGAGACGGAAAGCCGTGCAGACGGCCGTCGGGCTTATCGTCCTGCTCGTGATGGTGTGGTGGACTATCTTGACCGCTTCTGCGGCGGTCGTGCGCGCTTCGGAGCGGATCAGCCCCGTGCTGGCGATTCCGCGACTGATACAGCCCGCCAGCGCACTGCCGGCGCCGTTTATGGTACCGTTGCCCGATACGTCAATTGCGTGTTGAAGGAGAAGCACAGGTATGGGTGTGACTGCCTGGTTTCGTAGCCTTGCCCGATGCGAGAATGACGGCAGCATCGTTGAATATGTCGGTGTGAGCGGTCTGGCGCTGCTGGTGACCGGCTGGATTATCGTAACGATCAGCGCCCAGCGCTTCACTATCGGCGGTGCGATGGCGAACATCCACGCGCGGCAAATCGTCTCGTTCGAGAACGGGCTGGGCGGCACTGCCAATACAAACGCGCAACTGTACCCGCACGTCACACCGCCAACGGTGCCGGTTATCAGTATTCCGCAATTGGTCGGCTCGAAACAGGCGTCTTCGTGGTGGGACTGGCTCTGGCAAAAGAGCGAATGAACCTGGTATCGTGACCTGATGGAGCGCTGGCGCGATAGTGGATGGTGGGCTGGCTCACGGCAACGATCTTTGGTTTTCTGGTCGATCTGGTCGCAGGCATCAGCTCAGACGGCACATTCTCGTGGGGATGGGTCATCCTTTCGCTTATCTCAACGATAGCATCGATTTTCGGGGTTGGATTATTAGCAAAGATACCGGGTCTGGCTAAATATCTCAAGCTCATCATACCGTGGCTTGATGATCTGGTGAGGATGATACCGGGTCTGGCTAAACTTACGGTATGGTTTGATGATCCAGGAAAATGGATATGGAAAAATGCTGACCGGATAAAGGAAATACTTCAGGGGAAATGGGGAACATGGGCAAAAGAAGTGCTAACGAGCCTGGCTCCCTATATCAAAAAGTGGACTCCACGGAGGTTCTTCTTAAGCGTCGAGAACTTTGTACGAAACGTGGGTCTGGCATCAATCCCAGAGGGCGAGGGCGCTTCGGGTGAGTCAGCCAGTGCACACGAGACGGTCTTGCAGGTGGTAGGCAACGCTGCCAGAGGTGTTGAGGCTGATCAAGTTCTACCGCAGCGGTACCGCCTCGAACCACCTCGAGGCGATACGGTGACAGGAATACGGGATACTCAGGCCGGTAGAGTCAGCAGAACCACGGGACGTCCCGTTGGAGCACCTGTAATCCGCATTGATCGACCTCACCGAGGCGCGCAACACCCACATGTGAACATCAAGACTTTGAAGCCCGATCCACACTACAGGATCTCGCCTGGTATACTGCGAGCTGCTGGTGGACTTGCACGTGGGTTGGAGGCTGTCGGGCGCGTCGCCAGGCCCGTTGCGATCATTACCGATACAGTGCGACTCAGTGTGGCAATCTCCGAGGATGAGGGGATCGGACATAACACTGTGAGAACTGCGGCTAGCGTTGCTGGCGGCTGGGCTGGCGCCTTTGCCGGTGCTTGGGCAGGTGCAAAGGCGGGAGCAGCTTTAGGAGGTTTGCTGGGTTCGGTCATACCAGTCCTCGGTTCCGCAGCAGGGGCTGCTATCGGTGGGCTACTTGGAGGACTCATTGGTGGAATCGCTGGCAGCTTTTTCGGGTCCTGGGCTGGCGAGTCCGCAGCGGATGCTATAATGGAGAGGTAACATATGGCCCTCCTCGTTCTTCGTAATCAACCGGGTGTCGTGTTCATCTGCGGCATTGAAGGCTGGCTGCAAAGTTCTGATGAGGAACAGCAGTGGCAGCACATGGTGACACGGGTGGTACAGTATGCCTTTGAGTCAAGGCCCATGACATTCATCACTGTTGCGCCACAGCCCTGGTCGATAGGGCACTCCATTCCAAACCCCTTTCAACTGAAGACTAACCAGGGTAAGTTCCTGATAAATAGCGTTGACCAGTGTTCTAATGAGCTGCTCGCCGAGATTGCCGAAAGTGATGAGTTTCATAGAGGATTGTTGTGGCTTGCGGCCGCAGGTGCAGCAGACGTGTCTCGACTGCCCAGGGTCATTATGGATGGAAATGCATTGGTGTCAGATCCTGAGGGAGATGTATTTGAGCCTGGCCCGAATGTATCGAAAACAGAAATGCTCCTCCTTGTTGCCGACGCACATGTCATCCACTGGTCACTTCCAGGTAGAGATGTGGATAACTTAGAGGCTGAACTGCTCGATATGATGCAACGTTTTAGGTGGCGACTCTCGCAAGAGTCGCGCAACCCGCGTCGGCTGGAGTGAATGCAGTGAGCCTCAACCGTGAGTCTCCCTCGCCCCCGCCACCCTTCTGGCGCTTCCTGGTTGCGGCAGTGATCTATCTGATCATCATAAATGTAGCGGTCTTCATCGTTGTGCTCGCCTGGACGATCTAGCCGGCGCCGGGATCGCTGCGATCTCCATCATCGTCAGCGCAGTTGAAGCCGATCCGGGTTCAAGGATATGCTCCAAAATTGAGCCGATGCGCCTGCACGCCTCGCCGCCAGATCGGGTTCGCCCGACGCTGGCGGCGATTCTGACCGGGCTGGCGCTGCGGATGTTCCCACTGTCTCCTGTGAGAAGGCGGATGCCGTGACAGCGTCGCCGGGCAAGGCGCCTGCTCGACGACGCTCTTGTCTGTTATCTCTTGCCGTGCGCCTCCGCCAGAAACGTTACGCATTGTTTACAAAAACCGCATTCACACGCCGCCCCCAATCTGCTACTGTAATAGCATCAAAGCAGGAGGGACGCACATGGTGTTGCGCGATGAACGAGGCGCTGAAGCAGTCCAGTGGGTTGCATTGAGCGGCGTCGTGGTCATTATGATCGTCGCTATCTGGGCTGCATTTTACGGCGGATCGGGACGGATGCTGCGGCAGGCGATTCAGGCGCAGACCACTCGCTATGCCATGTCGTTCGAGGGTGGAGTGCGCACCAGCGGGCCGCGTGGAAGAGTACCGCGCTTCCGGGGGAATGTCTTTATCGAACCGGTGAACGTTGCGCCTGTTCGTCTGAATCCAGCGCTTCTGGAACCACTAACGATTGATCCTATTCTCATAACTGCACCAGAGGTGACCGTCATTCCAGTCGAGCCGCGCGATGTGGCGGCAATCCCGATTGAGCCGCGCGATGTGGCGGCTATTCCGGTCGAGCCGCGCGACGTGGCGGCCATTCCAGTCGAGCCGCGCGACGTGGCGGCCATTCCAGTCGAGCCGCGCGACGTAGCGGCCATTCCAGTCGAGCCGCGCGATGTGGCGGCTATTCCGGTCGAGCCGCGCGATGTGGCGGCTATTCCGGTGGCGGGGCGCGATGTCAACGGCATTCCGGTGGCAGGGCGCGATGTGGCGGGCGTGCCGGTGGCAGGGCGTGACGTGAACGGCATTCCGGTCGAGCCGCGCGATGTCAACGGCATTCCGGTGGCAGGGCGCGATGTGGCGGGCGTGCCGGTGGCAGGGCGTGACGTGAACGGCATTCCGGTCGAGCCGCGCGATGTCAACGGCATTCCGGTGGCGGGGCGCGACGTGGCGGGCGTGCCGGTGGCGGGGCGCGACGTGGCGGGCGTGCCGGTGGCGGGGCGCGACGTGGCAGGCGTGCCGGTGGCGGGGCGCGACGTGGCAGGCGTGCCGGTGGCGGGGCGCGACGTGGCAGGCGTGCCGGTGGCGGGGCGCGATGTGGCAGGCGTGCCGGTCGCTCCATCGGCGATGGCAGCCACGCCAATCGAACTACCGATGGTACTGACAGTGCACGTTCATCCCACCCCTGGAGTCCATGTGCGGATCGATCCGGAGACGGGCAACATCATTATGCGCCATCCGCGGCAGTCGTATGTCATTATCATCGACCCCGATCGGGGAAAAGCTGTCATGATCGACCCGGTAACGCACGTTGTCACGCCGGTCGATCTGGAAACGATGCAACGTTATGGATGGATCGATGTGCGGTTGGAACGCTCACCCGGACAGGTAGCGCCGATCTATCTGAATGTCCTGGCGATTCCGGTTCTGGTGATCCCGGCTCTCACCATTCCAGCCCTGTCAATCCCGTTTTTGAACGGAGCGCAATGAGGCAGGCGCCATTTGTGGGAAGCGAGGCGTGCTATGGAGCATTCAGAAGGCAGGGTGCGCGGAGGCTGGGCGGGCGGCGCCCCGCTGTATCCCAATCTCCTCTGGAAACGGAAAGCCGTGCAGACGGCCGTCGGGCTTATCGTCCTGCTCGTGATGGTGTGGTGGACTATCTTGACCGATTCTGCGGGGGTCGTGCATGCTTCGGAGCGGATCAGCCCCGTTCTGGCGATTCCGCGACTGATACAGCCCGCCAGCGCACTGCCGGCGCCGTTTATGGTACCGTTGCCTGATACGTCAATTGCGTGTTGAAGGAGAAGCACAGGTATGGGTGTGACTGCCTGGTTTCGTAGCCTTGCCCGATGCGAGAATGGCGGCAGCATCGTTGAATATGTCGGTGTGAGCGGTCTGGCGCTACTGGTGACCGGCTGGATTATCGTAACGATCAGCGCCCAGCGGTTCACTATTGGCGGTGCGATGGCGAACATACACGCGCGGCAAATCGCCTCGTTCGAGAGCGGGCTGGGCGGCACTGCCAATACAAACGCGCAACTGTACCCGCACGTCACACCGCCAACAGTGCCGGTTATCAGTATTCCGCAACTGGTCGGCTCGGAACAGGCGTCTTCGTGGTGGGACTGGCTCTGGCAAGAGCGTACATGGACGTGGTATGCCGATCTGATGGAGAAGTGGCGCAATAGTGGATGGCTTGGCTGGCTCACGGCAACGATCTTTGGTTTTCTGGTCGATCTGGTTGCAGGCATCAGCTCAGACGGTTCATTCTCGTGGGGATGGGTCATCCTTTCGCTTATCTCAACGGTAGCATCGATTTTTGGGGTTGGATTATTAGCAAAGATACCGGGTCTGGCTAAATATCTCAAATATCTCAAGCTCATCATACCGTGGCTTGATGATCTGGAGAGGATGATACCGGGTCTGGCGAAACTTGGGAGATGGTTTGATGATCTAGGAAAATGGATGTCAAAATGGATAGCATGGATATGGAAAAACGCCGACCGTCTAAAGGAAATGCTTCAGGGGAAATGGGGAACATGGGCAAAAGAAGTACTAACGAGCCTGATTCCCCGCATTAAGCAGTGGCTTCCGAAGTGGCTGCAAGATCTGCTGGCAAAGAAATGGTTCATCGAATGGGTGAAACATCTTCTCAACCTTGCCTGGGACGCAGTTACAAAAGGTTTGGCTGGTGTGGTCGAATTCATTCTCAAGCGACTGATCAAGGATACTCCGCTCCCACTCGAGAAGCTACGACAACTTCTGACCCTCGATAGTTTGCGGGACTTTGCTCGATTGGTCAGTGAGAAATGGCATGACCTGACTAAATGGATCCAAGATCAACTGCGAGGCGGTCGCACAGCGAGCAAACCTTGACGGTGTTCGTTGAACACGTGTCAATCAGATTTGAACGGAGGAAGCCATGATCTGGGGATATTGGACTCACCAGGTGGACGTTGAACAGGTGACGGAGACTGAAACAAAACTCAGTATCGATTTTCGTACACCAAGGCATAGGGTCACAGGTCTTATTAGTACGATTTTTTTTGTGCTCATCCCTTCTTTGATCGTATTTCTCGCGATCCAGTACTTCGGTCTCATGGAGAATATCCTGGTGCGCATATTGGTCATAGTGGCGGGGCTGGTTGTTTTTTTAATTCTGGGAGGTCTCTTAGCCAGGTTGCATAACTATTATGTCTGTCCACAGGCTTCAATGGAGTTCGACAGGCAAAGCGGCATGATGACTGTTCGTTTAGGGCGTTTGGGAAAGCGAGAAGAGATGAAGACCCTGCCTATCGCCAATATTCGCGCTATTGTTTTTGTACGCTTGCGTACTGATCCTCATTGCGCTCAATTGCTGCTGGAACGCACTGATGGAAATATCATTTCGATAGAACTTGATGCGTTTGCCCCAATTACGGCTTCGAAGGATCAAAACCAGGTCGAGGAATATGAGCGAGTTGCGCAACGTATTCACCGCTTCCTGAATCTGCCCGCATCGGTGCGTTCTGTGATTCAAAACGACGTCTGGCGTGGTCAGAGCGAACTCGCCGTTGATCCGCCAGCGTCTGAACCAGGATTCCGGGGATAGTCAGAATGCTACACAAAATCGCAGATAGATGTGGTGGAGGATGCCATGATTGCCGCAGCGATTCATAACAGACATGTTCTGGAAGTCGAGCAGGTAACAGAGACTGAAAAAAGTCTTAGTATCGACCTTCGGACACCGAAGTCGTTCGCCGCACTTAACGCAGGCATCACTGCTTTCATTTTCGTCGCTGCTTTGCTCGTATTTCTTGTCGTCCAATACTTCAGTCTTATGGAAAATATGCTGGTGCGCGTACTGGTCATAGTAGCAGGTTTGGGAGTTTTATTGGCGCTCGTAACTATGATCGTAATGTTGTGGGACTTTTACACCTGTCCGCGAGCTTTGATAGTATTTGACCGGCAAAGCGGCATGATGACCGTTCGCCTGGGAAATCAGGAAGAGACGAAGAAACTGCCGCTCAGCGAAATTCGGGCTATTGTTTTTGTCCATGTGCAGTGTGATCCGCCCAGTGCACAATTGCTTCTCGAACGCACCGATGGAGTGATCGTTTCCTTAGAGTTAGAGACCCGGTTTGCTCCGACATCGGTTAAGAGCAGCGATATTGAGGAATATAAGCAAATCGCGCAACGGATTCACCGTTTCCTGGATCTGCCCACGCCGGTGCGTTCTGTCAGTCAAAACGATGTCTGGCGCGGTCAGAGTAAACTTGCTTTTGATACGCCAGCGTCTGAAGCAGGAACCTGCTGACAGCGAAAGAGGAAAGCCTTATGAGCGTCGTTATCAGCGTCATGGCAATTATTGCCGTGGAACTCTTCTTTGCCGGATTGCGGCGCATCCGCACCCCCGGATATGAAGCGCAGATTGCACAGTACGGTTCGCTGGCGCATACCGGGCCGCGCTCCCGCTATGCGCGCTGGGTGCGCCCGTATGCGCTGCGTCTCGCCAGCAATGTGACTGCGCTGCGCGGTCTGACCGATTTTGAGAAGACTGCGCGTATGCTGGATTACGCCGGCAATCCTGCAGGAATGACCGTGCATGAGTTTCACGGGGTGCAACTCTACGGCGGTCTGGCAGGGTTATTGATCGGCGGGGTCTGGTTTGCACTGGGGTTGCCACTGGGTGCGATCCTGCTGGTCATTTTACCTCTCGGGGGCTTCTTCTACCCGCTGCTCTGGCTGCGCGGTCGGGTCAAGCAGCGTCAGCATGCGATTACCGTGGCGTTGCCCGATCTGCTTGATATGCTGGCAGTCTGCGTATCGGCAGGCATGGGCTTCGACATCGCTCTGACGCTGTTGGTTGAGCGTGGGGAGGGCCCGTTGTATGAAGAGATGGGGCGGATGCTGCATGAATTGCAGATGGGTGCGCCGCGTGAGCAGGCATTTCGCAATCTGGCGGCGCGCAACTCATCAGACGCACTGCGCGGCTTTATCGACGCCCTGTTGCAGGCAGAGGAGTTGGGATCGCCAATTGCCACAACGCTCGAGCGTCAGGCAGAGGATATTCGGACTGGTCGCCGCTACCGCGCGCGTGAAGAAGGCGCAAAGGCTGCCACCAAGATTACGCTGATTGTGGTTGTACTGGTGACCCCCTCAGTGCTCTGCCTGATTATCGCAGCCCTGGGCATGTCGATTATGCGCAGCACAAGAGGGTTGCCACTGCCTGGGTGAAAATGAGTACAGCGTGGCATTACCGGATGGTAGATGAAGGGGTCTGGCTGTTCCCGCCAGACCCACTCTTGCATGTGCATCCTGAAGAGCGTGCGCCGTGGGCAGCGCGGGTGATCCGCGCCCTGACACCCTCCCCCTTGCTGATACGCACCTATACCCTCGACCAGTCGCGGTTGCTGGCGTATCTTCAGGCATCCGGTCAACCGGTTCGTCCGGCGCCGGGAGGCGCATCACCCGGCGGGTGGGTCGATGTGGTGTGCGCTGACGATACGCTGCTCCCGGCACTGCTGACATCGTGGGGAGTCACCGTTCCGGGATGGCTATGCGTCGTACCGGCGGCGCTTTCTGACGACTGGATCTCACTGCTGGACGATCGGATGCAACGCATCGGCGAGACGATCAAGCATCTGCCGCGTGCAGACCGCCTGCCCGCTGATCAGGCGCTGGTGTATGCCATTGACGAAAGTATCGTCATTGCCCGTCCATCGCCTGATGCAGCGCTGGCGGCGCTGGCTCGACTGGCAGTGACCGATGGTTATCTCCTGGTGACTGAGGAATATCAGGAGTAGGACATCTCCAGCGCCCAGGATAATGAGCACGGGAGCGCATGACTATCGCATGCGCTCCCCGGCGCTCTAGTGCGAGTTCAACAACCGGTGTATTCCTGTTCCTCCTACTTCTGCTTCGAGAAGAGCAGGCGATTCCAGTTTGTATCCGGCGCCCCACTCGGTACTGATCATGTTGTTGCACGATCCCTCGCCAGCAAGCTCAAGTTTGTGACGCAGCCGATTGACATGAACATCGACCGTGCGCGTATTGCCCATGTATGAGTATCCCCACACACGCTCGAGCAATTCTTCACGCGAAAAGACCCGACCCGGATGGCTCGCCAGCAGATGCAGGAGTTCGAACTCCTTTGGCGTCAGTTCGACCGGATGATGATTGACATACACCTCACGGCGACGTGGATCAATCTGTAATGCACCGATCTCGATGCAGGCAATGCTCAAGCCAATGCTCCGGCGCAAGATTGACTTGATCCGGAAGGTCAGTTCCGCTGGACTGAACGGCTTGGTCAGGTAATCATCAGCGCCGGCGCGGAACCCTTCCAGGCGATCCTCTTCATCGGCGCGTGCGGAAAGGATCAGAATCGGCACATCAGCGATTCGAGCGAACTCACCGTCCGATCCGCCAGCGCGGATCAACCGACAGAGATCACATCCATTACCGTCGTCCAGGACAATATCGAGAATAATCAGCCCAGGAACATGCTTGCGAAGTAATTGGACTGCTTCAGTGCATCCGGTAGCAGCGACGACACTGAACTTCTCGCGTTGCAGGTGGATCTCGACAAATTCGACAATCAGCGGGTTATCCTCCACGATCATAATCAGTGGTGAAACGCCATGCACGTATGTCATCCATGCCTCCTTGTGTTGGTTCTGGCAACATTGAGGCTGCGACGATGGTACGACGCTTTGAAAAGGCTGTGGGACCGCCACAGCACGCAGAATCTGGTTCGCGCTTCCCTGACGCGACAGTGCGGAGAGGGATTTATTGGTACGTCATATTGAAAAGCATGCAAAATGTATATCAGACTCATAGCACT
>Ga0308409_1000982_pt1 | contig 14055 bp, 10 predicted proteins | sample HotsprSampleMSe4_FD_203469 | JGI IMG/M metagenome (GOLD analysis project Ga0308409, IMG submission 203469) | Hot spring phototrophic mat microbial communities from Mushroom Spring, Yellowstone National Park, Wyoming, United States - 20060912_MSe4 ... | reverse complement strand
GACCTGACGTTCGCACAACGAGTAAGCATCCACACTCGTTTTTCACAGTCAAAGGCTCAGCGCGGGCGGACGCCTGGACCTATCAGGAAGTAGGGTTACGACTTTGGTAAAATCCAGTGGGTGGGTCAGCGATGGATGGCGGAGCGATGAGCGAGCAACAAATCGGACGCGTCCGTGTCATCAGCATCGAAGAGGAGATGAAGCGCTCGTATCTCGATTACGCGATGAGCGTGATCGTGCAACGAGCGCTGCCAGACGTGCGCGACGGCCTCAAACCAGTCCAGCGGCGCATCTTGTACGGCATGTACGAAATGGGCCTGCGCCCAAATGCCAAGTACCGTAAGAGCGCCGGTATCGTCGGTGAGGTCCTGAAGTCGTATCACCCCCACGGGGACAGTGCGGTCTACGACGCCCTGGTTCGCATGGTCCAGCCATTCACCATGCGGTACCCCTTGATCGACGGGCAGGGTAATTTCGGCTCCGTCGACGGCGATAGTGCCGCCGCGATGCGCTACACTGAGGCGCGCCTCGCTCCCATCGCTGAAGAACTGCTCGCGGACATCGACAAGCAAACGGTCGACTTCGTTCCCAACTATGACGATAGCACGCGCGAACCCTCGGTCCTCCCAGCCCGTCTACCGAACCTTCTCGTCAACGGGGCAAGCGGCATCGCGGTCGGTATGGCCACCAACATTCCCCCACACAATCTCGGCGAGGTCGTCGATGCAATGGTCTACCTCATCGATAACCCTGAAGCGACCGTCGAGGAACTTGTCGAACGATTGCCCGGTCCGGACTTTCCGACTGGAGGAATCATTCTGGGGCGAGAAGGAATTCTGGCCGCCTACGCCACCGGTCGCGGACGCATCGTCGTCCGAGCACGCGCTCACATCGAGGAGACTGGGCGGGGTCGGACCAGCATCATCGTGACCGAGCTACCCTATCAGGTGAACAAGGCTGCGCTCATCGAGCGCATTGCGGAACTCGTCAAGAGCGGGCGCCTGGAAGGAATCCATGATCTGCGCGATGAATCCGACCGCGACGGTATGCGCATCGTCATCGAACTCAAGCGTGACGCACAACCCAAGGCTGTGCTCAACAATCTGTTCAAGCATACGCAACTGCAAACCACGTTCGGCGTCAACATGCTCGCACTGGTTGATGGAGTTTTACCGCGCGTCCTGACCCTCAAGCGTCTGCTTCAGCTGTACTTGGAACATCGCCAACAGGTGATCCGGCGGCGTACCGAGTTCGACCTTCGTCAAGCCGAGCGGCGAGCACACGTCTTGGAAGGTCTCAAGATCGCACTGGATCACCTCGACGAGGTCATCAGCACGATCCGGAACGCCCGCTCGGCTGACGATGCCCGACAGCAGTTAATGGCACGCTTCAACTTGACCGAAATCCAGGCGAATGCCATCCTCGATATTCAACTGCGTCGCCTGGCAGCGCTCGAGCGACAGAAGATCGAGGACGAGTATCGGGAACTTCTCGCGCGGATCGCCGAACTGCGTGCGCTTCTCGCCGACGCGGCGAAGATCTTGGCCGTCGTGCGGAAAGAGCTCCTCGAGCTCAAGGAGCGATACGGCGATCCCCGGCGAACTCAGATTCAGGAAGCCAGTGGCGAGATCAGCGACGAAGACTTGGTTCCGCGTGTCGATGTCATCCTGACGCTGACCTCGCGAGGTTATGTGAAGCGGAGCACGAACGGACATTTCCGTGTCCAACATCGTGGTGGCCGGGGCGTGAATGGAATGGCCGTCCGGGACGAAGACTCGATCCAGCACATCGTGCTCGCTAGTACGCATGATTCGCTCCTCTTTTTCACCAACCGTGGTCGCGTCTTCCAGCTGCCAACCTACGAACTTCCCGATGTGGGGCGCAACGCGCGGGGGCTGCCGATCGTCAACTTCCTCAATCTCCAGCCGGGTGAAGAAGTCACGACACTCCTTCCCGTACGGGACTTCTCGACAGCCACGTTTCTGTTCTTCTGCACGCGTCAAGGCCGGGTGAAGCGTGTGCGGCTCGAGGAGTTCTCCAACGTTCGCGCGAGCGGCCTCATCGCCATGTCGTTGGACGCGGGAGACGAACTGGCCTGGGTACGCCCCACGAGCGGCTTGGACGAGGTCATTCAGGTCACCGCTCATGGCCAGGCGATCCGCTTCCCGGAGGACGACGTGCGACCGATGGGCCGCCAGGCTGGCGGAGTGATCGGTGTTCGTTTGGACGAGGGAGACGCTGTCATCGCGGCAGAAGTCGTTCGCCCAGAAGGCGACCTTTTGCTAGTCTCCCAGTACGGCTACGGTAAGCGCACTTCTCTCGACGAATTCCGAACCCAAGGACGCGGTGGATCCGGTGTCATCACCATGAAGGTCACGCCGCGCACCGGCCACGTCGCTGCCGCGACGGTCGCGCGTGAGGAAGACACCGTTGTTCTGGTCAGTCGGCGTGGACGCATGATCCTCGTGCCGGTTGCACAAATCCCACGCCAAGGTCGGCACACGCAAGGTGTGAGCGTCATGCGACTCCAGGAAGGGGACGAGGTCGCTTCAGTCGCGGTCGGTCTCTTGGGCGAAGCCCTCGCCCCGTCGCGATCGACCCAGGAGGTACGCAGCGGTGACGGTGTCGAGGGAGCGAACTAGCCAGCGACGAACCTGCGGGAAGAAGAGCGCCACCGCGATCAGCGCCTGGCCACTCCACAAGAGGACACCGAGCGGCTGATTCTGCAGCAGCCGTTCGAGTGTTCCATTCGTCCCCAGAAGGCCGAGATAGACGACAGTTCCGCTGATGATGACCCAGGAGGCAGCTCGTGCCTGCACCATGCGCGCCACGAGCGTTACGAGTGCTCCAGCCAAGCACGCGATACTGACTGCGACCGCCAACGCGGGAGTCGTCGCATCGCGTGCCCCTGGCAGGATACCGGTCGGCCCGGCCAGGACGAGCCACAACGCCAGCATCCGAGCCAGCGGGCTCCACAGTGCCCTTCTGCGCTCGACGAGGATCGCCGCCGCGATCATCACAAGGACGAGCGCGAAACCGATCTCTGTCGCCAACAGGAGCGATTGTCCAGCAGAGACTTCCGTCGGGAGGAGCACCCAAGCCTGCACGACGGCGAGGGGCAGCGCCAAGCCGAGCGCGAGAGTCTCGATCAGGCTTGCCGTCCGGAGACGCAACGGCAGGCGGAACAGAGGCGAGGCGACCAGCCCGTTGGCACCGGCCAGCACAGCCAGCAGGAGGAGCGCGGTCGTTCGGTTAGGTTGTGTCACGGCCAGCATGGCAGCGAGCGTCGCCACCACGCGTAACGCGATCAGCCAGCCAATATCGAGACGCAGTCCTGGAGGAACCCACCCCTGCCGAACTGGTCGCTGCCCCACCGCCGAGAGTCGTGGCGGCTCCCATCTCGTTTCGGCTCCGTCTCGACTCTCAGTTGGATAATCCATCCGTCCGCTCCTCAGTCCGAACGCAGAGTGTACGATTGCCCACGACTGTAAACGAAGCGGTCGAGGAGGAGCGACGGGTGTCACGGCTCGGGATCTTCGGCGGAACGTTCGACCCTATCCATCATGGGCACCTGATCGTCGCTGAGGTGCTCAAGGAGGAACTCCAGCTCTCCCATGTCCTCTTCTTGCCAGCCGGGCAGCCACCCCACAAGACCGGGCGACCCATCACCCCGATCGCTCACCGGCTCGCGATGCTCCAACTCGCCCTGCAGGGGAACCCGCATTTCGCGATCTCCTACGTCGATGTTCGCCGCCCCGGTCCCTGCTATACTGTCGACAGCCTCTCCCTGCTGCGCCGAGAGTATTCCGATGCGGAACTCGTTTTTCTGATGGGTGAAGACTCGCTCCATGATCTTCCGACCTGGCACGAGCCGAATCGCATCGCCGAGCTGGCACTTCTCGGGGTCGCTCTGCGCCCTGGGATCGAGGTTGATCTCGAGACCATATTTGCTCGCGTACCGGCAGCACGCGATCGGGTCATACTGGTCCCTGTACCGCTCATCCAGATCGCAGCCAGCGACATACGGCGGCGTGTCGCTGAAGGACGAACGATCCGCTATCAGGTTCCGCTCGTCGTCGAGGAATACATCGCTCGGCATGGACTCTACCGGACGGTCGAAGCGATGATGCCAACGATGACGCCGCGAACCTCGGGAGTATAATCCCCGCGGCGTGGTACACCACGCGAGAGGAAGCGAGGAACGCATGCGTATCCGTCCGTGGCAAACGTTGATCGTCATCGCTCTTCTCAGCCTAGCAGCGTTCTGGGTCGATCTCCCCGGGCAGCAACTCGACCCGTTCGGGTGGAAACGCTCGATCACGGTTCGGCTCGGGCTGGATCTCCAGGGCGGCGTCCAGCTCGTCCTGCAGGCACGCCCACCGGCTGGTGTCACGGTGACGCAGGACGTGCTGCAGGGAACGCGAGACACGATCGAACGCCGCGTCAATGGGCTGGGGGTCAGTGAACCAGTCATTCAGACGCGCGGGACCGATCAGATCCTCGTGGAACTCCCTGGCTTCCAAGATCCGGAGCGTGCGGTGCGCGTCCTGCAACGGACTGCTCTGCTGGAAATCATCGATACGAGAGGCGAATTCTTACCGGTTGGCACGACCGTGAACACCACACTTGGCCCAGCTAGCGATGTCGCGCCGACCCCGACAGCGAGCGCGAGTACACCAGCGTCAGCGACTGAGCCTGCGGCTGCGAGCGAGACAGCTGCCGCAACGCCCGGAGCCACCCCAACTCTAGCAGCGACACCGACTCCAACCGGTACAGTTTACGAGACCATCGTCACCGGTGCTGATCTGAAAGACGCCTACCCGACTACCGATCAGTTCGGTAACCTCGTCGTCGGCTTCGAGTTGAAACCTGAAGCAGCTGGCCGTTTCTATCAGTACACGAGCACGCATATCGGCCAGCCCATGTCGATCGTCGTCGACAAACAGGTCATCAACACAGCGACCATCAGAGATGCGATCCGCGATCGCGGCATCATCCAGGGTCTGACGGCGCAAGAGGTCCGCGATCTGGCACTCCAGCTGAAGTCCGGTGCCCTCGCTGTGCCGCTCGAAGTCGTCCAGAGCCGAACTGTCGGCCCGACACTCGGCCAAGACTCGATCCGCAAGAGCATCGTTGCTGGAATCGTCGGGCTCGGCTTGGTGGCACTCTTCATGATCTTGTACTACCGGCTACCAGGATTCATTTCCGTCATCGCACTACTCTTGTATACGGCTTACGTTTTTGCACTCTTCAAATTGATTCCGGTGGTTCTGACACTTCCGGGCATTGCAGGGTTCATCTTGTCCATCGGTATGGCCGTGGACGCGAACGTGCTGATCTTCGCACGTATCCGCGAAGAGCTCCGCCTCGGCCGCCCGATCGCCCGCGCCATCGAGGAGGGTTTCAATCACGCTTGGCCCTCCATTCGGGACTCCAACATTTCCACGATGATCTCCTGCATGATCTTGTTCTGGTTCGGACGGTACGTCGGTGCCACGATCATTCAAGGGTTCGCCCTAACGCTCTTCATCGGTGTTGCGGTCAGCATGTTCACAGCGATCGTCGTGACTCGTACGCTCCTGCGCCTCTTGTTGACGCGCCATCTGTTCCGCGATGTCCGCTGGTTCGGAATTTCGCCGTCACAGGTCGCGATGGCACCAGCACGCGGTGACTGAGAGGAAACGTGGATGCTCGATCTGGTCGGTAAGCGGTACTACTGGTTTCTCCTCTCGTTGATCGTCATCATTCCCGGCCTCGTCTCGCTCGCCGTGCACGGTGTGCGCTTGAGCATCGATTTCACCGGCGGAACACTCTGGGAAATTCAGCTGAGTCGGCCCGTCCAGCCCGGTGATGTGCGACAGGTTCTCGCCCAAAACGGCATCGATGACGCGATCGTTCAGACAGCCGATAACAATGTCGTTTTGATCCGTATGCGAGAACTCAAAGAGGGTTCCCCGGAAAAGGAGAAGCTGACTCAGGCTCTCCGCGCCTCGTTCGGCGACATCACAGAGCTTCGTCTGGAATCGGTCGGACCGACCCTGGGTACAGCGATCCGGAACCGCGCAATCACCGCCGTTGCGCTGACGACGGTCGGTATCTTGCTCTACATAGCCTGGGCTTTCCGGAACACTAACAATCCTTTCCTCTACGGAATCGCTGCCATCATCGCGATGCTGCATGATGTGGCTGTCGTGCTCGGCGTCTTCTCCATTCTCGGCTGGTTGCGCGGCGTCGAAGTCGATGCTTTGTTCGTCACAGCCTTGCTCACGGTGATCGGCTTTTCGGTTCACGATACGATCGTCGTCTTCGACCGGATCCGCGAAAATCTCGCCCATCGGGCAGCTCCGACCTTCGAACAGATCGTGAACTACAGCCTGGTGCAGACGCTCGTCCGCTCGATCAACACCTCGCTCACGGTCGTGCTGACGCTGCTCGCGCTCTATCTGCTCGGCGGCGAAACGATCCGGACATTCGTGCTCGCCTTGCTGATCGGTATCGTCAGCGGAACGTACTCGTCCATTTTCAATGCCAGTCAAATCGTCGTCGTCTGGGAAAACCGGGAACTCCATCGATTGTTCGCTCGCTTGCGTCGCCAACACGCTCCTGCCTGAGGGACACTGCATGCCGACTGCGCTTCGCATCGGGATCATCGGTGGCGGTATCGCAGGCTTGACCGCAGCCTACCGTCTCGCGCGCCAGGGACACCGGATCGATCTCTGGGAACGACAGCGGCAGCTCGGTGGACAAGCGGCCGCTTTCCCCTTACTCGGGACAGCGCTGGAATACTTCTATCATCACCTCTTCCTGAGCGACCGGGATATCGTCCGTTTGCTCGAAGAACTCGGTTTGGCTGATCGGCTCGTTTGGCTACCTTCTCGGGTCGGCTTCTTCGCCCGTGGACGCATCTATCCGCTCTCGAGTGCGCTCGATGTTCTGCGACTCGGGGTCGTTCCACTGCCCGATCGCCTGCGCATCGGCCTCGTGACTTTCTACCTCCAGCATGTCCGCGATTGGCAACGCTTCGAGTACGTGACCGCGGAACAGTGGCTACGCCGCTGGGTCGGACACCGCGCTTTCGAGCGTGTCTGGGGCGCTCAGCTTCACGCCAAGTTCGGTCCGCGCGCCGGGGACGTCGCCATGGCCTGGTTCTGGAACAAAATCTATCTTCGAACGCAGTCTCGGCGATCGCTTTTCGAGCGCGAGCGGCTCGGCTACATTCTCGGCAGTTTCAATGTCCTGATCGATAGCCTCGCAGCAGCGATCCAGGAAGCAGGCGAGGCGATCCACCCGGGAGTCGGGGTCGAGGCGATCGTACGGCATGAGGACAGCTGGCTCGTGCGCGATTCGAGTGGCGCGACCACGCTGGTCGATGTCATCGTGGCCACTGTCCCCAGTTCGCTCGTCGCCAAACTGTTTCCGCAACTTCCTGAGACCTACCGGCACAAGCTGCTCGGTACCACGTACCAAGCAGCCGTCACTCTCCTCCTCCAGTCGCGCCACCGACTCAGTGATATCTACTGGCTGAATATCGGCGATCCCGATCTCCCGTATACCGGCATCATCGAACATACGAACTTCATACCACCGTCCTATTACCAAGGACGTCATCTCATCTACGTGAGCAAATACGTCGAGCAGAGTCATCCCTATCTTGTACTGCGGGATGAGGAGGTTCTCGCGGCTGCACTGCACCACTTGCCGAAAGTGAACCCATCGTTCTCACCCGAGTGGATCGAGGACTACTGGGTTTTTCGAGAGCACGCTGCCCAGCCGATCGTGACCCTGCGTTACAGTGAACAGATCCCGGAGCATCGGACACCGCTACCCGGCGTCTACGTCGCCAATACCGCGCAGATCTATCCTGAGGATCGTGGCACCAACTACAGCGTGCGCCTCGGCAACGTCGTCGCTGCAATGATCGCGGATGACCTGCGTCAGGGCCGGATCGCACCATCCACCAGAGTCAGCGGTTCCTCCGATCGCTAGACGAGAATCGCAATAACCTCCAGCCGTGGGAGCGATAAACCAGCGGTTGACAACGGGCCGGTTTCTCGAGTATGGTGCCGGTTCGGGCTGGGCCGACCGCCAGCGATGGAGCAGTCAGGAGGAAGCGGTGCAACGATGAAGTACGTCGTGACCCCGAATGGGAAAAAACTCGTGACCTTGATACCTGGCGACGGCATCGGACCGGAGGTCGTGGAGAGTGCTTGCCGACTCATCGAGGCAGTTGGTGCACCGATCGAGTGGGAAGTCCGCCGGGCCGGTGCGAGCGTCTTCCGAGAAGGCATCGCGAGCGGTGTACCCGACGACACGATCGAGTCGATCAAGCGCACCCGGGTGGTCCTGAAGGGACCACTGGAAACACCGGTCGGCTATGGCGAGAAGAGTGCCAATGTGACGTTGCGCAAGCTCTTCGAGGCATTCGCGAACGTCCGCCCGGTGCGCGAACTCCCCTCGGTTCCCACACCCTACCGCGGACGCAACATCGATCTCATCGTCGTTCGCGAGAATATCGAAGATCTCTACGCTGCTATCGAGTATCGCGAAACTCCTGGAGTGACCATCGCCCATAAGCTGATATCTTATAAAGGGAGCGAAAAGATCATCCGCTTTGCATTCGAACTCGCCCGCGCTGAAGGCAGGAAGAAGGTTACCTGCGCGACCAAGTCCAATATTTTGAAACTGACCGAAGGATGGTTTCAGCACATTTTCGAGGAAATTGCTTCCGAGTACCCCGACATCGAAGCCAACCACCTCATCATCGATAACTGTGCACACCAACTCGTCAAAGCTCCTGAGCAGTTCGAGGTCATCGTCACGACCAATCTGAATGGTGATATCATCTCCGATCTCGCCTCGGGTCTGGTCGGCGGGCTCGGCTTCGCCGCCTCAGGAAATTACGGCCACGAGGTAGCCATTTTCGAACCTGTTCACGGCACAGCACCGAAATATGCTGGGAAGAACGTCATCAATCCTACCGCCATGATCCTCACTGCAGTGATGATGTTGCGCTACATCGACGAGTTCGAGGCAGCTGAGACGATCGAGCAAGCCCTCATCGTCACGCTCGAAGAAGGGAAAGCGCTCACCCGCGATGTCGTCGGCGACGAGCGAGCCGTTTCGACGACGGCCTTCACTGATGCGATCATCGCCAATCTCGGCCGTCGTTCCGCAACGTGGAAGACGCGTCTTTACCAGCCGATTCGTATTCCGGCACAGCGCCAGGAACTCGATCCGGTTCGTCCCAGTCGACGCCGTGTGGTGGGCGTCGACCTCATCGTCGAGCAAACCGAACCACCCCACATCTTGGGGCCTAATCTCGAGCGCCTGATCGACGATCTCCCGCTACGACTTCACCTCATTTCGAGTCGTGGCCTTCAGGTCTATCCTGACGTCGGCACCACCATCGACTACGTCGATCATTGGCGCTGCCGATTCCTGAGCCACGACGGGGAGGTCTCCACAACAACGGTCACTGCCCTGCTCGAACGACTGAGCGCTCGCTATCGTTGGAGCCGGGTCCAGCTGCTGTACGAGTTCGATGGAAAGCCTGGTTTCACCCGTGCCCAGGGCGAGGATTGAGAGAGGTACGACACTGTGCAGGTAACAAACGCTTCCTCGCGCCCGCTCGTCGGCATCATCATGGGCTCACGATCCGACTGGGAGACGATGAGTCACGCTGCCAGCACGCTCGATCACCTGAATATTCCGTACGAGGTTCGTGTCCTGTCAGCGCACCGGACTCCGGACCTCATGTTCGAGTATGCGGCGACAGCCGAAGCACGCGGGATCGAGGTCATCATCGCCGGAGCTGGGGGCGCCGCCCATCTGCCCGGGATGACCGCCGCCAAGACTGTCGTACCGGTTCTCGGCGTGCCGGTGCAGACCCACACGCTGCACGGACTCGATTCGCTGCTTTCGATTGTCCAGATGCCTGCCGGAGTACCGGTCGGCACACTCGCCATCGGTCGTGCCGGTGCAGTCAATGCTGCGCTCCTGGCAGCAGCTATTCTCGGGACGAAGTACCCCGAGATCCGTGAGCGTCTTCGCCGATTCCGAGACGAACAAACGCGCGCGGTTCTGGAGAACCCTGACCCGCGACAGGCACCGTGAAGGAGCGACCGATGCGCATCGGCATCCTCGGCGGAGGGCAACTCGGGCGAATGCTGGCGCTCGCCGGTTATCCGCTCGGTCTGCACTTTCGCGGTCTCGATCCAGCCCCCGAGGCACCGCTCGGTCACGTCGCCGAACTGCTCGTGGCCTCCTACGACGATCGCCTCGCCCTCGAGCAGTTTGCAACCGGGTTGGACTGCGTCACGTATGAATTCGAAAACGTCCCGGGCACGACGGCCGAATTCCTGGCGACACGGCTGCCGGTTCTGCCGCCACCAGTGGCCCTGTTCCGTGCTCAAGACCGGCTGGAAGAAAAGCAACTGTTCGAATCGTGTGGTATTCCCGTCCCTCGTTACGCGCCGATCTCGTCGCCCGAGGACTTCGGCCCGGCCATCGAAACTGTACCGTTTCCAGCTGTTCTCAAGACGCGACGCTTCGGTTACGACGGGCATGGGCAAAAACGCGTGCGCCAGCCTGCAGAACTCCCGCGAGCCTGGGAAGAGCTGGGTCGTGTCTCCTGCCTGCTGGAGGAGTTCGTACCGTTCGACTACGAAGTCTCGCTCCTTGGGGCGCGTTCACGCACTGGTGAAATCGCGCTCTACCCACTCGTCGAAAACCACCATACCGAAGGCATTCTCGCGCTCTCACGTGCACCGGCCCCACGCGCGAGCCGCACCCTGCAAGAGCAAGCCGAACGCTCAGCGGCAGCTCTCCTCGAAGAACTGTCTTACGTGGGCATCCTGGCCGTCGAGTTCTTCGTCGTCGGCGAGACGCTCCTGGCCAACGAAATGGCACCTCGCGTGCATAACAGTGGCCACTGGACGATCGAAGGAGCGGAAACGAGTCAGTTCGAGCAGCACCTGCGCGCTATCCTGGGATGGCCCCCCGGCTCGACGGCGATGCGCGGCTACGCGGCGATTATCAACCTGCTCGGTTCCCTACCACCGATCGAGTCGCTCCTAGCGATTCCCAATGTGCACGTGCACCTCTACGGGAAAACCCCGCGACCACGTCGAAAACTGGGTCATGTCACGATCCGGGCCGAGAGCCCCGAAGAACGGGATGAAATGGTTCGCCTCGTCCTTTCGATCGTTGAATTCCCTCAACCCGTCACGATCTAGCAAAACAGGTGGGGCTGAGTGTAGTCTCAGCCCCACCACCCGTTTCACGATCTCATTGCCAGGCAGGTGTCCGCAAGACAGCACCCTGCGAGGCATCGCTAACGAGCGCAGCGTAGCGCGCGAAGACCCCATTCGTGAACCGTGGTGCTGGCGGCGACCAGCGCGAACGCCGTTCGGCGAGTTCCGTCTCTGACACCTCGAGATCGATCCGCCGCTTCTCCACGTCGATCACGATGGTGTCACCATCCTGGACGAAGGCGATCGGTCCACCCACCGGCGCTTCGGGTGCCACATGGCCGATCATGAGTCCCTTGGTACCTCCTGAGAACCGGCCATCGGTGACCAGCGCGACATGCGGACCGAGCCCCTCACCCACGATCGCTGCCGTGATCCCCAGCATTTCCCGCATGCCCGGACCACCCTTGGGCCCCTCGTACCGAATGACCACTACATCGCCTGGCTTGATCTGCTGCTTGAGGACCGCTTGCATCGCTTGCTCTTCGGCGTCGAAGACGCGAGCCGTTCCGCGGAAGTACATCTGCTCTGTGCCGGCGACTTTCAGAACAGCACCCTCGGGAGCGAGCGATCCACGCAGGATAACCAGACCACCATGCGGTTTTAACGGAGCGGACGGATGATAGACGACCGGCTGACCAGGAGCCTCCTGAGCATCAGCGACTGCCTCGGCCAGGGTCTCACCCGTCACCAAACGAGCATCCCCATCGACGAGTCCAGCCTCGAGGAGTCGCTTCACTACGAGCTTGGTCCCGCCAGCCTTATAGAGGCTCCATGCCACGAACTTACCCCACGGTTTGAGATCAGCGATGATCGGCGTTCGCTGGCTGATCTCATCGAACTCGTCGATGCTCAGCGGAATACCCAACTCGTGCGCGATCGCCAAGAGGTGCAAAACCGCGTTGGTCGACCCGCCCGTTGCAGCCACTGCAGCGATCGCGTTACGCAGCGAGGTCTTGGTCAAGAAATCGCGCGGCGTTCGGTGCGCCCGGACGACCTCCATGAAGCGACGGCCAGCCTCGCGGGTCGCTGAAGCCTTCTCCGGCGCGACCGCTGGTATCGCGTTGTAGCCCATCGGCGACAAGCCCATCACTTCGAGTACCATCGCCATCGTGTTCGCCGTATACTGCCCACCACAGGCTCCCGGCCCCGGGATCGCGCGTCGCTCGATCTCCTGCAGTTCCTCCAGCGTGATCTTTCCGGCCGCGTAAGCCCCTACCGCTTCAAAGACCTCCACGATCGTGAGTTCGCGATCACGCCAGTGCCCGGGCGCGATCGAGCCTCCGTACAACACCATGGCAGGAACCCCAGCACGAATCACCCCCATCGCCCCTCCTGGAATCGTCTTGTCACAGGAGACGATAGCGACCAGGGCATCGAACTGGTACCCATACGCCATGAGTTCGATCGAGTCAGCGATCACCTCGCGACTGATCAACGAGGCCTTCATCGCTTCGGTTCCCATCGAGATGGCATCGTTCACCGCGATCGTGTTGAACTCGACTGGTACACCGCCAGCCTCGCGGATACCCTCGCGCAAGTGCTGGGCGAGTTCCCGCAGGTGGTAATTACACGGCATCGCATCGGTCCACGTATTGGCGATCGCGACGATCGGTTTGTCGAAGTCCTCGTCGCGAAAACCGACTGCTCGCAGCATGGCGCGGGCCGGTGCTCGATCGATCCCGTGCGTGATCCGCTCACTGCGCATCGCTTTCTCGACTCCTCTCCCATCAGTCCCTTGACTACAGCCCGCATTGTACCGCGAGCGTTTCGCGAAGCGGTTTGTCAGGAATGCCAATGATGTCTACCATCAGCGCGAGGGTGATGGCACCCATCGACTGGGGAGGGGGCTCTTGTGGATCGACCGCCGATGGTCTGCCTCGTCGTCCTGGACGGCTGGGCGATCGGCCCGGACTATCCCGGCAATGCGATCCGGGCTGCCAACACGCCGGTCATGGATCGTCTCCAAGCAACCTATCCGATGACGACACTCCGCTGCTGGGGTCGGGACGTCGGCCTGCCCGATGACCAGATGGGAAACTCTGAGGTCGGACACCTCAATCTGGGTGCCGGGCGCATCGTCTATCAACTCATTACGCGTATCGATCTTGCGATCGAGGACGGTTCATTCTTCGAGAATGAGGCATTCCAGCGAGCACTCGACCGCGCGCGCAAGCCGGGACGCACGCTCCATCTCATGGGCTTGATCGGTGATGGTGGCGTGCACAGCCATCAACGACACCTTCTGGTCCTGGTGGAACTCGCTGCCCGTGCTGGGATTTCCCGTGTCGCCGTCCATGCCTTTACCGACGGTCGGGACACCGCTCCGACGAGCGGTATCGAACACCTGCGCGAGCTACTCGCTGCGCTGGATCGCCTCCGTACCGGTTTCGTCGCTACCGTGAGCGGTCGCTATTATGCGATGGACCGAGACAAGCGCTGGGAGCGGACCAAGCTCGCCTACGACGCCATCGTCTGTGGGCTCGGCCAAACCGCGCGCTCGCCCCTCGAAGCGATCGAGCGAAGCTACGCACAGGGTATAACCGATGAGTTCATCGTCCCAACGGTCATCGTCCATGCAGAAGGGAAGCCGCTCGCGACCATCAACGACGGGGATGCGGTCATCTTCTTCAATTTTCGCGCAGACCGCGCCCGGCAGCTCACGCAAGCGCTCACTGATGCCGGCTTCACTGCTTTCCCACGCTGTCGATGGCCTCGTGATCTCCTCATGGTGACGATGGCCGAGTACGAGCCCCACTTTCCTGTGCTCGTCGCCTTCGCCCCTGATATCGTCCGCGTTCCCCTC
>Ga0308409_1000973_pt1 | contig 14110 bp, 11 predicted proteins | sample HotsprSampleMSe4_FD_203469 | JGI IMG/M metagenome (GOLD analysis project Ga0308409, IMG submission 203469) | Hot spring phototrophic mat microbial communities from Mushroom Spring, Yellowstone National Park, Wyoming, United States - 20060912_MSe4 ... | reverse complement strand
TGTAAAATATCAAGCAAAGAATTTTTCTCAAACTCTTCTGGGGTTCTATAACCCAGATAAGAATGAAGTCTTTTTCTGTGGCAAATCCGCAACAAATACCAGAACTCCTTCGATGGAGTAGCAGATTCCAAAAAAATATGCTATAATAAACAGAAAAACTCCAAGGAGACCCCCCATGAAAGACTCGCAAAAACAAAAAAAGTGGCAGATTCTCTGGTGGGCTGTGTTTTTTCTCGCCCTTATCAATTGTTTTGTAAATTTGGGAAAATTTGAAGTGGAAATATGGGATGAATCCCGACATGCCCTCAATGCTTACGAAATGATGAAGAGTGGCTCCCTTATAGCCATGACCTACGATGGCAGTCTCGATTACTGGAACCTCAAGCCCCCCTTGGGAGCGTGGCTCATTATCATGGGATACAAACTCCTTGGTGTCAACCTTTGGGGGCTACGTTTCTTCTCGGCGCTCTCCGCCTTCCTCACCATCCTTCTCACCATGAGTATAGCCAAAACCTATGGCAAAAATGTGAGTATCACGGCGGGGGCTATCCTCACCACCATGTATAGCTTTCTTGCCTTCCACACAGGGAGATACGGCGACTATGATGCCCTGCTTGCCTTCTTTGTTGCAGTGACAGCTTGGGGACTTCTCAAATGGGACAACAACCACCGTTGGGGGCTGTGGGTAGCCTCTCTCATGGTTTCCCTCTCTTTTCTTTTGAAAAGTTTTGCTGCCATCATCCCATTTCTCATGATAGGAGTAACCATTGCCACAGAAAAACGATACAAAAAACTCACCATCCTTGACAGCATCTTCTCCCTCCTTCTCATGGGAGTACCTCCCCTCATCTGGGCTATTGCCCGATATCAGGTGGATGGGCTTGCTTTTTTCCAGCACATGATAGGATACGACCTTCTGAAACGCAGTCAACAAGCCATAGAAGGCCACCCAGAGAGTAATCTCCACTACCTTGAACCCATCTTTTTCAAAACCCTTCCATGGTCGCTTCTCCTCTTCTTTGTTGTACCCTTTCTTGGGTTTGGCATCTCTCTCAAACGCAAAGAAAAACTCTGGGAAATCCATGCCCGTCATTCAGGTTTTGGTCCATCCCTGTTTTGGATATGGCTTATTGTCCCTCTCTTTGTTGCCTTTCTCGTGAAAACCAAAAGCGATTGGTACCTTAATCCCTTCTACCCTCCGCTTGCCATCTTCATTGCGTGGCATATATGGAATGGAAAAACATCTCAGCAGTGGGTGAAAAAGCTTTTAAACAAAAAAAAGAAACTCCTCATAGGAATGACCCTCACAGCAGAGATTCTCTTCGCCCTGCTTGTACTTTTCCCCAGTGAGTGGGTATTTGATACAAAAATACGATACTACCCCGGATACCAACGGCTTTTGCAGGAATTTGCTACCAATACCCAACGCTCATCTGAAGGAGTGGTGTACACAGCCGATTTCATCGAACAAGACTTCCGCTTCCTCGTCAAGGCGATGATAGGGTACGAACTCAAAGGTATCGAAAGTATCCGCGAAGCCTCTCCCGGCATGAAAGTAATTGTCTGCAGTCAAAATCGCCGCGCTGACATTGAGAAAATGTACCCTGATATTCGTCTCCGTCAGCTTGCCGAGAACCGTGGATGGGTGCTTCTCACCGTTGAAGAAACCAATCCCGAAAGCTTATAAACTTTTCCCTCTCAACGCTACTGAACCACAATACTCTCGGGAAGATACGATGTGGCAAAGTTTTCCGGAGCATACATTTCCTCCACATGAACACCCGGAATGCCGAATCTGCCCGGAGAAGCAGCCCTCACCAAATACGTAAGCGTATAGGTTCCTGGGGACAAGAAGTCAGCGGTAAAAATCACCCTATCTCGATAGATCTCCTTGTGGTCGAAACCATACCAATAATAGCCATCTTCATTACTCTGTGTCTTTGCCGAATTGGGAGTATTGCTCTCCGTGGCAAAAGAAAGATTCACCACCTCAACCCCAGCAGGCAAGGCATCATCCACCACTACCATAGAGCGATTCTGGGAGGTTTGCACCACAATCTCCACGAGATAGTCCTGACCTCGCTTTAAGACACTCACCTCCGTGCCTGTTACAGGATCGAGATAGCGCTTCTTAATCACAAAACCATTCCCCACCAAGGGCTGGAGGTTTCGACGAGGCACATAGCGATAACGATAGGTATAGTAAAGAGATCCCCGCCCCTGTCTAGAAAGTTGAAGCTCTTTCTCTCCAACATCATCCGCAGACAATGAATACTGACCCTGCACCGTTGGTTGTAAACGACTGGAGAACTCCCCCTCGAGGAGTTTTTTCCCCGCTGAAAGAATAGCCCATGAGGAGGCAGGTTCCTCCTTCTCGTAGCGCTTCAGATAGGTAGACAAGACATACCATACCCAGACATTCTCATGGGTGTGCAGCCAAGCATCCCCACGACGAGAATCCAGCAAAAATCGTATCACCTTGTAGGCATCCGCATGGCCCCCCTGAGATTCCAGAATACTCTGGAGGACTATTGCCGTTGAAATCACATCCGTGTAGTAAAACCACCCCCAGTCTGTCTTGTCAGTGAAAGAAACTTTGGCCGAAGAGACCTGCTTGTTCTGTTCAAAGTACTGAAGAATCTCTGAACGAAACGCTTCTTTGCCTGCAAAGTCGGGATAGTTCTTGAGAGCCATGAGCAAAAATGCCATGGCAGACAGACTTCTATTCTCGGGCTTTTTCATCTCAGCATAGGTTTCCTTCCACCTTTGAACATCCGCATAACCATTCATAGAAGCCGCATAGAGAGCATACGAAAGCGTCAACCAACGATAGTAAGTATTCCTCTCATCGGGTATCTTACGGTTCTGAATATAGGACTTCACCTGTGCCATCACACGATTATAAAAATTCTCTTCAATCGTATACCCTGCCTGCTTTGCCAGCGTCATTACCCAAAAAACATACACGGTAAGGTAACCAGAAACATAGCTGCTGTCCTTCCAGTAGGAAAAACCCTTGTCCTTGTAATAGTCTGGCAACTCCTTGATGACCGCCGCTACAACGCTTCGAAGGTCTTCCTTCGTCTTGTTCTGCAACAAACGATAGGAAAGAATCACATCCTCTCCCACAATGAGAGGCAGAATTTTAGATGTTTTCTGCTCCACACACCCATAGGGATAGTTCACCAGATAATCCAGATTTCCCTTAAGTTCAACAAAAGCCGTTGGAGCTACCACCATCTCGATAGAAGAAAGATCAGAAGCAACATTCGTTGTCACCAAAAAGCGTTGGATTGCCTGATTCTGACCTTGGGTAACCATCCCATAGGTTGCAACTACTTCAGGATAGCGCATAATGGTAACAGGAAACGTTTTGGTTATCCCATCAGAAACACCATCACCAAGCACCTTCATAGTCATAGAGACTTCCCCTTCACGAAGAGCAGAAACCTGCACAGGGAAAAGCACCTCCTGAGAGGCATTATTTTCCAGAACAATATTGGTTCTCACCACACGATTACCACCCACAGACAAACCATCCGACACACTCAGCTCTGCAACAAGTTGCTGTCGTTTCCCGCTATAGTTAAAGAGAATCCCTCCCCCCATAAAGCTATCACCAATACGAACAAACGAGGGAAAGCTCTCCAGCACCATGAGAGAACGACTCACCGTAAAAGTACTCTCCCCATAGCCAAAGAGCGAATCACGAGTATGGGCAACCGCCATCACACGAAAACTCGTAAGGTTATCAGGAAGAGAGAAAGTAACCTCTGCCGTTCCATTGGTCACCCAGTGTTTCGCTTCATAAAACGCCGTATAGCGAATCTGGGATCGAGGAACGATCATCCCTAAAGAAATTCCTCCATCTCCCCCTACAATCTCACCCTTCTCATTCAGATACCTTTGCCCATAGATGAAGTTACGCGTTTCCAGTGTTGAAACAGCAAGAGGTCGCGGAGCATAAAAAACCGAAATGGGATTAGGCAAACGGTAGTTCACAAGGTTCAACACACCCACATCCGCCACCGAAATGGTCACCTCACCGCTTAAGGGTTTTCCATCCATATCCTGAAGCGTAATGCTTGCCTTTACTTTATCCCTTGGTGAATACGAAGGCTTGTCTGTAGTGACACCAACGGAAATCCTCTTTTCGCGTGGAACAACTTTTAGCTCTGCATACCCCAAGCGATACTGAGGACGAGCATAATCAACATCATTAGAAACCATATTGACCCCAGTCCTCCCCGTATAGAGAAGCACCGAAACATACATATTAGGAATAAAGTTTGTTTCAATGGGTATGGTGAAGGTTACCATACTGTTGGTGGCAGGAATATCAAACGACTTGTAGAACTTCTCCCTTTCAATGGTAATAAGGGCACGAGCACTCTTGTAGGGATTCTTGATGAGGATGGTTGCCTTCTCACCAACGCTATAGTTCTCTTTGTCAACGATGACTTCTACCCTATCGTCATTATCAAGCAACCAGCCGTAACTTCCTCCACCCACAGCATAAAAATCTGTTGTACCATGGGGGATTACTTGATTCCCCCGTATTTCGAAGAGTGTGGCGGTATAGTATCCCGGCTCTTGCAAAAAGAAACGAAGCGTATTGCTGGAAACCGTGATAACATTCGAATACACCGGTGTCACAATCCTTCTCCACTCCCACTGAAAACGCCCACCATTCCCTACAACACGAAAAGACTTCCACTCATAGCGATTCACAACAAGAAGAGCACGGTTGGTTGTTATGGCATCGTTCTCATCCACGGCCGCACATTCCACCTCAACGGGCTGGGAAAGCGAGAGAAAATAAGAACCGACCTTCACACCAAGATGAAGCTTTTTCCGCACCTCTATCCCCAGCTTCGAACCTCCCACAGGGATATCATCAGGAAGAACAGTACGAGCATAAATAGAGAGAAAACCATCCTCCGACAATGAGGCAAGGGAAAGCTTTGTTGAAGCCACACCATTCTTGTCTGGAATCACTGTTCCACTCGCAAGCTCTTGCGAATGCCACCACTCCTGCGATGAAAAACGATACCCTGGGAAACGCTTGCTTTTGTACTCCCCAGGCTGAAAAACAACACTGTAGTCAACAGGCTTTCCCACAGGAGCACCAAACAAATACCACCCCACAAGGTCAAGCTTCACCGTTTCACCAACAAAGTAAATGCTCTTGTCAACTTGAATCCTCATCTCCGCTCGTGCGGGGCGAAATTCCTCCACCTGAAACACCGTAGAAAATTTACCCTCACTATTTTTTTCTCCCTCAGGAATGATAAGTTCCACCTCATAGTAGCCCGTTGGTCCCTTCTCAGGAAGGGTAAAAGTAAGATCAAAACTCCCATTCGCTGTTGGCTTGATATTCGTAGAGAGTATTGTTTCCTCCCTCGCATCCTTAATGACAAGAGAAAAAAGCCGGTTTGTCCCTTGTGGGGGGGAGAGAAGCCAATCATCTTTATAACGATAGCGGAAAATACCTTTCAGATTCACCGTCTCCCCTCTCTGGTAGAGATAACGGTCGGTAAAAAGAACGCACTCTGGCCTCAGGGCAGAAAAAGTGTTTCCTCGAGAAATCTTGGTCGCCGTCGACGGAACAGATGAATCAGTGTCTTCACCATAGTATTCGCCATACCAGTCAAATGCCGCCCTTTTCCCGATATAAAAACGACTCGATCCCGCTTCCACCATATAAACGTCACTGGTATCCTCCACCAAAGCTGTCCCCGTCTTCCCCGTTTTGCTAACAGGAACAAACTTCCCCTTGCTGTATGCATACACTGTGGCATTCGTCACAGGAGCATTGTTTTTCAACCATCGAGCAATGAGAAGATCGCCACCAGGAGATGTCTTTAGCGTCACCGAAAAGTCAACAAACTGAATATAGCCACGGAAATTTTCCCGTTGCCCCCAGTTCTTCCTTGCGGGAGTTTCCCGTTGTACTTTAAAAGAGTAGATGAAAAAGCCATTTTCAAAGAGATTGTTAACACTATCATAAGGATGATAACTCTTCAAAGGAATATGAAACACCTGAAAGTTATTCTTTCGCCACGGGAGAGAAATCGTCTTTGTTTTCATACGCGAGTCAATTTTGGTAGACCCAGCAAGAAACTCTGCAATCTCCGACGGGTTGGTAAGAGAAATATACGAAAACTCGAGACCCGAGATATTAATACTCTTGACAGGGAAAAGGTTCGCCAGGTACCTTTCCATAATGAGGTAGCCCGTAGGAGCAGAAACGAATGAAGGACTATCTTCCACCTGGAAGGAAAACTTTTTCTCCGTTTGGAGGGTTTGCCCATACACATCCCTTATCCCTGGAGAAACCGTCAGCGTATAGTTTTTGATATCAGGAGAAAAATCCCCAGAAATATAAACAGAAGACCCTGAGGCACGCACAGAGAGGTTGGCAACAGGTGGCGTCACCGTCACCCAGCGAGAGACATCCCCTTCTTCAAGGTCATTGTTAAACTCAATCGTAAGAAGAGACTCCCTATAGACAAAAAGAGCACCCACAAAATTTTTTTTCCCATCTGAGGAAGAAAATGATCTCACACTCAAGGGTTCATAAGTCTTGTAGGAAAAGGTATAATCCTTCTCCATCCCCAGTTCACCGCCAATAGGCACAAGCGAGCGAGAAATCACAAGCCTATAGGATGTATTGGGCTTCTCCCCCGAAGGGGTAATAATAATTATCTGTTTATTGGTGTTAAGTACACCTTGCAGCGTCTTTTCTACTCTATAATTGATGGTAAATGGCACTGCGGGAAAGATCGTGGTGAATTTTCTCACCTGATTAATATCAACAGGATAGTTCCACTCCAGAACAATTAACTCATTGAGGTCCTTTGCTCGGCGGAAGGCATATGTTACTTTCAACAGAGGTGTGTTAAAAAAAATGGGAACATCGTACAACAACGGCGAATCATTTATTTTTCCCTTGGGAAGATTGGCATCAAGGGCTCTCACCGTAAGGGAGTACCGACGAGCAGGAAGCAGTCGATCAACCACCACAACATTCACTGTCTTCTCATCTACAAACTCGAGGGTGTATTTGAGCTTGGGACTAAAATCCAAAAAAAATTTCTTCTCAAATTGTTCCCTCATCGTGGCTATATCTGATTTTTTCACCACATTGGTAGCAAACTCTAACCGCAGGTAGATGGTCACCTCACCCCTCAGAATATCCCACGAGGACAAATGTATATCAAGAAACCGTTCTCCCCAACACACTCCCCAGAGAAACAGCACCATGACGGCATATAGCTTTTTCATATTCGCCCTCCTTTTTATTCTGGTATGAAAATAGTATACCTCCCTCACAGAAAAAAATCAATCAGGTATCGCCTCTTTTGTTGGCGTGGCACACAACACCTCATCAACTCTCCTTCCCTCCTCTTATTGAAAATTTCTCCCTTTTTCAGTTATAATACTCCCATGAAAAAAATCGATCTCCGTCTCTTTGCAAAAAAAATAATCCCTCTCTTCCCTCGCCTCTCACCACGAAAGAGGGGATGGATTCTCATGGGGATAGGCACCCTCCTCGTGGGCTATCTTCTTCTTCCCTATCCTTCAGACACCCTCCCCTCCCTTTACCAGCGAACCATTCGCGTGTACGATAGACATGATCGTCTCCTCATGGAAATATCTCCCCAACAAGGGGGTTTCACCTCATTCGTCCCCCTCAAGGATGTTCCCCAAACCTTTGTCAATCTCCTGCTCTTTGCTGAGGATAGAAACTTCTTCTCCCACAAAGGAGTAAGTTTTCCGGCCATGGCTCGTGCTCTTTTCCAGAACATACGACACGGCAGAATCGTCTCGGGAGGATCAAGTCTCTCCCAACAGCTTGTTCGTATCCGAAAGGGAAGACAACGAAACACACTCTTCTCAAAGCTCATCGAAATCATTGAAGCCTACCGCATGGAACTCCATTTCACCAAAGAAGAAATCCTCGAGGCTTACATCAACAGTGTTTTCATGGGCAACAACATCTATGGCTTTCAAAGGGCAGCCGAGGTCTACTTTGGCAAGCCGCTTTCCCATCTTAATGAACTGGAAATGTGTGCCCTCATTGCCATGCTGCCAGCCCCTACCCGCTACCAGCCCTACCGATCAGGATTCTCCTTCACAGAACGAGCACGACGACTCTTGGCACGAGCAGAACAAAACGGTATCGTGCAGCTCTCCCCCCTCCAGCAAGAAATCTACCACCAAGGCATGCTCTCTGTCCTCCCCATGGAATACCATGCCTACGCTCCCCTCTTTTCCCTCTATGCCCTCCAAAAAGCCAAAGCCTATGCCCCCGTTTCCGCCATCAGCGAAATCCACACCACCTTTGATCTCGTTCTCTATACCAACCTTCTCCCCATCCTCGAAAACACCATGAAAAGCCTCACCCCCTACAACGCCAAACATGCCGCCCTCCTCATGATTGACAATCCCTCCTCAGAACTTCGCGTCATGATTGGCTCCCTCGACTTTTTTGACGACAGCAAAGGCAAAATCAACGCCACCCTCATCCGAAAGCAAGTTGGCTCTGTGATGAAACCATTTGCCTATGCCCTCGCCTTAGAAAAGGGCATTTACCACGCTTCGAGCATTCTTCCCGATATCTACACAGAATTCCCCGCCGCCATCGGCAAATACATCCCCAAGAACTTCACCAGAACCTACCATGGACCAACCCGCTTCGCCGTCGCTTTGGCATCATCCTACAATGTTTCTGCCGTTCATGTTGCCCACACCATTGGCATCGAAGTATTCTACGACTTTTTAAAAAACATCGGTTTTGACTCACTCGAGAGGGGGCCTTCTTTCTACGGACTGGGGCTCGTCTTGGGAAATGCCGACCTCTCCCTTTTCGAACTCGCCCAGGGATACACCATCTTTCCTAAGGAAGGGCTCTTCCAACCCGTTCGGATGCTCTCCTCCATAGTCCTCAAAAACGGAAAACGCATTACCATCACCAACACAGCCCCCAAACGCGTTCTCTCCTGTGAAACCACCTTTCTCATCTCCCACATCCTCTCAGATCTTCGTTACAAAATCCCTGCCTTTGGAACAGCATCCCCCATCTACTTCCCCTTCCCCGTTGCTGTCAAAACAGGAACCACCAAGGACTTCCGAGACAACTGCGTGGTTGGCTACACCCCTCTTCACACCATTGCCATCTGGGTAGGAAACCTCTACAACGAACCCATGAAAGAACTCCCCGCTGTTGCAGGAGCAGGCCTCCTCCTCCGAAACACAGAACTCTTCCTCTGGAATAGCGGTTATCCATTCCCTCCCTTTGTTGCCAGCAATATGACCCTCATCACTCAGCGCGTTTGTGCCCTCTCTGGCATGATAGCCCATGAGGGATGTTCAACCACCCTCGATGAAATATTCACCCCCGACAACGCCCCCTCTCTCAGCTGCGACTGGCACAACAAAAAAGGAGAAATCACCGTACCCGACCTCTATCAGGAATGGGCAGCAGTTCACAATATCAAAACCACAGACACCTCCTTTGCCATCATTTTCCCCACCCGTGACGCCGTATTTGGTATAGACCGCTCCATGCCCCTCGAAAATCAGTGCATACCCCTCGAAGTACGAGGAGGGGATGAAACCACCACATGGTACGACAACGGAACATTCATCGGCAAGGGAAAACACCTCTTTTACCAACTCTCCCCCGGCGAACACATCCTCGTCGCCGAATGGAAAACCATCCGAGACCAAGTCCGCATCCTTGTCATCGACGAATAAATGCCTCGAAACAGAAAAAAACACTTCATGAGAACAAATAAACTTTTCGTAGTGAACTTGCAAAAACAATAAAACTATGCTATAATAAAATACACTTTGGGGCCGTAGCGCAGTTGGGAGCGCGTTTGAATGGCATTCAAAAGGTCGTGGGTTCGACTCCCATCGGCTCCAGTGAATTGGCTACCTCCTTGAAGGGGTAGCCTTTTTTATTATTCATAGAGTAATACTCATCCCCTCTCGAGCAAGAAATGTAGGCGGAAAAATACGCTGAGCCTCTCGTTCAATAGCAAAACAGCCTTCATCCGTACGATCGGGATCATGATGAAAAAGAGCAAGCTTCTCCACACCCGCCTGTTGCGCCACCTGGATTGCCTGTCCCCAGGTGCTATGCCCCCATCCAAGACGGGCTTCTATCTCCTCATCGGTATACTGAGCATCATGAATAAGAAGATTTGCCCCTCGAGCAATAGCTATCACCCTCTCATCCAAAGAGCCTTTGAAATGTTCTGTATCCGTCGCATAAACAAGCGTCTTCCCCTCATGTTCAATGCGATAGGTGTAGGCAATGCCCGGATGAATATGCCTGTTTATTTGAATACGAAGAGAATCCAACTGATACCCACCCTCAGAGAGATCAGCGATATGAATCTTGGCAGGAAGATGTGAAAGCTTCACAGGCCAGTAGTCATACTGCATCTGTCCAGAAAACACATCTGCAAAATACCTGTTCGCCCTCCCCGGACCAAAGAGATACATCTCAAAATCTGGAATATAAATCGGAGGAAAAAAAATAAAACCCTGAATATGATCCCAGTGAGTATGACTAAAGAAGATATAGAGCTTTGTTGCACGCCCCGTTTTCTTGTAATCTGCCACGAGACGCTTTCCCAGCATACGAATCCCCGTACCCGCATCAAGAATAATCGTTCTTGTTTCATCGATACCCACTTCCACACAGGAAGTATTTCCCCCGACCTCCAGCTTATCCCTGTCGGTAACGGGAGTTGAACCACGAACACCCCAAAAACGGACAACCATGGTTCCTCCTTTCTCATTTTATCGGAGAAAACACCCCCGAAATGAAGTCTCTCCCTCTTTTTTACTTCGTTTTTCTCTTAGAAGGGATTATCCAGCGGATAGGCAAGCACTCCATCCCTGAGTTTTGGTTCAAACCATGTGGACTTGGGTGGCATAATCTGATTCTCATCCGCCACACGAAGTAATTCCTCCATACTCACCGGATACATTGCAAAAGCCACCGCGGCATCGTGATTATCCACAGCCTCTATAAGACTCTTTGTCCCACGAATCCCACCAACAAATCTTATCCTCTGGGATGTTCTGGGATCATCAATCCCCAAAAAAGGCTGAAGAATCTTCTTCTGCAGGAGACTCACATCCAGCGACTCAATCGGATCATCAGGGATCATCTTTGAAGGAATAGTGATGTGGTACTTTTCACCATCAAGATACATTCCGATTACCGCCTTCTTGGGAGCATCCAGTTCCTCTGCAACATCAACAGCAAACCGTTCTGCAATACGCTCAAGAAAAAGATCTGGTGTCATTCCATTGAGATCCAGCACCAACCTATGATAGGGCAGAATGGTGAGTTCATGCGAAGGAAAAATCGCAGCCATAAAATACCCATAACCCTCGCCCCTCTCACCATAACGCTTCCACACATTGTAGGCTGAAGCAGCCCGATGATGCCCATCAGCAATATAGAGCCGTTCAATATCCTCAAAGTAGCCCGCTATCGTGGCAATCATCTCCTCACTCGAAATCACCCAAAGCCTATTCTCCACACCCATACTATCAGTAAATTCATACTCTGGTGGATACGCCATAATGGTAGACTTGATACTTTCCCACACTCCCATATCACGGAAAGCGAGAAACACCGGCCCCGTACCCACCCGTGTTGTTGCAATATGATTCGTTCTATCCTCTTCCTTGTCCTTGCGGGTCAACTCATGTTTGCGAATATCGCCCCTTTCATAATCCTCACAGCATACCGCCGCATACACAGCTGTCTGTTCCCGTTCACGCCACTTCTGTGCAAGAAAATAAAAACACGGCGAATCCTCCTGAAACAACCACCCCCGAGCAAGAAACTCCTCAAGAGTCTTCCGAGCTTCCTGGTACAGCCGTGGATCATGCTCATCCCAATCAGGGTGAAGAGCATCAGGACGAGTAATTTTGAGAAAACTCTTCTCATTATCACCAATCATCACACGGGCTTCCTCTCTCGACATCACATCATAGGGAAGAGATTGAACACACTGAACCAAATTTTTTGGGGGACGAAGAGCAGCAAAAGGACGCACAACCATGAAAACCTCCTTCATTCAATCAAAACAGTGGTATATTATACAGAAAACCACCAAATTTTTGCAAAGAAGCTCCAAAAACGTATTTTTACAAAAAAAAAACGCCACCCTTTCGAGTGGCGTTTTTGCTTTTTGCAATGATTAGCGCTGCACTACCTTGCCGTTCATCACAACAATACTGGCTTGTTTGATGATATCCTGCGGAATAGTGATACCCAATTGCTTGGCAACATCCACATTCACAAAGAGAGTCACATCAGACGGATCCGTCATAAACTTCACAGGAATCTCTGCCGGCTTTTTCCCACGCAGCACATCAGCAATCATGCGCCCCGTTGCACGTCCCATCTTGTAGTAATCAAAACCCCACGCGGCCAAAATATCGGCATTGGTTGCCGATGTTGGATCGGCTGTCATCACAGGAACCTTCTTTGCCATGGCAACACTGGTAACCGAAGAAAGAGCCGAAATAACCGTATTGTCAGTGCTAATATAAATCCCATCAACACGGTCAATAATCGTTTGAGTAGCCTGCTTTACCTCAGCTGAGGAAGCAACCGTTGCCTCAACAACCTCAATCCCCATTTCCTTACAAACAGCCTTGGCAATATCGGCTAAAGCCACAGCATTTGCCTCACTCGAAGTGTAAATAATCCCCAGCCTTTTCAGTGGCTTGAGTTTATTCAAGAACTGAATCTGTTCCTTTACCGGTGTCATATCAGAAACACCACAGACATTCTTTTCCCCACGAGTCAGGCTTGTCACAAGTCCCGCCTTCACAGGATCAGTTACCGCAGAAAAAACCACGGGAATATCCTTGATCGTATTCACCAAAGCCTGTGCTGTTGGTGTAGCAATACCCACAGCCAGAGCGACCTTATCCGTCTTAAACTTGTTAGCAATAGCCGCAGCCGTGTTCAGATCACCATTGGCATTCTGAACATCAAACACCACCGGCATACTCTGTTCTGCAATTTCATCCTTAATACCCTGTTCTACAGCGTCCAGAGCAGGATGCGCTACGATCTTGGAAATACCGATCACTATCTGTGTTTTCTTTGGTGCACAAGACACCACGGCAGCAACAATCAACAAAAGAACCCACCACTTCTTCATCGTATTCTCCCTTCTTTAGAGTTTAAAAATACCCAACCACTGATTCAACACCAGAATAGTAGAACCAAACACAATCGAGACCATACTCATAAGCTTAATGAGAATATTCAGCGATGGTCCAGAGGTATCCTTGAGCGGATCTCCAATGGTATCACCCACCACACCAGCCTTGTGAGCCTCACTCTTTTTCCCACCAAAATGGCCATTCTCAATATACTTTTTAGCATTATCCCATGCTCCACCTGCATTCGCCATCATAATAGCCATAGGGAAACCAGAAACAAGAGCCCCAGCCAACACACCCACGAGAGCCCGCACACCAAGAAGTGTCCCCACCAACACAGGGATGATAATAGCAATCAGAGCAGGTAACACCATTTCCAACTGAGCTGCCTCTGTACTGATCTTTACACACTGCTTGTAATCTGGCTTTTCCTTCCCTTGCAGGATACCCGGTTTTTCTTTAAACTGCCTTCGAACCTCAGCCACCATCTTGTTGGCAGCCCGCCCCACAGCACTCATGGTAAGAGCACTAAAGAGGAAAGGAGCCATCGCACCAACAAACAAACCAATCAAAGTCTCCACAGAAATCACATTTGCTGTAAAACTAAAATCTGGCATCCGAACGCGAACCACACGTTCAATCTCATCCTTAAAGGCAGCGAGCAGCGCAAGGGCTGTGAGAGCAGCCGAACCAATAGCATAACCCTTACCGGTAGCAGCCGTTGTATTGCCAAGAGCATCCAATGCATCCGTACGCTCACGCACTTCAGCACCAAGCCCAGCCTCATCTCCTGCCATTTCAGCAATACCACCGGCATTATCAGCCACAGGGCCATAGGCATCCGTCGAGAGCGTAATTCCCAGCGTAGAGAGCATACCCACGGCTGCGATACTAA
>Ga0308409_1000969_pt1 | contig 14158 bp, 17 predicted proteins | sample HotsprSampleMSe4_FD_203469 | JGI IMG/M metagenome (GOLD analysis project Ga0308409, IMG submission 203469) | Hot spring phototrophic mat microbial communities from Mushroom Spring, Yellowstone National Park, Wyoming, United States - 20060912_MSe4 ... | reverse complement strand
GCGCGGTTGGCGGGCGTTGGTCAGCGGCGAGGGCGAGACAGGCGAAAGTGTCACAACACAGTATATAGATAAAGAAGAAGCTGCTGTTGTGACACCAGCACCAACCGCGCCAGCACCAGCACCAGCACCAGCGCCCGCTGCTGTCACAACACCGCGTATATATAAAGAAGAATCTACTGTTGTGACACTTCCCCCACCGTCGCGCTTTGATCCCGCCAGCCCGCGACCGGCGCGGCTTGCGGTGCCGCTCGGCTGCGACCAGACCGGCGCGTCTCGCTGGCTGGATTTTGAAAAGGACGCGCTGCACATCGGGCTGTACGGTACCAGCGGTTGCGGGAAAGATCATCTGTTGCGGCTGTGGTTTCTCGCACTGCTGCGCGAGCGCGAGGTGCAGTGGGCGATACTCGACGGGAAGGGAGATTGGCTAACGCCAAACCTGGCCAGGTTGCCGCAAATGTTTCTACCTCCGGCGGGAGGGTACGGCGACGAGGGCCAACGGCGAATCGTTGACGCAATTGCGGCAATTAACGCAGAAGCAAAGCGGCGGTTTGGTTTGCTGCTTGATGCCGGGGTGCGCAGTGTTGATGAGTACAACCAGCTCGCTGCCGAGCCGCTCCCGCTCTTAATCGTATTAGCGACTGACATTATTGACGTTGTTGATGAGACAGAGCGTCTGCTGATCGCGTTAGTCAGCAAAGCGCGGGCGCTGGGGATTCGCGTTATTGTTTCAATGCAAACCCCCACCGGCAAGCGGCTGGAGTGGAGAATGAACCTCTCGACGTTGATCGCGGGGGCGTTGGTGGATGGAAGCCAAGACGCCCCGGCCCTCGGTGTTCGCGACATCAAAGCGTTACGCTATCGCCCGTCGCAACTCCCACCGCCGCCTGGCCAGCGCGGGCTGTTTGTGGTACGTCACAACAACGAGCAGTTTCTCATTCGTACACCAGCGTTGGTGGGTGATTTTGATCAAATTGTTAACGAATATCACAACAGTACGCTGCTCGAAGCGCTGCTGGTCGAGAACGTCACAACACCGCGTATAAATAAAGAAGAAATAGTTGTTGTGACGGTTGATGAACAACCATCCGCGCCAGCGCTTACCAACGCGCTGGGACGGGCTAGCGCGTCGCGTTTGGCTTTGCAAAGCGCTGGGACGGAGGTAGACCCGTCCCAAGGCGTCACAAAGCCAAATACGACTGTCAACCCCGTCCCGTCGCATTCTGACGCGCTGGGACGGGTTGAAGAGGTACGTTTGGCTTCACAAAGCGCTGGGACGGGTTCCGTCCCGTCCCCGTCCCAAACCGTCCCGTCCCAAACAACCAAAATTGGCCAATTTGGGGGTTTTTCTGAGCGGGATGGGGACAGTGGGGACGATGAGTATACGACGCTGCTGGCCGCGCTGGCGGCGTTGCAGCGGATCGGGATTAGCCGCGAGCGGGCGCGGGTGTTCGGGTTTCGGTTTCGCAACGAGGATTGGGCGCGGGCGGCGCAGTTGATACGGGAGAGAGACAAATGACGTTTCGTATTCTCGCAGCGTTGTCAATGATACTACTCAGCGCGCCCAGCGCGCTCGGCGTTCAGCGCGCCCTCGCGCCGACGCGCGGCGAGCTGGCGGGCTGGCTGGCCGCGCTCGGCATTGAGCTGGCGTATTTGTCGCTGGCGTTCATCGAGTTTGCTGACGTTCAACGTCAACGCAACGCTGCCCGCGTTGCAAAAACAGCAGTTGCAACTGCAATTGTCCTCAACGTTCTCGCCGACTACGCGGCCCGCGTTCCAACGGGGCTGACCAGCGCGGCGGCGTTTCTCGCGACGTTCGACTGGTTGCTGCTGGTGCTCTCTGTGTTAGAGAGTGCCCCGCTCGCGGGCTTGGCGTATACGCTTGCGGTGCTGCTGCATACGCGCAGCAGCAAGCAGTACAACGTAGACGATGCTAGCAGTATGCTAGCATCTGCTGATACTACTGCTAGCAGTATGCTAGCATCTGCTGATACTACTGCTAGCAGTGTGCTAGCATCATCAGAACAGATGCTAGCATCTACTGCTACTGACCAGCATCCACCAGCGACATACACTTGTCCGCGCTGCAACGCGGCGCTGTCGCTTCAGCAGTACGCGGCGGCGCGAAGGTACGGATGCTGCGCGAAGTGTAAGCAGTAGATGCTAGCAGCTACTAGCACACTGCTAGCACACTGCTAGCAGCGGCGCGGGGAAAATAAATAGCCCCGCCGGTGTCGGCGGGGCTTGAGAGAAGGTTGGTGCGCTATTCTTTGTCGCGGGCTTCAATGCTCAAAAGTAACTCAGCGATTGCTTTGAGCGGACTTGAACCTTCTTCTTCAAGTAAATCGCTTTCTTCCGTTTCTGCCTCTGCCCACCAAAAATCATCGCAACCAGCGATGGTCAATCTTTTTATTTCTTTATGACGAAAAATTTCTAAGACGTAGTCTTTCAATTCGTATATGTAACTGTTATCATAAATCGCCTCGTCGAGAGAACGGTATTCGTTCTCTCGTTTGTTGTAATACACGCGGTAGGTTTCTTCAGTTTTGACGATGTGAAGTGTGTTCATTGTTGTCTCCTTTCTCTGATTGCTTACTTACTGTGTCTACACTATACCACACCCGCGCCGGTTTGTCAAGCGGGTTTTGGAGGTTTTTTTGAACGATTCGCTTTTGTGTCACAACAGTTTGTATAAGTAATAAAATACTACAGTGTTGTGACACTACCAACAAGCGCAAAAACCCTCTCACCAGCGTGGTGAGAGGGTTAAGTTGAGAAGAATTACGAGTTGTTTTTCTTGTACTCTTCAATCTGCTTCAACCACTCGTTCTTAATCCGCTCGTTGCGCTCTCGCCACTCGCGGATTTCATTCAACGCCCAACGAACCCGCTCGCTTTCCAAAATGTACCGCCAGCCGGCGTTGGCGGCCTCGGTCTCGTCGGTGTATTTGTAGAAGGTGGTACCTTCAGCGTCGTCTTCTTTGATCACTACTTCGTCGGTGTCGGTGAGAAACACTTCGTAGTACTTCACACCGTTTTCTCCTTGAACATACGCTTTTCCAGCCTCCCAACCGTCGAACGTTAGTGCTCGAACCTCACCATCCTCTTTGACCAGCCAGAAGAACGTTGCCATTTTTGTACTCCTTTCTTGTTACTGATTAGTATTACTTATTACGTCTATACTATACCGCGCCAGCGCCAGTTTGTCAAGCGGGTATTTAAGAGATTTCTGAGCAATTTTGCCGTATCCCCGCGCTCGCGCTGGTTGCGTTCGGCGCGGGTTGCTAGCAGCAGTGTCACAACACAACGTATAATTAATAGATAACGTAGTGTTGTGACACTGCCGACAAGCAAAAAAGAAAACCCCTCTCACCAGCGCGGTGAGAGGGGTTGGTTGTTGCTGAACTACTCACTACTCTGCTGTTGCCGTTCCCGTTCCGCTCGCCACTCTCGCAGCGAGCGTACCCGTCGCGGGATTACTCCCGCGTTTTCCAACACCGTCCGCCAACCCGACCTGGTCGCGTCGTTTAAAGACGCGAACTCGAGGATATTAGCAAACGTATCTTCATTTGCCCACCGCGACCAGTCTACGCGGTGGATAAGGATAGTTCCTTCCTCCGTCTGAAACGCGCGGAAGTCCGTTCCGCGATTGTTCCAGATGGGGTCATCTGTATCCCGCCAGTAACCTAGCTCCTGGCCGGTGAACTCGACAATCTCGTAGTCCGAATTATCGAGTCCGTTTCTCGCGCCCTTCCGACCTATCCAAATCTTGATTGTTTCCATTTTGTCCTCCTTTGTTATTAAGTACTTAACCGTTGTGTCTATACTATACCACATCCGCGCCAGCTTGTCAAGCGGGTATGTTGAGAGAGGTTCGAGTTGGTTTCCGACGCCGGCGCGGGCCTGGCCGGGCTGTCACAACACTTTCTATAAATAAAGAAGAAGCTAGTGTTGTGACACTACTGATACTATCACCAACAGCGTCGCGCCTGGCCAGCGACGCGGCAAACAAAAACCCCTACACCGGCGTCGGTGTAGGGGTTGGGGTTGGTTGGTGAGCTAGTTATTAAATAACGCGGGCGTTCTGGAGAACTCGGTGAAACTTCGTCGCCGCCTCATCCAGATTCGCGAACTTGAAAAAAGCGCCTTCGTCATCCTCAGTCGTCCACTTTGACCAGTGGACTTTGTGGATGATGATTTCGCCCTTCTTTGTGCGATAGACCCAAAATGCGGTTCCGCGATTGTGGAACGCCGGATGTCCGTCGCTCCAGAATCCGATTTGTTCGCCGGTGAAGGTCAGCGTCTTGGTGTACTTGTTGTGCTTCCAACCCTTCCGACCTTCCCACACCCGAATCTTTTTCATCATTGTTGGTTCCTTTCTGTTTGTGTTGGCGATTACTTATTACGTCTATACTATACCGCGCCAACGCCAATTTGTCAAGCGGGTATTTACGAGATTTTTCCGCGAGTTTCACGAACAACACACTCAACACAGATCTCTGCTAGCGCGTATCATCAACAGTGTCACAACACAACGTATAATTAATAGATAACGTAGTGTTGTGACACTGCTGTACGTAGCCAGCGCCAGCGTCGCGACAACAAAAACCCCTACACCAGCGCGGTGTAGGGGTTGCGGTTGGTGGCGCGAATTGCTTAGCTGTTCAGCCAGCGCTCGCGCCACTCTTGTAGTAGTGAATGGTGTGGGGTCATATTGTAGAGTACTTCGCTATACATTTCTGCGGCTTTGTCAATGTTGCGGAATCGGTGAATGATTGAGTAGTGCGTTCCGCTCGGTTTCCGCGATTTCTCCAAGCGCTGGATGATAATAGAACCACTCTTTGTTACATACGCATAGTATGAAGTGATGTACTCTTCGTCTTCCTCTGCGTTCAGCCAGCTCCCTAACTCCTCCCCCTCAAACGAAACCACTTTGTGTTTTGGTTTCACGAAGTGCCAGTTTTTTGCTCCCTTCCAGATTTGCCAGGTTTTCATTGTTGTTCTCCTTTCTTGGTATTGATTGATTACTTACTGTGTCTATACTATACCGCGCTGTCGGCGCGTTGTCAAGTGGGTATTTTGAAGAATTTTTGAGTAGTTCGCGGCGCGGTTGTTGTGTCATCAGTAGTGTCACAACACTACGTTATCTATTAATTATACGCAGTGTTGTGACACCGCGTGCGCGGTGCGGAAAGGGCTTGACAAATTGAGGCGGCGCGGTATAATGGAGGTGTAATTGATAAGCTCTTAACCAATAGGAGGTTATGTATGAAAAATTTCTTAAGGGTAGCGATTGGTATTCAGGAAATCCCATACAGCGGTTTGAGAGTGAAAGATTCTACACTCATCGCTACTGATGGATACTGTTTGGTAGCATACAAAGCTTCTTCATTCACTGTTCGTGGAGAGGGGATGCTTCATCCCCTTACGCTGCAAGCGTTGCTCGTATACGCGGACATTTTAGATGACTACGACGCGCTGCAAGTAGATGGAAATAAAGCAACGCTCAAAGTCAAGCTTAACAAATACCACGCGCAATTCTTCTCGCTACCGCCCCTTGACTGTCCCGTCAAGCAGACAGAGCGTATCTTTGATAAGCTCGACCGCGCCCAAATCATCGTCTGTGACCTTCCCGCCAAACATCTTGTCCCCGTCGGTGCGGGGGAGTTTGTCAAAGTCGGGCGCGGCGGGCTGGAGGCCGCGTCGGCTGAAGAGGATTATCGGTACAGTGTCAAGCAAATTCGTAGATGCGCAGAGATGTTCCGCGCCAAAGACCGGTTGATGCTCAGTGTCAGCCCGGACGGACTGCTGCTGGTTGAGAGTGAATGGGGTCATCTGTTTGTTGTGACTCCATTCCGCACACCGCAGCAGTAGCCGCCGAACAACAACCGTCGCCCCGATCGAACGAGCGGGGCTTTTCTGTTACCAGCTCGGGTTGGTTGCGAACAACAAAAACCCGCTGGTTTAGCCAGCGGGTTGACGATACGAAACACTGTCTAGTCGCGGGTCAGCGCGTCGTAGCGCAACTGTTCAACCAACAGTCGCGCTTCCCAGCGAGTGGCGCGATACCCGACGACGCGGTCGCACCACTCCACTCGATAGTCTTTCGTCTCGCGGTCGTAGACGATCTTATAATCTGGGCCTTCCGCTACAACCAGCTCTACTACCTTTACCTTTTTCCGCGCCATTTTGAACCTCCTTTTGTAATTAACTTACTGTGCCTCTAGTATACCGCGACGCGGCGCGGTTGTCAAGGGGTGTTGTGTCACAACACTGCGTATAATTAATAACTACTACAGTGTTGTGACGTACAAACCGAGATTCGCGGCGAAGAGGGTATTGACAAGTCGCGGCGGTTGTGGTATAGTATAGACGTAGTAAAGCAGTTACAAGAAAGGAGGGGAAAAATGGAGTTAATACAAATATGGGAAGGATATAAAGGACGAGACGGTAGTGAATTTGTCACTATCGAGTTTCGCGGTAAGGAAATCGGTTCTTGGCGTACTCTCTACGGAGAGTACGACGAAGACAGAGGAACTACGGTGCGGGTGTTTTCTACGGAAGACAACACCGTCTTAGTACATAGATACGAATGGTCAAATCACGACGGTGGCGAACACGAAGCATATGTTTATGAATATGAATCAATCGAACAAGCAGCCGCCGAAGGCTGGCAGCGTTTGTTTGAGGATATAGGTCTCCTTCCGCGAGAAAAAATCTCGCTGAAGGAGTGGCGAGAGCGGAAGAAGCAGAAAAAGTAGCTCTCGTCTGACCCGCCGGACGTTCCGGCGGGTCTCTTTTTGCTTCTTTGAACAGCACAAACGTCACAACACAGCAGTAGGTATTATCTATACGCAGTGTTGTGACGCTTAGTATTATGTAAACAATTCGCGCAAAAATACACTGTCAAGTTGCTATAATAGTAGTAGACTACGAGAGTAGCTAAACGAGCGTTAAATGATCGAAAGAGTATTGACAGAAGAAGCCCGCGTCGCGGTGCTGCGTGCGTTGCTGACGCTGGCGCTAGATGACGAAGCCCCGGCCAGCGCCCGCGTCGCGGCGGCGCGGTTGTTTCTGATGCAGTATGAAGCGAAAGAAGATGAAGAGCACAGTGCGATTGTAATTGTTGATGACGAAACAACGTCGCAGAACGCAGTATGAAGTGCGATTGCCGCAACTTCATTCAGATCAAAAGAATGTTATCGAGCGAATCAAACTTGCTCGTTTTGTACATTTGCGCGCTGGGCGTAGATGGGGAAAGTCGCATTTATTGGCGCGGATGTTGACGGAAGCAGCAGTTAAGAAAAAAGTGGTTGGATACTTTGCGCCAACGTATAAATTGATGTTGCCGGTCTGGGAACAAGCGCGGCGAGTGTTACGAGCGCCGGTCGCAGACGAGAATAAAGCGGAACGGCGAATTGATACAGTAGTTGGTGGACGCATCGAGTTTTGGTCATTAGATAATCCAGATGCGGGCCGGTCACGCGGCTACGATCTGGTCGTAGTAGACGAGGCCGGTTTGGTGCGGAATCTCGAAACAATCTGGCGCGAGGCCCTCATCCCTACACTGATCGACCGCGCCGGTCGCGCAGTGCTGGCCGGAACGCCAAAAGGTCGCGGTGATTTTTGGCGAATCTATCAGAGCGCGCTGGACGATCCGCGCTGGGTAACAATCCGACGCTCAACCAGCGACAATCCGCGCCTCGATCCCGCAGATGTCGCGCTGTTGCGTTCCGCGATGACCGAGCGCGCAGCGCGCCAGGAGCTGGATGCAGAGTTTTTGGATGATGGCGGCGCGGTGTTTCGGAACGTTCGCAGTTGTGTCGGTGAGGTTGTGCGAAGTGGCGAGGCCGCGATCATCGGTGTTGACTGGGGTAGGCACAACGATGCGACAGTGTTTATCGCGCTCGATCCACAATCGCGGTGTGTTGTAGACGTTGAGCGACTCGTTGATGTAGACTTCGCAACACAACGCAGAGTGTTGATGACGTTTTGGCAGCGGAACGGGCGCGGCGCAATATTGGCCGAGTCTAATAGTATCGGTCAGCCGAACATTGAGGAACTCCAGCGGGCCGGATTGCCGGTGCAGGCGTTTACCACCACCACCGCCAGCAAGCCGCTCTTGATTGACACCCTCGCGCTGGCGCTCGAACAGCGAACGATTGTTCTACCGGCGACGGAATGGTTGCTCAACGAGTTGGAGATGTACAGCGTTGATGTGACCGCAGCGGGCCGAATGCGCTACGGCGCGCCGGAAGGCAGCTACGACGACGGGGTTATCGCGCTGGCGTTGGCGGTCTGGGGTGCATCGCGAACGACAGAGGTATTGTTTGATGTATAAACCAGTCGCGCAACTAGTACTATCACCAACTGAGCGCTACGACATCAAAGCGCTGAACTTAGAAGACTTTTTGCCTTCGGCCTGGCTCGGCGCGGTTGGTGAAAGTGACGCGGTTGACGTTGAGACAGCGTATGAGCGCGTTGCGGTTGTTCGCACTGCGGTAACGTTGCGCGCCAACGCGCTGGCGTCGCTGCCTTGGGAGATCACAAACAGGCGCGGTACGCTGGTGGCGTTTGACGCTGAACGGTTGGCGGGCATCATTCGTAATATCGAGATTGATCTGTGTCTGTACGGCGCGGCGTATCTGCTGCGCGATCCGGCAGCGCCGCTCGGCCTCCGTCGCCTTCATCCGCGAACGATTACACCAGTTACCGACGCGAAGCGCGGCCTCGTCGGGTTTGTCCGGCGTACCAGCACTATTGAGCTACGCCTAGAGCCGGAAGCGGAATTGTTGTATTTGTGGGAACCGTCAGTACGCGGCGAAGTTGAGCCGGGCGTCGGGTTGGTCACAACTGCGCTGACACAAGCGCGGGCGCTACTCGCAGCCGAGCGCTACCAAACCGCGTACTTTGAGCGCGGCGCGGTGAGACCAACCGTCTGGATGTTTGCCCAACGCCCGACCGACGCGGAGCGTTCGCGGTTCGAGCAGTGGCTACGGCAGTTGGTGAGCGGCATCCGTAATGCGTTTCGGCATCTCGCGCTGTCAAGCGAAATCAAGACGGTAACGCTCGGAGATACACTGTCTGATGCTGTCAAGCCGGAGCTGCTGCAACGAGCTGCTGAATTGATGATCACCGCGTTCCAAGTCCCGATGTCGCTTGTATTCAGCAACGCCAGCAACTACGCCACCGCGCTGCGCGACTATCAAACGTTTATCTTATTGACGATCCTCAGCCGCGCTCGCGAAGTTACCGCGATGTTGCAGCCGCACTTCGCGGCGTACAATCAAATACTTCGTTGCAACGAGGCGCGGATCGACGCAGTGCAGAATGCCGAGTTGGAGAAGGCCGAGGCGATTCAACGCCTGACCGGGCAGCCAGTACTTACCCTCAACGAGGCGCGGGCGCGGTTGGATTTGCCGCAATTCGTTGAAGACACTGCTGATCAAGCGCTACTCCGCCTGCGCAATCGCCTCGCGGTTGCGCGGGAAGCGATTGCGGTTGGGATGAGCACAGCAGAGGCGTTGCGGTTGGTGGGGCTGACAACGGAACGCGTTGAGAGCGCGGCAGATGCAAAAGCGCTGAAGAGTACAGAAGAAGACGAGCTGATGCCGTATGAACGCCAGCTCTACCGCGATCTGAAGCGCGCTTTCCAGCAACTGCGACAGATGATGTTGGACGGTGCGAATGAGATCACAGCAGAAGCGTTTCGTAGCGAATTGTACCCCGCGATGCGCGGGAATCTAGAAGTAATTGCGCGTTTGTTCGCAGACGAAACTCAACGCGCCCTCGGCATCGCGGTTGAGGTTGATACGTTGTTGGCGGACTGGGCCGAGCGCGCAACGCACTATCAAGTTGAAGAGTTGTTGTATCCGTACACCCGCGACTACATCGCTCGCACCGTCGCGGTTTGGCGACAGATGCAGAATGCCGACCGCGCCGAGCTGGTCAAGCTGATTGAACCGGTGGTAGGCCCGAAGCGCGCTGAAACAATCGCGATCACTGCGGCAACGGAAGCAGCAACGGCTGGTGTTCGCACCTACCGCGACGCGCTACGATCAGAGCACAATCTGGATTATGTAATGGTCTGGGAGACGGCCAACGACGAGCGGGTCTGCCCGATCTGCGGCAGCTTACACCGCAAGCGTGAGGATGATTGGGGCGGGCGCGCTGGCCCTCCGGCACATCCGCGCTGTCGGTGTGGTGTGCGGTTGGTGAGACGCGATGAAGCTTAACGTTGCTGTTGATCTCGATAACGCTTTGCGTAAACTGCTACCACAAACAGCGCGCATCGAAGCCGCGCTCGATGCAGGCGCGGCAGCAGCGCACAGTGTGATGCAGATATACCCACCGCCGCCGCCCGCGTCGCGGTACAGACGAACGGGCAACTTGCGGCAGAAGTTACGTATCAAGAAACTGTCGCGAACGTCGCGGATTGTAGAAAACACTGCATCGTATGCGCGATTTGTGTACGGAATGCCGCAGGCGCGGGTACACAAAAGGCGTTGGGCGTCGGTCGTTGATGCAGCGGAAGCAGCGCGGGCGGAGGCGGAAAAGGTCTTGCGCGGGAGGTGATCGATGATGTGGCAAACCGCGCCAGGCGCGGCGTTGAAAACAACCGAGAGTGGTGAGGTAGAGGGGTTGTTGGTGGTGTTTGGCAGCCCCGATATCGTTGATCTTGAAAACGAATATTTTACGAAAGAGACGGATTTTGGCCGGTTTCGCGAAACACTCATTTGGCTGAATCACGCGCAACCGGTGAAAACCGCGTCGGGAATTATTCTCATTGAAGAACCAATCGGCTACGGTGCTCTGGAAGTGACAGATGAGGGGGTGATTATTCGCGGTTTGTTAGATGCGAAGTATCGTTATCTCGCGCAAATTGCGCGGGAGTTGGGTTGGTCAAGCGGCACTGCGGCGCATCTAGTGATGCGAGAGCCGGTCGGTAAAGCGACGTTTATCAAGCGTTGGCTGCTGGGGTTGGACGCGAGTATCACACCAGCGCCTGCCGAGCCGCGCACAATGTTGCGGAATATGTCTTATCGTTTGGTAATCAAGTAGGAGGTCAATCAATGACTGAAATTGTAATGAATCAGGCCGAGTTAGCTGCAGAAATTGCGGCGCGTCTGCGCGAAGAGGTTGCGGCAGCGCTGAAGGCGCAGAGTGCTGGGGTTGTTGCTGATGCCAGCGCGGACAACACTGACGCAACTGCGTCATTCGGCGACTTTCTGAAGAGTGTTGCGCACAACGATACGCGACGCTTGCGCGCTATCTACAAAAGCAGCAAAGCGCTGGACGAAACCACCGGCGCCGGTGGTGGTTTTCTGGTACCAACACAGTTTGAAGCCCAAATCCGCGCTGTCGGCGCGCCGATGCTGTTTGATCAGCTTGTCGCCGCCGGTCGCGGCCCGCTGGTGCTACGTACCAACGCGGCAGAGCTGGCGCTGCCGGTGCTGGAACAAGACCAAGTGCCGGACGTTGAAAGCAGCGCACTGGTCGGTGGGGTGCGGCTAATCTGGCGCGAACAGAGCGCGGATGTTCAAGCGAGCGAACCTCGCTTTGAACAGCGCATCTTTCGCCCACACTCCGCTGATGCTTACGTTGCCGCGTCAACAGAGCTGTTGAGTGACGCGCCGCAAGCGTTGGAATCGTTTTTGACAACGCTGTTTGGCCGCGCCTACAGTGCCCTCCGCGCTCGTTCGATGCTGCGCGGAACCGGTGCTGGCCAGCCGCGCGGCATCGTTGGCCATCCGGCGACGATCAGCGTTTCGCGGGCAACAGGCGGAACGCAGGCAGAGAACGATACGGAAACGATTCTGCGGATGATTGAGCGCCTACTGCCCGGCAGCGCGACCGCCGTCTGGATCGCGCATCCGTTCTGGCGGTCGCGGCTGATGGCAACGCGGTTGGCGGATACGTTGCTGTACGTCGCGAACGGTCAGTCACTGGTCTACGGCGACACACTGGCCGGTATCCCAATCGCCTACAGCGAGCATCTACCGGCAGTCACCAGCGCGGGGTCACTGGTGCTGGCCGACCTCTCGTACTACGCGATGGTAGAGCGGGTCGGGTTTACGGTCGCGTTTAGCGAGCACGTGCACTTCCTCAAGCGCCAGGCGGTCTGGCTGTTTGGGGTGCGGATTGACGGCGCGCCACTCATCAACGCGCCTCTCATTCTCGCGGACGGCGCGGGTAGCAATACGGTTAGCCCGTTCGTGCAGATCGCGGCGGGTGCGTAGTAGGCTGGGGTGTCACAACACTGCGTATACATAAAAGATATTGCAGTGTTGTGACAGTGTTGATGAACAGCAGTGCAGCGCAAGTGTCACAACACTCTCTATAAATAAAAGATAACGAAGTGTTGTGACACTGCTGATAGCACAACCGCGAGCGCGGCGCGGCTGGTACAACAGTCGGGCGACGGTCATCTATCACAAGCTGTCACAACACACTGTATAAATAATAAACTGATGTAGTGTTGTGACAGCGCGAAGGAGGGAATAGACAATGCTTGTTCAAGAAACAATTCAACCGCTCGCGCGGTTTTTCAACGCGAATGTCACAGCAGATACTGACACTGCGATTGTGAGCATCGCAGACGCGCATTGTGTGCGCATCGTCGCGCACACCGGCGCGGTCACAGGAACGGCTGCGTTACGAGTGCTGGTCAACACAACGAACAGCGCGAGCGGCGCGGTTGAGCTAACAGACAAAGCAATTGCGACGCTGGCGTCAAATAGTACATACGAAATCTTTGTAACCGGCGCGGAAGCGTATGCCGCGTTGGGGCAGGCGTCGCATCTGTTTGCGCGGGTGGATGTCACCGGCGCGGCGTCGGTACCAATCGCGATTGAGATCTCGGCGTTCCCGGCGCGGAATATTCCAGCGTCTTTACCCGCGAACTGGACGCGGATAATGTAAGATGTACGCAACGCTGACACAGCTCAAAGCGTATCTCGCGATCACTGCAAATACTGACGATGCGCTGCTCAGCGATCTGCTGATGCGCGCGTCGTCGGTGATCGAGCAGATGACGCGTAAAGTATTCATCGCGCCGCCAGCATCACCGCGACGGTTTGGGCGCGGGCAGATGCTGTGGGACAGCGCGCTGAGGTGGGATTATCTGCTGTTGCCGTCCGGCTACTACATCGCGCAGTTAGTCAGCGCGACCGACGGCGACGGAAACACCATCCCGCTCAGCGAGATTGAGCTGCCGCCGGACGGCCCGCCGTATTCGGTGCTCATCCGGCGCGGTGCGCGCTGGTGCAGCAGTGCGCAGACGGTAGAGATCACTGCGCGCTGGGGATACAGCGTCAGTCCGCCAGCGGATATTGTACACGCAACAATCCGGCTGGCCGCGTGGATGTATCGCCAGCGTGGAACCGCGAACGATCCCGACCGCCCGACCGTCGCGGATGGTGGATTAGTGTTGCTGCCGTCCGCGATACCGGACGACGTAAAAGCAATACTGGAGCGCTACCGAGATGTCATCTAGTACTGTCATCAATATTGTTGAGTTGCTGGCCAACCTCGCGGTGCAGTACAACAACGGGACGGTGTCGGTACGGCGTCTCACAACACAGACGAATTGGGTAGACGCTGCACAGTTGCCGGTTCGGATCATTCCCGCGCTTGGCGGTCTACGGTTGGTAGACGGAGGTGTCTACACTGCAACGCGAGCAACGCGGGCGGTTTGGGAAATTGACGATCTGCTACTCGTTCGCGATGTCGGAATGGGGCGCGGGGTGGCGGATACAGCGACGGCGCTGGTAAGGTATATTGAAGAGTACGTCGCACTGTTGCGTTTCGCGTGGCGCGTGCGAGGGGATGTACAACTGATCAACGTTTCTGGAATGATCGATGTGGTTCGCTACGGAGAGCGGGCGTATGAAGGTGTAACGATGACGGTGCGCTTTGCGCATCTCGTTCGCGCGCCGTCGGCGTAGGGAGGTACTATATGTCGCATTCCGGGATTATTGACGGTCTTTTTGCGGGTAATTACGCGGTAGAAATATCAACGAACGGGACTGCTTGGACAGCAGTCTCAAACGCAACAGTGAAGATTGATGATATTGAGCTGTCGCGGCCAAGCGGTGAGGCGTATGTCGGCGGCAGCAGCGACTACGCGACGGTGACGATTGGGAAGCGCGAGCCGGTTGAGC
>Ga0308409_1000966_pt1 | contig 14172 bp, 12 predicted proteins | sample HotsprSampleMSe4_FD_203469 | JGI IMG/M metagenome (GOLD analysis project Ga0308409, IMG submission 203469) | Hot spring phototrophic mat microbial communities from Mushroom Spring, Yellowstone National Park, Wyoming, United States - 20060912_MSe4 ... | reverse complement strand
GTGGTCAGCACGCGCCCGATAGATGGCTCTTGAAATTTGACACTTGGCGGAATCAAACGAGCGTAAGCTACAAGGTCGCTACGGTCGTTTCGTAAAACAAGATGATGTGCAAGTTCATCAATGCCATCTAAATCGAGATACGCACAGCGTTGCTCAACAATAAACACTTCGGCGCGGGCTTTGAGAATATCGTAGAGGGCTTTCGGCGAGAGTTCCGAAAATGATGAACATTGCCACTGCATGGTCGCATCGGTTTTTACAGTAAATTCACGAACAACTTTTACCGTTTTGTGTTATGTCGCAAATCTCTTACAAAGCTAATCTGAATAAGTTTTTAGATTCGCTGACGCCTGAACAAATGGTGTTTCTTGGCTCATTGATTGAGCGCGATATTGCCGCAAACGATTTTGTTCAACTGGATTTGCTGGCAACGTTGATGTATGAACGCATCAAAGAATATGATGTTCAAGAATTGCATGAACGCACGCATCGGCAATTTTCCGACATTGTGATAACTTGAAAAAGTCCAACAAGAAGACTCACTTTTCCGCCGCTTTTCGGATTCTATCCATTAGTGCTAAGCCAATGCCGTGTTCAGGGACTTGCTCGCAGTAGATTTGTTTGAATCCATGAGCGTCGCATTCTCGGAAGAACGCATAAAGGGAACGCGCGTAATCGCTTAGTCCGCGACAAACTTTTTGATGCGCAAACGGCTTCGGCGGCACACTTACGCCAATGTAGGCACTACTGTAATCTACGTCTGAAAAATCCTGTAAAATTTTGACTTCGGCTTCGGGCGCGTAGTGTCGATACTTCATTCCTGGACTTTTTGGCGTGTGAGACATTTCGGTTGTGCCAAGCCGTGTTTCAGGCACGATGCGTTGGATTTCTTCAAGTGAGATAGCCCCTGTGCGTAGCACCACAGGCGGCGAAACAGAACAATCCACAACGGTCGATTCCAGTCCGAACTCACTTTCGTCGCCTTTTAAAATGCACTCAATTTTTCCGTCAAAATCTTCTCGAACGGCTTTCCATGAAGTTGAACTTGGCTTGCCTGAAAGGTTCGCTGATGGTGCCGCAATAGGCGTGCCGCATTCTTTAAGAAAGGCTTGTGTGAGTTTCAATGCTGGCATTCGGATTCCAATCGTTTCCAAGTTTGCTGTAACAATGTCAGGCACATATTGGCTCTTTGGGAGAATGAGCGTTAATGCCCCAGGAAAGAACGTCTCCATCAGTTGTTCTGCTGCGCGCGGAATAGAACGAACTAATAACTCTAATTCGTGAAAATTTGACACGTGTGCAATTAAAGGGTTATCAGATGGGCGACCTTTGACAAGAAAGATTTTTTGGACTTGGGTTTCATCAAACAAATTCGCCCCCAAGCCATACACGGTTTCAGTTGGGAACGCCACAACACCACCTTTGAGCAAAATTTGTGCGGCGATTTTGGGTGAGTGTGTTAGTCTTGTTTTCATCAGTAAGCATAAAAGAACTACATTGACTTCGCCACTTCTTTACCTTACAACACCCTAACACTACAAAACTAAAAGGTTTACAAGGAGCGCGAAATGAATTTTTATGATTTATGAATTTTCAAAGGCAAAATGTATGTGTTGAATTTCTTGTGTGATGCAAAAAGATTCAACCAAAACGGTTAATTAGATATGTCGCAAGTGTGGAAAGGAATGAGGATTGATAAAGGTTCATCTTGAACTGAATTGATGAAGCAAATGAAGCAGAGTTTCTTTGCTTGCGCGTGAGATTTCTCTGCCCCGAATTGGAAAGTTTGGCAAGGTGCGTGCGTAACGGCGGAGTTCTTGTACGGTCATTTCTTCGAGACGTGGCGATACAGATTTTGCATCAGATTTAGCAACAGCAGACAGTTCGGCAGAATCAGACATTTGCGCCGTTGAAGCGGCAGTGTTCGCCGAACCTGAAGCAGTCTTCGAAAGCGAAGCACTTTGCGATTTCTTGCGCGGACGCACTTCAACGTAAATGAGTTCTTCGTGTAAGCCAGGGTCAGGGCGCGGAATCACATGAGCGGCAACAAGCGTTCCGACACGTGCCGCCGCCATCTGTCCAGCATCGACAGCAGATTGAACGGCGGCAACATCGCCCACAATTTTTACCGTCATTAGTCCTGCATCAACACGGTCAATCGAAATCAATTTGACATCAGCGGATTTAAGAGCGGCATCACAGGCTTCAATAGCGGCAACAAGACCTCGCGTTTCAATCAGTCCAACGGCAAGTTCTTCTCGCATAGTTGAAATGACTTATGAACGCTTTGGAAGAATCATCTCGACGTCGGCATGTGGGCGTGGAATCACGTGAACGGATACAAGTTCGCCGACGCGTTGCGCTGCCGCCGCACCCGCATCAGTGGCGGCTTTCACGGCACCCACATCGCCGCGAACCATCACAGTGACATAGCCACCGCCGATGGCTTCTTTGCCAATGAGTTCAACCTTTGCGGCTTTGACCATTGCATCTGCCGCTTCGATTGCGCCGACTAACCCTTTGGTTTCTACCATACCCAAGGCGTCCATTGCCATATTAAAGTTCTCCGATTAAGTTTTTGAAAGTGTAATTGCGTTTTGAACTTGAAGTTACACGAAAAGAAAGCATTTGCAAAAAAGAGAAGGCAACCCAAGGGAGTTGCCATTGAAAAAGAAAGAGCGTGAAGTTAATTCCAGTTGCGCAACACTTCGGCAAGCAAGCGCACGCCAAAGCCTGAACTGCTTTTCGCACCGCCCGGACTCATTGATGGGAACGATGGACCAGCAATGTCTAAATGCGCCCATGCTTTGTGGTCGCCGATGAATTTTTCCAAGAACTTTGCGGCAGTAATTGCACCTGCGCCTCTACCGCCCGTGTTTTTGACATCAGCAACTTCGGATTTGATTTGCTTGTCGTAATCGTCCCACAGTGGCATGCGCCAGACTTTTTCGCCTGAGCGGAAACCGGCTTTTGAGAGTTTTTCAGCAAGTTCATCATTGTTCGTGAACAGTCCTGCCGCTTGATAGCCGAGGGCAATCACACACGCGCCTGTGAGCGTGGCAAGGTCAATAATCACATCGGGCGCATAGTGTTCTATGGCATATGTGAGCGCGTCGGCTAAAATGAGTCGCCCTTCGGCATCAGTGTTATCAACTTCAACAGTGATACCAGAATAGGTTGTCAGCACATCACCGGGATTTTGCGCCGAACCGCTTGGTTTGTTGTCAGTTGCAGGGATAAAGCCAAGCACGCGAATAGGAAGTTTAAGCCGTGCGGCGATTTCGACTGCGCCAATCACATCTGCCGCACCTGACATATCGGACTTCATATCACCCATATTTTCAGCAGGTTTAATCGAAATGCCGCCCGTGTCGAAGGTAACGCCTTTACCGACAATCGCGATTGTGGCTTTGGGTTTGCTTTTTGGGGTATAATCCAAAATGGAAAAGGTTGGTGGCTCTGTGCTTCCTAAATTCACGCCAAGTAAGCCGCCCATGTTGAGTTCTTGAATTTTTTTCTTGTCAAAAACGGTTACTTTGTAGCCGTATTTTTTGCCCGATGCTTTTGCGGCGTTGGCAAGGTCAGTTGCCGTCATATAATTGCTTGGCGAATTGATAAGGTCTCGCACCATAGATTGTGCCGAGCCAATCACCTCGCCGACTTCTGCGCCGCTTTCAACGGCTTTCGTTGAAGCGGCTGTTGTAATCAACACCAATTCTTTGAACTCAAACTTAGGTTCGCTCTTGTGCTTTTTATTCTTCAACGCTTGCACGCGGTCGGTTTTGAGTTTGTTGTAATCATATAACCCAAATTCAAATCCTTCTACTACTGCTTGCGCCACGCAGGCTTCATCTTCTTGAATTTCAGCGGCGATGGCACTTATCTCTGTCAGGTCGATGCCCACTTTGGGCAGTTTCATCTCTCTAATTTTTGTTGCAAAGGTTGCCGCTCCTTTGCGCACAGCATCGAGCGTGAATTTCTGTCCCACACCCAAAATGATGACACGCTTTGCGTTGAAGGTTTCCTTTTGCGGATAGAGTATGAGTAAATCACCTTCATCGGCTTTGAAATCGCCGTTAAGCCCTGTGGCAACAACGCCCGCAAGGGCGTTCAGTGCCGTAGCACTTTTTTCTTTTGATGATTTCGGAATGAAAAATCCGATGGCTTCAAGCGCATGAGAATTGAGCGGTGCTTTTGATACAGAGACTTTCATTGTGATAGGTTAGTATTGAATTTGAGTTTAGTTGTTGGAAATGGTTAATAGGTTGAGGGTATCAGCAGTTAATTTTTCTATGGCTTGATGCAGTGGAAGCGGGACGGTACACCCTGCGGCGTTTTTGTGTCCGCCTCCGCCGTATTGCATTGCAATTTCATTGACGGCTAACTCGCCGCGCGAGCGCATGCTGACCTTGGTGCGCCCATCAGGCAATTCAATGAGCAAAAGACTAATGCGCGTCGTTGGAATGCCGACCATGTAATCGAGCAAGCGCTCCGTATCGCTTAATGTGGTTCCTGTCTCGCTTAACATCGTTTGTGTAATCGGCATATAGGCGAGCCTGTTTTGCTCCAACAATTTGATGTTTCCAACGCCCCAACTAATCAGTTTCAGTATGTTTTCATTCAGCGTGTTGTAAATCTTCTCGTAAATTTCCATTGGCGAAATGCCTGTTTCCAAAAGTTCAGCGACAATGCGATGCACGTGCGATGTAGTTTTGGGAAGTTTGAACGAGGCGGTATCGGTCATGATGGCAGTGTAAAGTCCTGTGGCGGCGGTTTTATCAATCAGCGGTTTAGAGTAGCGCTCTTCCATTGCTTTGATGAGTTCGTAGACAAGTTCGCCTGTGGCAGAAGCATATGAAAGGCACACCATCACGTCGGCAAATTCTTCGGGGTGAAGATGATGGTCGATGCAAATCACTTTTTGACCGTGCCTTTGCCGCTCTATCACAATCGGCTTCATGGCGCGCGTTCTGCCAATGTGGTTGGTGTCAAGAAGCATGAACAAGTCGGCTTGCTCTAATGTCGCTTTATGTTCGGCTGAATCTTCTTGAAAAATCAGGGTATCAGAAAGGTAGGGGAGGAATTGATAGTTTTTCGGAACGGTCGTGGGATTAATGATACAGACTTCTTTGCCTAACTGTCGCAAGACGGAATACATTGCTACTTCACTTCCCAAGCCATCGCCGTCAGAATTTTCGTGGGTTGAAAGCACAATGCGCGTTGCGTTCTCAATCAGTTCTAATACAGGTCTCCAAACGGAAGTCAGCGCAGGGTTTTTGACACTCACAAGCGGATTTGACATAGCCTTTCACGATAGATGTTCCGAAACGAAAAGGCAATTTATCACAAATTCACTTTTTTTCAACCCAGAATTTTCTTGCGCGCTTTAAGAAGAGGTGATGAAGTCGGCAGTGGCGCGATTGCACGCAACAGGAATGTTCCACAAGGTTGCAAGGCGAATCAGGGCTTTGACGTCGGGGTCGTGGGGTTGCGGCTCGAGCGGATCCCAGAAAAAGAGCAGGCAGTCGATGTCACCTTCGGCGATTTTCGCGCCGATTTGTTGGTCGCCGCCAAGTGGTCCACTCATGAACTTCATCACAGGTAACCCTGTTTCGCGCTCGATGAGCGAACCTGTTGTGCCTGTGGCAGAAAGGTGATGATGCTTCAACGTGGCGTGATGCTCGCGCACCCAATCAAGCATTTCGCTTTTGCGGTTGTCGTGTGCAACCAGCGCAATCCGCTTTTGCGCAGGAATCGGAAGAACTTGCATAAATGGTCAGTCAATCAAAGTCTATTGCACTCAATTATTCGCTTTTGGTGTCCGATGTGTCTTCATCATCTTCTTTCGGCACACGCGCCACGGCACTGACTCTATCGCCTTCTTCTAAGCGAATGAGCCGCACGCCCGATGTGGCTCTGCCCATGACGCGAATGTCCTCAACGTGCTGACGATTCACAATGCCGTTTGAAGTGATGATAATTAGGTCATCGGAATCTTTGACTTCGAGCATAGCGACAAGGTTGCCGACCTTTTCATTCGATTTGAGTGTGATTACGCCTGCCGCACCGCGCTTGGTCATGCGATATTCTTCCAAGTCACTGCGCTTGCCGTAGCCTAAGTCGGTAACGGTGAGCAAGGTAACATCGGTGTGGCGCGTCGTAACAAGCGAGACGACGGATTCATCTTTGTCGACTTCCGCGCCTTTAACGCCTGTCGCGCTTCGCCCCATTGGGCGCACGTCGCGCTCGTGGAATCGGACCGCGTAGCCCGAACTTTTCGCCAAAATGACTTGATGCTCGCCATCAGTGAGCGTTGCGCCAATGAGTTCATCGCCTTGTTCGATGTTGATAGCAATGATGCCTGTTTTGCGTGGATTGGCGTATTCAGAGAGCGGCGTTTTTTTAATCGTGCCGTTTTTCGTTGCCATTAAAACAAAGTGTGAGTCGCTGAACTCTTTGACATTGATGTAGGCGCGAATGGTTTCACCTTGTTCAAATTCGATGAGGTTGCTTAGTGAGCGTCCGCGTGTGGCTCTGCCGCCTTCGGGAATTTCATAGACTTTCAGCCAATAGCACTTGCCCTTGCTGGTGAAGAAAAGAATGTATTGATGCGTGGAAGCGATGAACATGTGTTCGACAAAGTCGTCATCTTTGGTTGCCGCGCCTGCAATGCCTTTGCCGCCGCGCCCTTGTCGTTTGTAGGAGTCGACCGATGTGCGCTTGATGAAGCCGTTGTGCGTAATGGTAATGACAACATCTTCATTTTTAATCATATCCTCGACTTTGAAGTCTTCGGCTTTCATGACAATCTCGGTGCGCCGTTCATCGCCGAACTCTTTTTTCACTTGCTTTAATTCATCTTTGATGAGTTTGTATTGCAGTTTTTCGCTTGCCAAAATGGCGTTCAGTTGCTCAATCAGTTTGATGACTTCTCGGTATTCATCTTCGATTTTTTGCCGCTCTAATCCGGTGAGGCGTTGCAAGCGCATATCGAGAATGGCTTTGGCTTGAATGTCGGAGAGTTTGAATTTTGTCATTAAGCCTTCGCGGGCTTCATCTCCATCTTTGGCATTGCGAATCAGTTTGATAATTGCGTCAAGGTTATCGAGAGCGATTTTCAAGCCTTCCAAGATGTGAGCGCGTTTTTCGGCTTCGGCAAGGTCGAACTTCGTGCGGCGAATGATAACATCGTGGCGATGCTTCACATAGTAGTGAATCATCTCTTTGAGATTCAAAACACGCGGCTGACCGTCCACAAGCGCAAGCATAATTACGCCGAACGTTTCTTGCATTTGCGTATGCTTGAAGAGATTGTTCAAGACGACTTGCGTAACGGCATCGCGTTTAAGCATAATGACAAGGCGCATTCCGTCGCGGTCGCTTTCATCGCGCACATCAGAAATGCCTTCAATCTTTTTTTCATTGACAAGTTCGGCGATTTTTTCTTGCAACCGCGCCTTATTGACTTGATAGGGCAGTTCGGTAACGATAATCGATTCGCGGTCAGTTTTTTCATTTGTCTCGATATTGACCTTTGCACGAATCACGATTTTGCCGCGCCCTGTTTCGTAGGCTTCTTTAACACCATCGTAGCCGTAAATGATGCCGCCTGTTGGGAAGTCGGGGGCTTTGATGTGCTTCATGAGTTCATCAATCGTGATGTCGCGATTATCGATGTAAGCGATAATGCCATCAATAACTTCGGTGAGATTGTGCGGCGGAATGTTCGTCGCCATGCCGACCGCGATGCCAGTTGAGCCATTGACTAGCAAGTTAGGAATTGCGGAAGGCAAAACGGTTGGCTCTTCTAAACTGTCATCAAAGTTTGGCTGAAAATCGACGGTGTTTTTATCAATATCGCGAAGCATTTCGCCAGCAATGCGTTGCATACGCACTTCGGTGTAGCGCATCGCAGCGGGTGCATCGCCATCAATAGAGCCGAAATTGCCTTGTCCATCAATCAGCGGATAGCGCATTGAAAAATCTTGCACCAATCGCACAATCGTATCATACACTGCGCTATCGCCGTGCGGGTGATATTTCCCAAGCACTTCGCCGACCACACGCGCCGACTTCTTATACGGTCGCCCGGCTTGCAACCCCAGTTCCGACATACCAAACAGCACGCGGCGATGCACCGGCTTTAAGCCATCGCGCACATCAGGCAAAGCGCGACTGACAATCACCGACATAGAATAATCGATGAACGAATCGCGCATTTCGTCCTCGACATTGATAGGAATAATTTTTTCTCTTTGCATTGGTGTTAAAAAAGTTAAGCTCTGTTTGAAGTGAAGAATAGACTTACTACATCACAAAAACGCTTAATTGAGGTAACATTGACCGCAAAGCCTTATCCTTTGACCTCACCCTGTTTTGGCGTTGCCAAAACGTCCCTCTCCTTGCGAAAGGAGAGGGACGTCGCGCAGCGACAGGGTGAGGTTACATTCTCTCCTTTTGCTTTTTTTGAACTGTTTTCAATGTAGTAAGTCTAATATACGCATTACGGCTTTATCACATTCGCTCTGGTGCAGAAATGCCAAGCATCTTGAACCCGTTGCGCAAGACTTGGCGCGTCGCTAAGGCAAGAAGCATACGCGACTTCATCACGTCTTCGGCTTCACCAACAATTCGGCACTCTTGATAAAACTTGTGAAACAGTTCTGCCACGCCATTCAAATACGTAATCAGTTTTTGAGGTTCAAGCGCATTTGCCGCAAAACTCACGGCATCAGGAAAGCGCATCAACTCTTTGGCTAAATCCAATTCCTCTTTTGCGTTCAAGGCTTTGACAAAATCGGTGGGAATGGCTTCGGCGTTCAGAGAGGCTTTTTCTTCGGCAACGCGAATGATTCCACAAATGCGGGCGTGCGCATATTGCAAATAGAAAACAGGATTGTCGCTCGATTGCTTTTTAGCAAGTTCCAAATCGAAGTTCAAGTGAGTTTCTTTGGCACGCATCACGAAAAAGAAGCGCGTGGCATCGGCACCGACTTCATCGATGAGCGCGTCGAGCGTATCGGCGTTGCCCTTGCGCGTCGACATTTTGACTTGCTCACCGTTAATGGTTGTGGTTACAAATTGATTGATGGCGACTTTAATGCGCGAGGTGTCGTAGCCAAGCACATCAAGCGCACGAATCACATCAGGATATTCGTCGATGTGGTCTGCACCGAAGACATTAACAATTAAATCAAACCCGCGTGCATATTTCGTAGTGTGATAGGCAATATCAGGCAAACGGTAACTCGGCTCACCTGTGGATTTAATCAAAACCGTATCGACAGGAATTTCTTTGCCGTCTTCGACTTTCTTTTTTCCAAGCAAAGAGGTTTTGAACCAGACTGCGCCGTCTTTGCGCTCAATGTATCCTTTTTGTTCAAGCATCTCGATGACTTGCTCATTACGGCTTTTGCCGCTTTCCAATTTTTCGTAGAGCGAATGTTCATTGAAGAACGAATCGTGCTGAATACCAAGTCGCAAGAGCGTGCGTTTAATGCCTGCAAAAATTTCGGCTTCGGCAAATTCTTTGAAGAAGGTGAGGTCGGTTTCGTTTTTGAGCGTGTCGCCTTTTTCGGCAAAAATTTTTTCGGCGATGTCTTTGATGTAAGTGCCTTGATAGTAATCGTCAGGAAAAGTAATGGTTTCGCCGCATCGTTCAAGGTAGCGGAGGCGAACGGAATCAGCCAGCACGCGCATTTGTCTGCCCGCATTGTTGAAGTAATACTCGCGAGTGACCGAGTAGCCTTGTGCTTCGAGCAAATTGGCGATGCAATCGCCCAGCACAGCACCGCGCCCACGCCCGACCGTGAGCGGTCCTGTGGGATTTGCACTCACATATTCGACAATCGCTTTCTTGCCTGCACCAACGCTTGACTTTCCGAAGTGTTCGCCTTGCTTCAAAATCTCTGCCACGCTTTGTTGCAAGAGCGATTTTGAAAAATAAAAGTTGATAAATCCTGCCCCTGCAACATCAACGCGCTCAATGTGTTCAGGATTGAACTTGAACTTTGAAACTAACTCTTGCGCAATCTGACGCGGATTTTTTTTGAGTTCCTTGGCGAGTGTCATGGCGACGTTGCTTGAAGCATCGCCGAACTTTTCATCATTCGGTTTTTCAATTACAATTTCTCGCATTGGCGAAACGCCGACTTCCACGAGGGCTTTTTTGATTTCAGAAATTAAAAGGTCTTTCATTGATGGTAGATTATGTGATAAATACGCCGATTTCTTTCTCGAACTCTTTGAGCTGTGTTCTGCCTTGTAAGACTTCTTGTTTGGAAAACTCTTTGCGAATTGTGCCTTTGTAAAGACAGCCGATTCTATCGGAAAGCGACAGCACTTCATCGAGTTCAGCGGAAATCAGCAGAATGGCGATGCCTTTATCGCGTGTCTCGATGATTTTGCGATGAATGAACTCAATCGCGCCGATGTCGACCCCGCGCGTGGGTTGTGCTAAGATAAGCAGTTTGAGCGCAGGTCGACCGAGTTCGCGAGCGGAGACAATTTTTTGCTGATTGCCGCCTGAAAGGTTGCCGATTTTTTCGTCCGCGATTTTGTTTCGCTCGCCGTTCTGCACGGCGGCGCGCACATCAAAGAGCGTGAGCATATCGAGCGCATACTGCGCCAGTTCATTCCACTTGAAGCCGATGCGTGCGGCGAAGGTTGGCTCACGGTGTCGCCCAAAAATTAAGTTGTTGGAGATGGAGTAATCTTTGATAACGGCGTAGCGCAATCGGTCTTCGGGAATATGCGAAATGCCAAGTGAGGCAATTTCTCTCGGTGATTTTCCAAGTAGGTTCATGTTTCCAAATTTGATTTCGCCTGAAAGCATCTCGCGCTCATCTTGCATTCCCCACAAGGCTTTGAGCAGTTCGGATTGTCCGTTGCCTTCTACGCCTGCAATGCCATAGATTTCGCCTGCTTTGATGTCGAAGGAAAGATGGTCGAGCATTTTCACGCCACGCGAATCTGTGTAGCACAAGTTGCGCACCGATAGCACCACTTCTTTTTCGTTGCACGGCGTTTTCGGAACAGAGAGCAACACATCGCGTCCGACCATTGCACGTGCGAGGGCTTCCTTTGTCGTCTCTTTCGTTTCTAACGTCGTAACTAATTTTCCCTGTCGCATCACGCTCACACGAGTTGAAATCGCCATGACTTCATCGAGTTTATGCGTGATAATGAGAATAGTTTTGCCGTTTGCAACAAGCGATTTCAGTGTTTGAAAAAGTTGTTCGGTTTCAATCGGGGTAAGCACGGCGGTTGGTTCATCTAAAATCAAAATATCGGCTTTGCGATAAAGCACTTTCAGAATCTCGACGCGCTGTTCTTCGCCCACCGAAAGCGTGCTGACAAGCGCATCAGGCGAAATCGAGAGTCCGAATTTTTCCGATAATGTCTTTAATTCACGATGAACTTTGGCGAAGTCAATCATGCCGTGCGTGGTTGGTTCATCACCGAGAATGATGTTTTCAGCAACGGTGAGTGTTGGCACCAGCATAAAATGTTGATGCACCATGCCAATACCCAAGCGAATTGCGTCCGTTGGCGATGTAATGTGAGCGCGTGTGCCGTTGATGAAAATCTCGCCCGATGTGGGTTCATACAAGCCGTAAAGAATTTTCATCAAGGTAGATTTGCCCGCGCCGTTCTCGCCGACAATCGCATGAATCGTGCCGCGCTCAACGGTGAGCGTGATGTCTTGATTGGCGTAAAAATTTCCGAATTTTTTGGAAATGTGTTTGAGTTCTATTGAAGGCGACATCAGAAGAAGTTATTTTTGAGACGAAATTTTTTTCTTTTCTTTGCAAGCCTACACAATCAAAACTTGCTTGTTCCATGCGCTATACACATCATGCATTTATTTGCACTAATCTTTCGAGTTGTGCGCAACACGACCCTGAAAAAATACAGAAGTATCTGAAATCTCGCCTGAAAGAATTAGGGCTTCATAAAGAGATTCGCGCCAATAAGTCGGGCTGTTTAGATGGCTGTTCTTATTCGCCTGTTACGGTTGTTTATCCCGAAGGCATTTGGTATCGATTGCTAACAGAAGAAGATGCCGAGCGTGTGTTGCAAGAGCATCTTATCGGTGGCAAGCCTGTTGAAGCGTTGATGGTTCGTGAACTGAACTTGGACTATCCGTTTCAAACGCACTCTGAACAAGTGGAAAATTCATCGCAGTAACTATCACTTCTTTACAGGCGATTCATCAGTGGGGAACGGCGGCAGGTGGCACAAGTAACATGCAACCAAAGGGTTGACATGCCAAACTGTGTCGAATGATGTATGTTCGTGATTGAATCAACTGACAAAATTTCACAGTTCAACCAAATGAACGACGATACGCAGTTTGCGCCGAGTATCTCCATTGAAGAATTTGAATATCACTTGCCCGAAGAACGCATTGCGAAATTTCCCTTGCCTGAACGCGACCAGAGCAAGTTGCTTTTTGCCAATGCCATCACACAAGAAATCTCACATTATCATTTTTACGACCTTCCGTCGCTCTTGCCTGAACGCGCGCTTCTCGTGCGCAACAACACCAAAGTCATTGCCGCACGCTTGCACCTTGCCAAACCCACAGGCGGCTTAATTGAACTGCTCTGCCTTGAACCGATTGCGCCAAGCAATGACCCTGCGATTTCACTCAACGCGAAACACGCTTGCCGATGGCAGTGCCTTATTGGCGGAAGAAAAGTTGCTGTCGGAACAGTGTTGAGTTTGCACGGACTTACGGCAACAGTTGTCGAAAAAAACGGTGCGGAAGCAATGGTCGATTTTGCATGGAACACGCCCCAAACTTTCGCCGACCTGCTTGACTCTATCGGCAACATACCAATCCCGCCCTATTTGAAGCGCGAAGCCGAAGATGTGGATAAGAGCCGCTATCAAACTGTCTATGCCGTTGCGCAAGGCTCGGTTGCCGCACCGACCGCTGGACTTCACTTCACCGAGCGTGTCTTTGAAGCACTGCATCAAAAGCACATTCAAATTGCCGACCTCACGCTTCATGTTGGACTTGGCACATTCAAGCCCGTTGAAAGCAACTCGATTGCTGAACACCAAATGCACACGGAGCGCATTGCCGTGCCACTCCCCACGCTTGAACGCTTGATTGAACAAGCTACTTCGTCAACACCCTGCATCATTGCGGTTGGCACAACTTCTATGCGCACGCTCGAATCGCTCTACTGGTTTGGTGCGAAACTTTACGCCAACGATGGCAATGCACGCACAAGAGACGACCTTTGGGTATCGCAATGGGAAGCCTACCGACTGACTGCCGAAAACAAAACGCCGCCGCTTGAAGTTGCGTTAAAATTCTTGTTGGAGTGGGCAAAGGAAAAAGGATTAGAACACCTGCAAGGCGAAACGGAAATGATAATTGTGCCGAGTTACTCGTTCAAAGTGGTCGATGCGCTTATCACAAATTTTCATCAGCCCCGAAGCACGCTCATCTTGCTTATTGCCGCATTTTTGGGTAACGACTTTTGGCGCACGGTCTATCAAAGCGCACTCAATAACGATTATCGATTTTTAAGTTACGGCGACTCTTCTCTACTTTGGCGCATCAAATAATCACGCTAAACCCATACCAGACCAATGATTGAAACGCTCTTGCACTCTGAAAACCTTGCAAGCCTCATCAGCCTTACCGTGCTTGAAATTGTCTTGGGCATTGACAACATCATTTTCATTTCCATTCTCGTCTCAAAACTTCCGACTGACTCACAGCCCAAAGCCCGAATCGTCAGTCTATTTGCCGCGCTCTTGTTGCGATTAGGCTTTTTGGGCGTTATCGGTTGGATTATCTCGTTGGAGTCGCCGCTCTTTACGGCGTTTCAGCAAGACATCAGCGGCAAGGATTTAATTATGCTCATTGGCGGCGTGTTCTTGATGTATAAATCGGTAACGGAAATTCACTCAAAAATTGAAGGCGATGTTCACGGTGGCGGCGCAAAGGTTGCATCGACATTTGCAATAGTGATTCTGCAATCAATCGCGCTCAGTTTCATTTTCTCGATTGATTCTATCATCACGGCGATTGGCTTATCGAAAGAAGTTTTAGTGATGGCGATTGCAATCATTGTATCCACGATTGTGATGCTTGTGTTTGCAAAGCCTGTCGGTGATTTCATTCACGAACACCCGACCACGAAAATGCTT
>Ga0308409_1000954_pt1 | contig 14321 bp, 9 predicted proteins | sample HotsprSampleMSe4_FD_203469 | JGI IMG/M metagenome (GOLD analysis project Ga0308409, IMG submission 203469) | Hot spring phototrophic mat microbial communities from Mushroom Spring, Yellowstone National Park, Wyoming, United States - 20060912_MSe4 ... | reverse complement strand
TTCCAATTCAACACTTGCCATTCCATTCGTCCGCACCCGCGTTCAACAGCAAGCGCAATTAAAAATTTGAACAACCCAAATCCTACCTTCTGCTTGCGGAATGATGGCAAAACGAAAATATCTTCCAAATACAAAGTCGGTTTTGCGAGAAAACTTGAATAAGTCTCAAAGATAATCGCGTAGCCAACAGGCTGTTCGTTCAAAAAGGCAAGATAGGCTTCAAACTTTGGGCGTTCTGAAAAGGCATCACGCTCCAAGCGGGCTTTGGCGGCAAGGTCGGGCGGCGGGAGATGTTCGTAATCGGCAAACGCAACAATGAGCGAGAAAAAGGCTTCGAAATCTCTTTCCGAAAGTTTTTTGATGGATAGCGACATTTGAAAGTTTAGTTGATTTGAAAAATCAAAAACGACGAGAACCAGTGAAGATTCGCGCCGTTTTTGGAAGGTAAAAACACCAGCCGCTCCTTTTGTGAAGGAAACAAATGAAAGGCAATGCGTTAGGCTTTAATGCGATAGCCAACGCCTTTGATGGTTTCAAGATTTTCTTGTCCGAACTCGCCCAAGCGTTGACGAATTTTGCAGATATGAACATCAACTGTGCGGTCGGTTACATACACGCTTTCGCCCCAGATGCGACGAAGCAAAATTTCTCGCGAGAAAACTTTGCCTTTGTTCGCAACAAGAAGCCACAATAGTTCAAACTCTTTACGTGGTAAGAAAATCTCTTTGCCTTTCAAGAGAACGGTGTGCGTTTGGCGATTCACGACAAGGTCGCCGAGTTTAATTTCAATCGCATTTTCTTCAGCAGAGTCTGTTTCTAAATTGCCGTTGCGCTTCAAGACGTTGCGAAGTCGAGCCGAAAGCACGCGATTGCTCACGGATTTGTGGATGTAATCATCAGCCCCGACTTCTAAACCTGCCGCTTCATCAGAATCGGCGCGTTTGCGCGTGAGCATGATAATTGGAAGATGTTTAAATTCAGGAAGGTTGCGGAGTTCACGGCAAAGTTCAAGTCCGATGGGTTGTCCGCGCATAAAATCAACGATAACAGCGGTTGGTTTTGTACTGATTTTGGACATCACTTCCGATGCATTTTGCGCCCAAACTACGCTGTATCCTTCTTTCTCAAGCGTTGCGCGAAGCCAATTTACATACTGAAAATCGTCATCGCCAATTAAAATCGTTTTTGTTTTAGAATTCTGCATATAGAGTAAGTTTTGGTTGTAGTGGTGTTACAAGTTTGAACCAATGTTTTCGTGCAACCAAAGAACAGAAATTCTGAAACAACATGGCGAAGATGTGGACAAAACGATGATTACCGAGAGACTTAATCGTTTTAGCCACGTGATTTTGGCGACTTAGCGCAATCAGATTAGGTTCATTCAAAAGGTTCAGTTTGAATGTTTGTGTTGGTGCAAGATTGCAGTTATCCATTCCTTCCTTTGAGGCTCTGCTGACTGGAGAGCCAATGCGCTACTTTGCTGACTGGAAAATAGACGCATTTTCAGTATTCGTGCCAATGCTGTATTGGCGATGAGCGTGGCATTGCGCCTGACCGATGCAAAGATAGCAAAGGACAGGTAATATTTCCAAAGTGTTGAGCATATTTTTGCGCAACCGAGTCAAAAATTTTGAGCCAAGTGGCGAATTTTGAGAAATTTCGCCTAAAATGACACGCTGAACTCGGCGCGTATGCCGTCAGGAAGCAGAAAACCCGCGCAATGTTCAGGGAGAAAATAGAGCGAGGTTTCAAGTTCAACATCTTTGGAAAAGCCATTGGCTTCATTGAACGTGTTGATGCCGCGCACTGCGTTAATCATGCTAAGCACGCGATTGATGCCCATTGCGGCAAGCATGTAGTAGATGGATTGATAGGCTTTATCGCTTTGGATTCGTAAGTCTCGGAATTGTCGGCGGTCAGCGTCGCTCTGCCATTGCCAGAAGTGCGTTTGCGGATTGTAGAGTCTGCCAAAATCGCGATTGCGGAGCCGTTCAGCGTTGAACTCATTGATGCTGTTGAAGGCGGAAATGTCGCGCCAAAATTGTTCGTCTTTATCGCCCGAAACGCCCGCGTGGGTGCGTGCGAACACTTTGTAGTCAGATTCAAAGCTCGAGCCACGAATATATTGCGTGCCAATGCCCAACAGCATAGCGACTTCTGCACCCAAAAAGTATCGCCCCGATTCAAAATTGCCTGCATACACTTCGCCCATTCCTGGAAGCAAAAACGAAAGTGCCGCACCCAAAAAAACAGACTTGGGTTGAACGGCTGATTGACTCAAAGACCGATTCAAAGGCATAGGAGCCAAGTGCGGCTCTGAACGCGATTGAGAAAAAATTGGAATGTTTGAAAAAGCCAATAAAAGGGATAAATAGACAAATCGCATTGCCGTTCAAATTGAATTAAAAACGAAGTTACGAAACGTGCTTGGGCTTGAAAGGGCAACCCTGCGCACCGTTGTTATTCTCCAATCCACTCGGTTAATTTTTTCTCGTATTCGGAGACAAGGCGCGTGGCACGGCTCTTGGAGCGCGATTCAGCGTTGATATGGAAAATATCGCGTTCACGGTCAGGCAAAAGCAAAAGCGAGGTTTCGTTGTCGTAAATGATTTTCACGCCGTCAATCAAAATGCGGTAATTGCCTGCGGTATCTTCCATGATTTTGCGCATCATTTTGCCCTTCAAATCGCGCGGACAAGCCACATTGCGCTTGATAAGGAAATATCGTTCAGGGTAGCGTGCGTCCAGTTCCGCAATGCGCGTTTTCGATTTCGCAATCAGTTCGAGGATTTTAACAGCCGAGAACATGCCGTCAACGGCGAATAGAAACTTTGGGAAAATAAATCCGCCCTTAGTGCCGCCCACAAAGTCAATTTCAGGGTCAGAAAGCACGACGCGCATTAAATCCAAATGGTTATCGCCGGTTCGAATAACCGTTACATTGCGCTCACGGCAAATATCATCGATTTGTTGTGAGGCTGTAATAGGAACGGCGATTTTCTTTGTTTCAGGGTGCGTTTCAAGGTAAAGCAAAGTTACAAGTGTAAGCAACCGCTGATGCTCTAAAAATTTGCCGCGTTCATCGACAACGAAAATTCGCTCCGCGCCGCCATCAAGCATAAAGCCAATATCATAGCCAAGTTGCAGAACCACGCCTGAAAGTTTATCGGCGGCTTCAAAAAATTCTTCTGCGCTTCGAGTAAATCGCGAAGAATCCAAATAAGCATTCAGCGAAATGATGTCGAGCCCCAGACTGCCGATAATGCTTGGAAAGAGCGTTGCTGCGGCACCATTGGAGTAATCAATCGCCACGCGAAGTCGCGCTTTGCGAATAATATCAGCATCAATGTTGTTGAGAAAGGCATCGGTGTAACTTTCGAGCGTGCGTTCAGGGAAGTTCAGATTGCCGACGTTTTCGTAACTGGCTCTGCGATAATCTTCGCCGAAGAAGGTGCGCTCGACACTTTTGGATTTTGCGACGGAGAGGTCTTGTCCGCCTTTGTCAAAGAAGATGATGTCGCACAAGCGTTTGTCAAAAGGGGATTTGCGTATATGCACGCCGCCCATTTCCGTGCCGTTTTTGAGGCGATGGCGTGCAATCGGAATCGGAGTGGCTTGCAAGTCATTGACCGCAATGCCAGCAGAAAGCAAGCCTGAAATCAAGGCACGGTTAATCATGCGTGAAACTTTATCGACATCTCGGCTGACCGTTACGGTTGAGCCTTCGGGAAGAATCGTGCCGTAAGCCGCACCAAGTTTCGCCGCAAATTCCGGGTTGATTTCAATGTTTGCTAAGCCTGTGATACGAGAGCCTGCAAAAAGTTCGCGTGTCCAACGTGATTCCCAAATCAAACTTTGAGTTAAAATTGCTCCGGCTTCAATATCCTTTTCAGGCCAGATTTTGATGTTGGAGCGAATCGAAGCCCCATTACCAACTGTGCATTTATCGGCAATAAAAACCTGCTCATCAATTTTAACTTCATCGCCGATTTTGACATTTGCACAAATGACCGCAAGCGTGATTTTGCACCCATTGCCAATGCGTGTGTTTTCCCAAACAACCGTCTTATCCAACCGAGAGCCTTCGCCAATGTGGACATTGTCGCCAACCACCGAATTGTGAATCACTGCGCCGTCGCCAACTTTGCAATTCTTACCAATCAAGACTGAACCTGAAAGTTTGCATTTGGTAAGGTCGACTTTGGCGGTTTTATGGGCGTAAATGCCCGTGCCGAGTTTTTCATAACCATCGTAGAAATCAATGTTGACGCGCCCGTGCAGGCAGTCAAGATGCGCTTCTTGATACTCGGCAAGTGTGCCGACATCGCGCCAATAGCCATCGGCAATGTAGCCGTAAAGCCCCAAGTTCTCGCGAAGCATTCTCGGAAACAAATCTTTGGAAAAGTCATACTCTTCGCGAAATGGAATCAAGTCCATAACCTCTCGCTCTAAAATGTAAATGCCTGTGTTAATCGTATCGCTGAAGACTTCGCCCCACGAAGGTTTTTCAAGGAAGCGTGTAACCTTGCCATCTTTTTCTGTAATCACGACCCCGAATTGAAGGGGATTTTTAACGCGCGTCAAGACCATTGTAGCTTTTGCGCCACGCTCTTGATGAAAGGCAACGGCTTTTGCCAAATCAAAGTCGGTCAGCACATCGCCGCTAATCACGATGAAGCGTCCGTCAATAAAATCATATGCATTGCGCACGCTTCCTGCCGTGCCGTAATCGGCGTCGGCTTGAATGTAGTTCATCTTGAAGCCAAACTTCTTGCCATCGCCGAAGTAGTTTCGGATATGTTCAGGTTGATAGTAAAGAAGCGATGTGATTTCCTTAACGCCGTAGTTTTTGAGCAGGTTGGCGATGTGGTGCATCATTGGGCGGTTCATCATTGGCACAATCGGCTTGGGAATGTTGATGGTCAGTGGGCGCAAGCGCGTGCCGAATCCACCTGCCATTAAAATTGCTTTGCGAATTCCAGAATCTTTGAAGTCCGACATTGGCGAAAATGTTAGCAAGTTGGTGAGAACTGTTATAGCAAAATACGCATTTGCACCGAATCGTAAAGTGCATAGCATATCAACCTGAACGATGTTGAAAGGAAACGAGAGGAGAATTGAAAAAACAATCTTGCGTGAGTGGTCAGGAAGCCATCACGCAAGCATAGTTAGAAGCAACGAAGCAACAGTAGAGATGAGCCTGTGAAGTTAACTCGTCACTTTTTTGAAAAACGTAATTACGCCGTCTAAAACAGTTGCAGGAATTTTTGAGACAATGCGCACCGCCTCGTAGGCATCATCAATCGCGGGAGGCGTGCCGAAGGTTGAAGCCAATCCATCGCCGTAGCCGTAGCGTTCTCCGTTTGGATTTTTTACCAAATTTCCTGTCATCGTTCTTGACACAGTAGATGCGCCTTCGACTTTCGGGGCAGGCTTTGCAACCGCAGGTGCAGTCGCAGGTTTTGCGGCGACAGGTTCAGTGGCAGGCGTTTCAGCAGGCGCGTCGGCTTTTGATTCAGAAGCGGCAGCGGCTTTGGCTTGCTGTTCAGCAAGCTTCTTTTGCATCATCGGGGAAAGTTTCTTTGGCTCTGCCATAATTCAAATCTCCGGTTTGAACAGCGTTAAAAGGTGATTACTGCTTTGCTCAAAGTTACACCGAGCCAAAAGGTTTTCAAACTTCAGTTGCAGTTGGCTTGGACGATTTAGCCTTTTTTGGCAAAGGAACGTCTTTCAACTGAAAACAGTATAATTGCACGACTGAATTTGAACAATCCAACGAATGAATCCAAACCACGACGCGCCTTCAACAGAAGCACTTCGCATTGAGAGCGAAAAACTCTCGCTCACCAGATTACTTTCAAGAATTTCACAAGCGAATAGGTTTGATTCGCTGTTTCAACTCCTTCAAACTTCAACAAGAAAACTTACAATTTCAGGACTTCACGGCTCGCTCTCGTCATTTGTGATTGCAGAAATGTTCAACCGTGAAAGCACGCCGATGCTTTTGGTATGCAACGATGAAGAGATTGAACGATACGAAAACGACCTTCCAATTCTCTTGGGAAAGAAAACGCTGATTGATTTTACTGCAGAACCCGCGCTTGCACTTTCCGCATTGCTTTCTCACGAAAAGAAGTTGATTGTTAGCACGCCTGCTGAATTGTGCCGAAAAGTCTTACCGAAAACACTTTCTCAAACAAGAAAACTTACAATCAAACAAGGCGAACGTATTGGCTACGCACGCTTAGAGGAATTTCTCGTGCAGAACGGCTTTACGCGCAAAGAGTTCATTGAGGAAGAAGGCGACTATGCGATTCGCGGCTCTATTGTCGATGTGTTCTCGTTTGATGCGTTTGACCCTGTGCGCATTGAATTTTTCGGCGATGAAATTGACTCCATTCGCACAATCGATATAGCCTCGCAACTTTCCAAAGAGAAAATTTCTGAAACGGAACTCGTTGCCAATCTTGCGCAATCCTTGCCTGAATCCGAATCGCTCTTGGATTACCTTCGCCCCGAAAGCCTTGTCGTTACTGATAATGCCGCCGATTACGGTGCCGATGTTGAATCATCTGAATTTTTCAAGAGAGAAGAAATCACGCGAAAACTTGAAGCGTTCCGACAAGTTGAAATTCAAAAAATCGGCAAAGGCGAAATTGACTTCGGCTCACGCTCTCAACAAAAATTCAACTCGAACTTTTCAGAATTTGGAAAAGCCATTCAGCGCGATGTGGCGCGTGGATTGAGCGTTGTGTTTGCCTCAACCTCGCAAAAAGAGGCAAAAGAAATTATCGAGTTCTTGGAAGTTGAAACCGAAAAAGACACAGAGCAGGAAAACGACACAAAAGAACTTGTGCTGAACACCGTTGCCGAAAATTTCTACGAGGGCTTCGTCTTTGAGGGCATTTCGCTTTACACGGAATCCGATGTGTTCGGAAAACTACATTCACGCAAGCGGCACAAGAAACGCAAGCGTCGACAAATTTCGCTTCGTGAACTGCGTGCGCTCAAAGTCGGCGACTACATCGTGCATGAAGATTATGGCATCGGCGTTTTTATGGGCATGGAGCGCATTTCAGCAGGCAACGCTGAACAAGAAGCTGTGCTGATTCAATACGATAAAGGCGATAACCTTTATGTGAATGTTCAAAATTTGCATTTGCTCTCGAAGTATTCTTCTGCCGAGGGCGCAAAGCCAACGCTTTCAAGATTAGGTTCAGAGAAGTGGAACGCGCAAAAAGAAAAAATCAAAAAGCGGCTCAAAGATATTGCGCGGAACTTGATTCAACTTTACGCCAAGCGCAAAGCAACAAAAGGCTTCGCACATAAGCCCGATAGCATTTGGCAACGCGAGTTCGAAGCCGCATTCATCTTTGATGAAACGCCCGACCAACTTGCCGCCATTGAAGCCGTCAAAGCCGATATGATGTCGGAGTCGCCAATGGATAGGCTCATCTGCGGCGATGCAGGCTTTGGAAAAACCGAAGTCGCCATGCGTGCCGCCTTCAAAGCCGTTGAATCGGGCAAGCAAGTCGCTGTGCTTGTACCGACAACCATTCTCGCACATCAGCACTTCAACAGTTTCAAGTTGCGCTTTCAAAATTTCCCCGTGCGAATTGAAGTGCTTTCAAGATTTCTCTCGCCAAAAGAAGCCAAACGCATTGCCGCCGACATCAAAGCAGGACAAGTCGACATCGTCATCGGCACGCACCGCTTGATTTCAAAAGACATCGAGTTCAAAGATTTAGGCTTGTTTATTATTGATGAAGAACAGCACTTTGGCGTTGCCGCAAAAGAAAAACTGCGCGAGCAATTTCCGACCGTCGACACGCTGATTCTCACTGCCACGCCGATTCCACGCACCTTGCAATTTTCAATGATGGGCGCACGCGACCTTTCTATCATTTCCACGCCGCCGAAAAATCGACAACCGATTGAAACAATCGTTCACGAATATGATGAAGACATTTTGCAAGAAGCCATCACACGCGAATTGGGACGAGGCGGACAGGTCTTCGTTCTCAACAATCGCATCAATTCACTTGACGCAATGTTCGATACGGTCAGACGCCTTGTGCCAAAAGCCCGCATCGGAATTGCGCACGGACAAATGCCCACAAAAGAACTCGAGCAAGTCATGCTCGACTTTCTGCAAAAAGAACTCAATGTGTTGATTTGCACGACGATTATTGAATCGGGATTAGATATTTCCAATGTCAATACGATTATCATCAATCGCGCCGATATGTTTGGGCTGTCGGACTTGTATCAACTGCGTGGGCGTGTTGGGCGAAGCGACCGAAAAGCCTATTGCTATCTTTTTACGCCGCCGCCTTCAACGCTCACACAGGATGCGCTTCAACGCCTTGCAACGATTGAAGAATTCACCGAACTCGGCTCGGGCTTCAATGTCGCCTTGCGCGATTTAGACATTCGCGGCGCAGGCAATTTGCTCGGCGCAGAGCAATCAGGTTTCGTCTATGACTTGGGGTTTGATTTGTATCAAAAAATTCTCGAAGAAGCCGTCGCCGAAATCAAATCAACGGAATTTCAAAACCTCTTCAAGGAAACAGAGAAACAAAAAGAAACAGGCGGAAAGCCATGCGAAGTGACCTTTTTCTTCAACGCGCTGATTCCAAGTTTCTATGTGGAATCGGCATCAGAACGCTTCGCGCTCTACGAAAAACTGTCCAAAGCCACAACGCACGAAGAGATTGAGCATTTCAAGCACGAACTCGAAGACCGATTCGGCAAACTGCCCGATGATGTTAAGAACCTTATCGCCGTTGCTCGCTTGCGAATTGAAGCCACGAAACTTTCGCTTTCACGGATAGAAATCGCTGAAAAGAAATGCGTTTTTATTTTCCCCGATGGCGATTCCAACAAGAATTTTTACCAGAGCGAAACCTTCGGAAAAATCCTCGATGCGATTCAATCGAGCGAGATGAAAAAGTATCAACCGATTTTCAAAAACGAGAAGCGATTAAAACTCGACATCACCTTTGAACAGAGTTACAAAGAGTCCCCTGAACTGGCTATCAAAGCCGTGAGCGATATTTTGGGCTTAATGCTGAAATAAATTGCGTGTAACTTCACGGCATTATGAGCCAAACACAATTCCAAATGAAAGTTTTTCTTGCGCTCTTTTGCTTCTTTCTTGCGATGGTCAAAGAAGGCATATCGCAACCGATTGAAACTGCCAAAGGCGTTTTGATAGTCAAGTTCAAATCAAGTGATGCACTTCGTGGAAAAAATCCAACAAGTGTGCTAAAAAACATTCACGATGAAATTCGCCTTGCGCCTCTGTGGACGGAATCGCATCAACACGCGTTTCAGAAAGTTCTGACGCGCAACGCACCAAGTCAGATTGAATCAAGAAGCCTTGAATCCATCTCGCGCATCTACACGCTTACTTTCCCTGAACACTTTGATGAAACGCTGATGATTGCACGGCTTCAAAAACTTGACCTCTTCGAGTGGATTGAGCCGAAATACATTCGCCAAACGCACGCAATTCCAAACGACCCGCTCATCGGCACGTCGTTCTCATCACAAAATTATCTCGATTATCATCGGCTATTTCAAGCGTGGGATATTTCGCAAGGCAGTCGTGATGTGATTATCGCCATCATTGATAGCGGCGTTGATTACCTACACCCCGACCTTGCAAACAAGATGTGGATAAACACAGGCGAAATTCCGAACAACGCTCTCGATGATGATGGCAACGGTTTCATTGATGATGTAATCGGTTGGGATTTTTGGCAAGAAGGTTCGATTGCAAACCCTGTTCAAGACAATGACCCGCGTGGAGAGTTTTTCGTTCACGGCACGCACGTGGCGGGCATTGCAGCCGCCGCAACGAACAACGGCATTGGCATTGCTGGCATTGGCTACAACTGCCGATACATGAATCTCAAAGCCGGTGGCACACAAGCACAGCCCACAGCTATTGGCTTCGGCTTTGAAGCGTTGCTTTATGCTGTGGCAAACGGCGCGCAAGTTGCGAATTGCAGTTGGGGCGCAAGCGGCTTTTCATCGTTTGAAAATGAAGTCGTCAATTTCGCAACCGCACAAGGCGTCGTGGTGATTGCATCAGCAGGAAACAGTGGTGGCACAACCGCAGAAACAGAGCCTGTCTATCCAGCGGCATATCAAAATGTGCTGTCTGTTGGGGCAGTCAATCATTTTGGTGGACTTATCAATCAGCGTGCGTCGTTTTCAAGTTACGGCACAACGCTCGATGTGCTGACTGCGGGCAACGGCGTGTTAAGCACGGTCTTTCAAGGCGAATACGGATTGCTCACAGGCACGTCAATGTCTGCGCCGATTGCGGCAGGTGTAGCAGGGCTGTTGAAATCGCTTCGTCCAACTTGGTCGGCGGCGCGAATACGCTTGCAACTTCGGGCAACCGCAGAGCCGTTGGACGCGCTCAATCCTACCAACGCCAATCTCTTGGGCAAAGGTCGACTCAACGCCTTTCAAGCCTTAACGCGCACGACACCCGGAATAGAAGTGGTTCAGTATGATTACGAAGGCGCAACGCAATCGCTTGCGATTACGCTTGTCAATCACAATGCGCCAACTTCAAACTCCCTTTCGTTTGAACTGCAATCGCTCAACGGCGGCGTGAGCTTGACCAATCCGTTTCAATCATCACAACGCTTGAACACAGGCGATACACTGCGATTAACGTTTCGGCTCACGATTCGCACGCCTGATAGCGCACCACGCTTGCTCAAACTTTCGTTCAGCGATGCCGTTGCAGGCTACAATGATTTCGCCGTGCTTCGCGTCTCTAATTCAAGTTGGGAATTTCTTTCGTCGGTTTCTACTCGCGCACGTGCGATGAGCCTTGCAAGTGATCAATCGATGTGGATTGTCGGCGAGAGTGGCAAAGTCTTTCGCTCGCGGAACGGCGGCGTGTCGTTTGAACGATGTGTTTCGCCAACGGTTCAAAATCTTGATGCGGTTTCAGCGATAGATTCTTTAACGGCGATTGTCGGCGAAGGCGAGAGCGCAAGTTCAGGCAGAATTGCCGCACGATTGTTCAAAACCGTTGATGGCGGAAGAAGTTGGAGCGTGGTCTATCAAGGCGAATTAGGGGCGTGGTGGAACGGCATTGCGATGATAAGCCGCAATACAGGCTACGCAATGAGCGACGCGCCACAAAATCAAGCACGCTTTCTTGTCGTTAAAACCAACGATGGCGGCGAGACTTGGAACGCACTGCCCAACGCACCTATCAGCAACGGCGACTTCGGTTGGACGCGCTCAATTTATTTCGTAAATGCTCTTGTTGGATTCTTTGGAGGCGCATCAAACGGCAATCTCTACAAAACCTTTGACGGCGGCGCAACTTGGCAAGTAGAATCAACAGGCGGCGGATATGTCGGCAGTGTGTTTTTTTACGATGAAGAAACAGGCTTGCGCGTCTCCAACAATCAACCTCACTTGCGGCGATTTTCCGAAGGCACATGGCGCGACATTGCAAGCATGAACACTCCGCTTGAAGCGGCAACAGGAATCCCCGCAACTTCTCGCGCTTGGGTTGCAGGAAATCAAACCGTCTGGAACTCAACCGATGGCGGAAAAACTTTCCGCGAAGAATCTCTCCCGATTGAAGGCAACGATAAACTCATTCAACTGCTTGCAAGAAAAGAAGGGAACAATGCGATAGCGTTTGCTCTGACCGAAGGCGGACAACTCTTCACGCAAATAACTGATTTAGAAAGCGGACAACCCCCTTCTTCAGAGCGACCAATTTGTGAACTCTCTCAAAACTATCCCAATCCGTTCAATTCTGTTACGGCGATTGAGTATCGCATCTTTGAGACGGGCTTTGTCTCGCTTAAAGTGTATGATGTCTTGGGCAGGGAAGTTGCAACGCTTGTGAGCGGAGTTCAACGTGCAGGCGGTTATACTGTGAAATACAACGCAACTGAATTATCAAGCGGTATGTATTTCTATCGGCTTCAAGTAGGACGCGCATCGGCAACGAAGGCAATGATTCTCGTGAAGTAAAGGCGTGTATGACTTGAATCTGAAACGATTTTTCACCTTGCACAGAATCCTTTGCGCAATGAAATGAAAAACACATTACGACCATCGTTTTTGAATCCACTCCTCAACGATTAGATTGTAATTCATTTTTTGTAGTTCATTTTTCAAAAAACTAAACATAAATGCTATGCATGTAGAATACCACAAGTGGTATAGCCACCGACTCCATCGCGATATGGAGCTTATGATTTTCGGACACACAGGCGCGCCGACCATTGTTTTTCCAACCTCATATGCGCGCTTCTATGAATGGAAAGATTTTCACATGATTGATACGATTGCCGACAAAATTGACGGCGGATACTTACAACTTTATTGTGTCGATGGTATTTGGTCAGAGACTTGGTATAACTATGGGATTCACCCTAACGCAAGAATGCAACGCCATAATGCATGGGAGCAATACATGATTCACGAAGTCTATCCGCTCATTCGACACAAAAATCACAATCACTTCACGATTCTTACAGGCACCAGTTTTGGCGCGTTTATTGCCACACTTTTTGCGCTTAAACATCCTTGGCACGCCAATAAACTCGTTGCGATGTCGGGCGGATACAGCACGAAAGGATTTTTAGATGGCTACTACGACAATGATGTGTATTTCAACTCTCCGCTTGACTTTGTGCCGAACCTTCACGACCACCACATTCTCGAGCGCATGCGTGCCATTGATATTAAACTGATTACTAGCACTTGGGATATTCCCACCTGCCGCGAAACGACAAAAGAACTTTCCACAAAGTTGTGGGATAAAGGCGTGTGGAATCAATGCGACGTGTGGAACGACGCACAGCACGACTGGCCTGATTGGCGCAGAATGATTCGCGTCTATCTCTAATCTTTTCGCCGACCTTGACGCACAAACCTGTATCAGAACGCCGTAAGGGAATTATCGTTTGCACTTGGGAGGGCATCTTTGCTAATCCTTACATCATCATCACCGATACGACTTACCTTACTGCGTTTGCGGTCATTCTTTCTGCCTCGAACCCTGTTATCGCGTTCATCGGGGGCATTGGGTTTTTAGTGCGGATATTTCAACTCTTGGGTGCGTATCTCGTGGAGCATTACGGCAATCGTAAACGCTTTGCGGTCTTGACAGGAATCGGTGCACGTCTGACTTGGCTCTTCGTTGTGGCGACAGGCATAATTTGGCACGGCAATGCAGACGTGATTCTGCTTGTCTTTACAGGCGTTACATTCGTGGCGAAAATTTTTGAAACGATGCTTGGCATGGGGTGGATGTCATGGGCAACCGATTTAATCCCGAATCGATTGCGCGGCAAATACTTCGGCTTTCGTCTTTCAATCATGGCAGTGGTAAATGTGATAACGACCTACGCGATTGGCTTTATGCTTGACCTGTTCAAATCATTTGGGAATGAAGCCGATGGTTATCTCGTGATGCTTGTGATTGCGTCCTTGTGCGGATTGATTACGATTCTGCTGTTTCAAAAGCAATATGAGCCGCCGTTTCACCCTGCGCCCGACCGAAAGTTTCAGCGTGATGTATGGCTACCGCTTCAAGATGAGCAGTTCCGCCCTGTTATCATTTTCAATTTGCTTTGGGCGATAGCACAAGGCGTTGCGCTTGTGTTTTTTACAGTGCAGATGATTAGCGTTTTGCAGATGTCGTTCACGCAAATAGCACTCTTCAACATTATTGTAACGGTTGGGCGTGTGGCACTCAATCCGTTTTGGGGGAAATTCACGCAACGCTTTGGCTCGAGCACCACGCTCAAAATTTGCGGCACGCTTATTACGCTCAACCCAATTCTTTGGCTTTTTGCTACGCCCGATAACCTCTTGCCTGTTTGGCTCGACGCTATCAACAGCGCAGTGGCATGGACAGGCTTCGACCTCGCCTCAATGAACATTCAATTCACCGATAGCAAACCGAAAGGACGCGCTTACTACTTCGCATGGGTAGGCATTTCAAGCGGCTTAGGATTTTTCGTGTCAGGATTGATTGGCGGACAACTGGCAGACTTCTTTCAACCCATTTCCCTGCAAACGCCTGTGAATGTAATTGTTGGAAATCATTGGATTTTTCTTATCTCGTTTGTGCTTCGTGTGGTGAGCCTTGTGGTGTTTTGGAAACTGCGACCCGATACACCCGTGCTGAAATCGCTCGGCTTGAAAATAATGAGTAATGAGTAACGAGTAATGAAGAATGATAGTGTCATTTCACTCTGACTACTGGCGCAAATTCTCCGTTAATCCGTGCCAAATCTGTTCAATCCGTGTCTTCCGTG